>Ga0182215_1000103_pt1 | contig 14314 bp, 13 predicted proteins | sample G5R1MG_24_FD_128404 | JGI IMG/M metagenome (GOLD analysis project Ga0182215, IMG submission 128404) | Switchgrass phyllosphere microbial communities from Michigan, USA - G5R2_NF_03OCT2016_LD1 MG | ecosystem: Host-associated > Plants > Phyllosphere > Phylloplane/Leaf | place: USA: Michigan... | reverse complement strand
GAGCTCACGAGCGGACGATGGAGCCTGGAGGGTGTAGTAGCACTTCAATGCGATAGAGGATCGAAGTGGAAGAGTGCAAGAGGGTTGGATTCGCTGACAATGCAGTCGGAAAAGAGCAGGCAGGTCTTCCTGTGCGCGCCGAAGCGTGCGATATCCTAGACATTTCCCACCCAACCCCGTTTGCGCACCGCCGCCACCATGTCCCAGACACATCAGCCCGGCATAGTCTACTTCTCTTCCTCCCAGGTCGGCCGGCAGTGGCAGTCCTCCGTCTTGAAGTGCATGACTCCCTTCTGGCTCGCATCGACCAACCACTTGGCCCACTCAACCTCATGCTCCACAACGCTCGGGAGCTCTCCCGTCTCGATCCTCTCGTGCTGAGTGCGCAGCAAGAAGGCCTGGATCTTCAAAGCAAAGGACGATACGGATGGCAGTTCTGTATAGTGTCGGTTGGCTCGGTCCTGCCCGACGAGCACCATGCGTTCAAGGCGGCTAAGCAGTCGCTCTTGGACTTGGGCAGACTCTGCGTACTTCTTCAGCAATGCCTTTCCTTGCGCCTTCAGCCGGATTGTGTCTTCGCGGGTAGCTGCCGTGCAGGCCAAGGCCTTCTGAGGCGTCGCGACGTGGAAGGAGCCCACGTCGCGCATGACAACCACCTCGTTGAACGATTCTTCGTTCACGGTGCTGGCTGTGCTACTGAAGCTCAGCCGTGACAAGCAACGCTGACTGTCGGCGAGACTGGGGCGTGGTGGTGACACCGAGATGGCGGAAGAAACCTTGGACGGGTCCTGGTCTGAGGAAGCGGCTGGAGCAGAAGCAGGGTTCCCGGGCTGGTATTCAGAGCCCTCAGGATCCCACTCGTCAGAATCAGGGTAGTCGTCAGAGTCTTGGAAGAAGGGATCGGAGTAACTGAAGCCGTATCCACCTGGCTTCTTGGTGGGCAACGACAGTACCGGCCCAAAGCGCGGAGGTGGTGAGCTACGGTCTGCAATGTCTAGCGTATGGCCGGAAATCTTGACGGTTTTCTGACTGCTCTCGGGGTTCTCTGGCGGGGTCCGATCTGGTGAGGGAGTGCATGGGTTATCTGATTGCTCGCCAGACTTTGCAGTGAACGAAGAGCGGGACGCAGACTTCTGGTGCAGGAGGGGTGGTCCAGCACATGCTGGTTTCTGATCTTCCACCTTGAGATTCTGCCTAGTAGTGTCCCGGGCTTCTGGTGACTGTTCATCGGCGCCTGTCTGTTACCGGATCAGTGGTGAAGCGGATGTATCCAGGTAACCAATAGTACCTTCGTGCGCGTGCGCCATCGTGAAGGACGCTGAAGAATTCTACAAGGGAATGCAAGACTGTTGGGAGATATTTCTTCCGTGCTTGAGCGCAACCCTGGTCGCCGCTTCCATACAGCAAGTTAGCGTGACAAAAGCAATGCTCGGCAGATTATATGCTCACGATTGGAGGCATTATGGCTGGTTGTTGTTGTTGGTGTTGGGGTGATCGTTGTTGTGGTCGTTGCGGTGGTCGTTGCTTGGTGTTCTTGGTGTTGGTGTTTACTCTACCTATGTAAACCAGTTAATCGAGTTGATCTGCAACCAAGTGTGAATCCACTGAAGGAACCGGCGTTGAAACGCAACGAACTTGGGCGTACCAGTTACCGTTTCCATTTGTCGCAAGGGTTGCCTAGCCAATGCCAGTCCGTGGCGCGTGAAACGCGTCAAAAGGCCACTAGCGCGTCGATTCCGATGTGAAGATCACAGCCTGTCATCTGGCAACTTCTGGTGGACGCCAAGCACACCCAATGCATGCGGTCGTCGAAGGATTTGGTGGCAAGGATTCAATCGGCATCTCGGATCACGCTTCAGCCAGCTTCACTTTTGGTATCATTATAAGTGCTCCAGAACCTATGACACGCGGCGTTCCTGGCCAGTCGCTTCACTTCCCCTTCCCAAGCAGTTCAACACCGGTCCTGACAATTCCAATCGTGGCGCCCGTTTGTATGGCTTCGTTTCCACCACCACTGAGCCGATATTCAATATCCGCCAACCCTGACATCCATGTGACCATAACTTGAGCCGGTACGTCATTGGCCACCAGCTCTTCGCTGATCGCTGTCAAAATATCTGCCAGTGCCAACCCTTTCATCGTCTTGAGGTTGTTTACAGTCCGTAGACATTCCGTCATGTCGTTCTTAGACAGCAGCGTCTCCAGGATATACTTGATATCCGCGGGATGCGGCGCCGCTATGCAGTCGTAGATGGTCGTTTGCGTTATTTCGTCTCTGACGATTGTGCTGGCATCTGGGGCCGGCTTTCCAGGGGCCTGGAGTGGTGTACTTGATGCATGGCAAGCTTGCAAGACGTTGAGCGCTCGTCGCATGTCTCCTTTGCTGAGCGTCACCAGCGAGTCTGTGGCGTCGTGCGTAATGTTCACCTTTTCCTCCTCGATGACCTTGTCAACCAGGTTCCGAATGTCTTGGTTTTTCAACGGCGAGAATCGAAATCTCGTGCATCTGGAGAGGAGCGCAGGCGATAGCTTATGTGTATAGTTGGCGATAATACAGAACCGAGTGTTTGCCGTATACTTTTCCATGATGCGTCGTAGTGCCATTTGTGCAGTTGCGGTCATGGCATCGGCCTCGTCTAGGACGATGAGCTTGAATGTTGCGGCCGCGTCGCCGGCTTTTGGCGCGGCAGAGAAAATCTGCTTTGTGCTGCTAAAGGTTTTGATCTGCTCTCGTACTACGTCGATGCCTCTGTCGTCGGATGCATTCAGCTCGAGCACCATCTGCCGCATGTTCTTATTCCCGTATATACGTCTTGCGAGCGCGAGGACAGTCGACGTCTTGCCCGTGCCGGGAGGCCCATAAAGAAGGAGATGCGGCAATCGCTAGGCTGAATCAGCAGCGCAATGCTCAGCGCGAAGCAGACTGGGCGTACATTTGAGTCAACAAATTTGTTGATTGTGGCGATGATGTCCTGGTGGCCCTCGACAGCGTCGAGCGAGCTGGGCCTGTACTTTTCCACCCTTTTGAACATCAGCAATGAATGCAAGGTTGTTCGAGGACGTGCCTACCAGGGCAGCGTATCTTCTGCCTCTACAGGCAGATTGGCTGCCGTTCTCTTGCCTTTCTTCTGATCCCCACCAAACGAAATGGCCTTGTCTACTGTGGGCGCATCCACGTCCATGTCATCCTCGTAGTCCGACATTGCTGCTGTTGCTGGGGTGCTGCTGGGCAAAGGGGGCGTCTTGGAGCGAATGCGTGATTTCGCAGCGGCGAACTATGTAATTCGCTATACCGGCAACGGGACGATTCTGGAGAAAGCAGCGGTGGAGGACGCGCCGCGCCGCACAGGAACGCGTTGATTGGCTTGGCTCAGGTAGCCCCCCGCCATTCAGCCCTACCATGTCAAGCAAGCGGAGGTGCCCCGTCACCTCCGACGAGCTTCACATAGTACAGCATCCACGCCGACCGACCGACCGAACGAGTGCAGGCCTGTGCCCCCACGATGCCCGTATGCTTCCTGTCATCTCCTATTCCGGCTGGACCATAGGCCAAGTACAGAGCGCTGACCCTCGAGCCAGGCCTACCATTCCGTCTTCCTCGATGAGCCCAATCAGCAGCTAGTTGGTAGCTACTCCTCCCCTCTGCATTTCGGGTACGGCCTCTGAAACTCGTCTTCTCTCAGGGAATTTCGCGCTCCTTCCGCTCCGCACACGAACCCGGGGCCCGGCCATCCAATTGCCTGCCCTCCCCTCCGACGTCACAGAGCTCACCGTCGATGCCTCACACGAGTCGTATGATCCCTTGGACGAGATCCTCGCCCTCTTCCGTGCAAACACCTTCTTCCGCAACTTCGAAGTTAAGGGCCCAGCCGACCGCGTGCTCATCTATGGCATCCTGTACGTCAGCGAGGTGCTGGGCAAGATCAAGCCGGGCATGAGCCGGAGAGAAGCTGAAAAGGTTGGCACGCTCTACAGAGAACATCAATTCTGGAAGCTAATGATATGGCCAGGCTGTCATGAACCTCGCGCTCGACACCAACTTTGCCATTCCGGGCGACGCTGGATTTCCACTGAACCAGGCTTTCGAGCCACCTTCGGATAGAAATCAGGCTGAAGTGCTGCGACAGTATATCATGCAGATGCGACAGGAACTTGCAACACGGTTATTGAACAGGGTATTTGCAGACGATTCCAATACACCCAGCAAGTGGTGGCTGAGTTACACCAAGCGGAAGTTCATGGGAAAGGCCTTGTAGCGTAGAGTCCTTGGCTCTGGCCATTCAATTGCAGGATTATGGTTGGAATTGGCGACCACAAATACTCTCACGCATGATGTCATAGCATAATACCTCTCGCTGCCCCTCGCAATCATCATCTCTGTGAAGCGTCTTTGTGTGCTAAATAATGCTCTTTCCAAACCCCCTCTTATCTACGTCGTCGCCTGCTTGCAGTACAGTGCAGTGTCATTCATTAGGCAATGCAATTCGATCTGAATCAGATAATAATAATACACGACACGACCCTCCAGACCTTACACTCAATAAACCTCCTAGTCTTTACTTTCCTATCCAAGTATATCTGTGTATTTCATGTTCTTCAATCTCAGGTATTATATATAGGGCAGCTTTTCCAACTAGTAATACTAATATCCCTCTAGAGTGGTACAAGGGTAATCACAATGCCAAGTATGAATAGGGCTGGGCCACAATGTCTTTCTCACAACGAAAAGCGGTCTTGCTTTGGTTAGAGTGTTTGCTGTCCAGGAAATGCTAGTAAAGCTGTGTTGTCCTTATTAAATGAACCTTAATCCTTGTATATATGGCTTTTACTCACCTGGCTATATATTATCGTGTAGAAATCTACTCGTTTAATTAGTATGTGTTTAAGGGTGCCGTGATACGTAGGCTCATTTCAATTGGACTGAATTTATTTTATCCTTTCCTGGGGCTCAAGGAGGAGATGATCTGGATTCTTTAGACCCACTATCAGGGCGTTGGCATCTGGCCTGAACACAAAAAAAGCTCTGTCCCCGTCTCCACAGCACAGTTCCCCTCTCACGTACTGCTGCCTGTTGTGTCTCATTATCTAGCGCCAGAGTAGCGCCATTTTCATCTCCAGTTGCCTGCTGATAACATACTCTTCATTCACCTTCACTCGAAGATGTCCCTGCTGAACCCACTGACGTGCCTAAGATATAAAACCCCGCCCTCGCCTCCATCGTACTCCTCTACTCTTCCCTCACCATCCCTATCACTGTTATTTTCAAGCCTGTGCCGCACTCTCACAGCGGTGGTCATCTACGTAGGAAATACCTGCGATCGAGTGAGAGTTTCTAACGTGGTACGGCATGTAGTTTAGCTGACGTTAAGTAGCAAAATCCATCAACAAACATCGTCGTCATGGTTCATTGGACGGCGGAAAAGGATCAGATAGTTAGTATCGATCTCCTCTCTAGAGCCTACAATAGCTAAAGATCACACAGATCATCAGAGGTATCTTCAAGTTCTTCGACATCAAGAGTTCTGCTCGTCTCTTAGATTACTTGGCCAAGGAGATAGGAAATGGTACATTTGCGACTGATCCTAGATTTAACGATGCAATAAGGCTAAGAAAACCTGGCAGATTGTTCGCGAAAGGCCATCTCCCATCGTCTGAGCAACATCCGCGGCGGAGGAAAGTCCGGCGGTACTCGTACCAACAGCAGCAACGCGAACACTCCCAAGAAGCCTACCACTCCTCGCGGTCGCCCTAAGGCCACCCCACGTCAGAAGTCAACTGGTGACTCTAACTCTGGTCCTGAAGGCCCTATGGACGACGATGAAGAGATTCAGTCTCCTTCTGCTGCGCGCGGAAAGCGGGCTGCTAATAAGGTCGAGGTCTCTTATGCTGAGCAGGAGAGCGATGCGGAGGACGATGACCATGGCATGAAGAAGCGAGTCAAGATCGAACCCAAGAGTGACATCATCGGGAGCAATCTATTTTACGAATTTTCTGATGACGAGATCTGAGATTTCGATCATGCTAGGAGATCAGAGGTTTCTTTCATGCTTTTCTGGGTGCTGACCTGGGATTTCTGTCTACTCCTTTCTTCCCAATTGGAAAACCAATGTCATCTGTGTACGAGTTTGCGGTTTTCCGTGATTATATCGTAATCGTGTGACATACCTAACGCAAACAAGAGTGGTGAGGATGAAGGACAGTCTTAAGCTTTATGCCACGGAATCCTCACCTTCACCCCCTTTCTCCGACCTTCTCCTTCACCTTTACATTTACCCTATAAAGCCGCCACCGCCTTACATCTGTTCCGGTCTTTCTCCTTCTGTCCACCTTTCGCAGTCACACCCCTCATTCCCTCACCGTTCAGAGTACTGTAGGTAATCACCTTGCATTGATAGCATCAACATCTGAGATCTTATTATCACGTAACCGTCAGCTAATCGATACAAAAGCTCTCAAAAACGCCAATATGCCCATCAAATGGACTGCCGAGCTGGACGCGATTGTGAGTATTTGACTACATTTCGCGTGAATCAAATTATCTTACGTTAACTAATATCGCACAGCTTCTCCATGGAGTCTTTGAGGAGTGTAACATCTCCTTCGGTAAGGGCCTGTGCGCGAAGATAGCTGAGCGCGTCAACGCGGCTGGAGTGGGTACGTTACCGTCATCTTTTTTTTTGAGCTTATGACAGCTACTGACGAGTTCGACTATAGAGGTGTCTGCCAAAGCTATTGAGAATCGCCTCTACTCCTGGAAGAAGAAGAACATATCTGGGAACACCAACTTGGACACCAGTACTAACGGCACTCCTACAAAGCCAGCAGCTTCGAAAGTCAAGACTCCTCGTGGTCGAAGCAAGGCAACTCCCAAGAAGAAGAAATTAAACGCCTCAGACTCCAGTCCAGAGGGTCCAATGGACGATGATGAAGATATCGCGTCGCCTTCTGCGGCTCGTGGAAAGCGATTCTCGACCGCTGCGAGCTTCTCGTTTGCCGAACCCACCAGCGAGAAAGAAGATGGCGGTGTTCTCCAGAACAAGCGTGTCAAGACTGAGTCCGTCGAGAATCATGACAACAGCTTCTTCAGCTCTTAAGCTGGCAAAATCCCCGAAGAGAAGAACTAGATGTCTTCCTAGTCGGTTGTCATTGCTCATCAGGTTGAGATTGGTTCAGAGAATTGCACATGGTCTGGAATTTCTTGCAGAATGAAGAGATTGGCAAGCATTCTCGTGGGTAGTAAGAGCAGAGAATGCCAAGTGCAGCCAGTGTCGTGAATTCATGCACACTTGTCGACCGTCCGGTTTGCAATGGTGATGTACGACGTGGAAGCCTACTCTGATTCCTGCTTTCCATATAACACCGCTCTGGCATTAGGTACTTACATCCAACGGTCCCCCCAAAAGATGAATTTCGCATATCGACATCGTGACCAAACCCTTTGATGTAAGCCGCTAGTGAATATTAGCATATTGTTACTATCTTCGGGTCGTAGTACCTCGCTACCGAATAACGTAGGTGGGTTTTCAGCTTGCAAGCGGCTGTTCTGCAACGAAAGACATGGTCTAGACTTTTTAGGCCCTTGCATACTACGACAGCACATCATCATCGCATACGTACCTTCCTCTAAGCCCGTCCATAAAATCGATGTCGCGACAGCCATAACTGCGACATACTCAACAAGATGCATGACCACACCTAGATAAGAGTGCCGTAAGCAAACACCAAGAGGGATTCTGGTCCGCCATAACTCTCCCACTGGTCAGTGAGCTGCGCGGCAACAGATCGCAGGGCGAGATTAAGTCCTTAGAAGCGGTCGGAATACTAGAATATCTGGAACGGGACTCACGACTAACGTTCGTCATTGACGCGAACCTGGCGACTTGCACAACGAACTGGGAACTTCTATGCCATATAAATAAATCCCGCCATGGCTACGGTTGATTGTGGACGCCTTCGGGAAGCTCTCCTATCCAGATTCACCGCTGGAACGGACAGCAAAGAGAGAGATTTGGATCTCGATTTTCTGCAGTTTCAAAAATGGGCGCTTAATGTACCAGTGTCCGCGGAGCCTCTTATATATTGTGATCTTATCTGGCTCAGCGTATTCGTGGGTAATAGGTGGAGTGTTATAAGTGGAATCCCGGTGAGGCCTACTACGTCCGGCGAGAATGCACAGATGGGCTCCGGACTTGAGAGAACGCCATCGACGAAAGAAATTCCCACCCTTGACTGGACTGATGAAATCCCTCCCTCAAGGCTAACAGCTCACGCGTCCTGGGCTCGCAGCCTGGATTAGGTTACTACACCCTTGGGACCTATGGGTACGTGGTCACCACAACTGCGCAGCGCCGCCAATCTTGTCATGCACGATCCTCGACCGCCCGTTATTTTATATAGCCCAAGTTTGATTATGATATACAACGAAGCGTATATCAACCTTCTCAGGGGGTTTTATCCATGCATGGGTGAAAGTGCTCGTGTAACTCTCTCCTCCGTCTGGCCTCAGTACTGTAAGCCTATCATCCAGCGGAACTTAAGAGGTGAAACGGTGGAGAAAATCAATACTCCTACTCTCATATTGCGATCTGGTTTCATGGAAGAGACGTATTTCTCCCTTCAATTCATTCTGATTCTAGACTCCGATGGTGCCACGGTTAGACATTACGAGCCGCTTGTTAAGACAGTAAGTGTACCACTGTAGTTTGCTTCCGCAATAGTCAACACCCACTAACAAGAACCTAGACTAGGGAGGTTATAGCACAGAGACGGTCGCACAAACTCCTAGAGCTGAGCGAAGAGCTACCACGAGCACGCAACTCGAAAATATATTAGCCTCTCGCAGTTGATGTCCTGTCACGTAACAGCAAAGACATTCTATCCGCATTGCTTTATGCCGCCGAAGTCGATTCAGAAGCTTCTTCGGTATCAAGCTGGACTCGATTTACGGACAGCCAGCAACAGTGTAGACTTCGCGGGTCCTTTGGTCTGCCAGATTGCTCCTTCACGGGCCTAGAATTTTTCGAATTCCGTAATAATTTCGGTTTTACGCTATATTTACGAATGGCAATAGCTGCGCGGAAACCTGTGATTGTATCCTTTAAAAAGGACTTGGCAGCCGCTGAGCTCGTTCAAGGGGTATATTAGAAAGGACTTGGAGATCCTTGTCAAGAAGCTGTTATTTGTCCTTTAAACCCTACATCGTCGCATAACGATATCCTCGGTTTCTTGGTCATTGGATTGGTACATCTTGTACATGTCATATCATAAGCCCTATCCGATTCCATTCTTAGGATGGTTTTGTTCCTCTCATTCGCGAGTAGTCCAGTCTCAATAACTAGTATGCATAGGTATGTTCAACGCCAAAAATTTAGCATCGTACCTACGGAGCTATTTCATGTCATATATTCTTGGACTTTTGCCGACACCTGTTCCTCCCCAGAACCCACGTCGTCCTTATAACAACGATTACACTCAATTCATCCAAGTAACTAGCCGTTTACTTGCAACTTCTTTGGCATCCATCTTGCTCCATAAGGAAGATCTTAGACGGCGCGAACGCGCCATCGCGAATACTGAGGCCGTAAAAAATGAACTTAGAGAGCAGCTGTCGGAGTCCGATAAGGAGATCAAGCGAAGTCTCATAAAATTTCAGCGCTTCGCCGAGCGGGCTGATATCAGTATCTTCATATTAGATATAAACGGCCCCTATATCTATCGTAACGATGCGTGGTACAGAACATGTGCCCCAAAGGATCCTAACGTCGATCCTAATAAGTAGTGGAATGCCGTTATCAATCCGGAATATGCTCCACTTAGAGAAGCCAGGTTTGCCAAAATTATTAAAAAGAAACAAACCCTAATCTCATCACCAATGCCATCAAGTTCACTCGACTCGAAAAAAGAACGCAGATCATAGTAAGTCTTGGGCTACCCATGGAAACACCTGGTCGCAATTCCGAAGGTAATGTACATTTCCTACGACCAACTGAGACAGCGGAGGCGCAGACATTACAAGCTGATTGGGAAAAGGGTGAAGTTGTATGTATAGTCCCAACATCGATACCTAGGTCAAGACTGATCTAGAAATATTTACGTCATCTTCACAGTACAATATACAGGTCGCGGCCTCAGCGCTTCAGAGCAGGCACTCATGTTTGCTCGATTCTCTCAAGCATCGCCTCGAACTCACATAGATCATGGTAATGTCCAGGCTTCGGTCGATCGTTATTACTACGTGCTAACAGATCTATTCAGGTGGCTCGGGGCTCGGTCTTTTTATCTCACGCCGTCTTACAGAGATGCACGAAGGTGCCATCGGCTTTACATCGACCAAGGGCGTCGACAGTACCTTCTCGTTTTACGTTGAGATTCGAAAGACGAGCGCTAAATCAACCCCGGCAGGTGACCAGAATGCCGAAGTTGACAAGAGCGTCCGATCAGTTATAAACAACAGACCCCACAATGCGAAAGATGAGCCCTGGCGAGAAAGCACGATACCCACCGGCATCGAAGTCGTGACGAAAGACCTCCATATCCTAATTTTTGAAGACAATCTTGTCATTCAACGAGTACTGGCAAGGGAATTATGGAATCTCGGTATACAAATCGTTGTCGCGAATCATGGAGGCGAAGCACTTGACCACCTTCGACAGACAAGCTACTGTATCTCGGACGATTCTGCAAAGCCATTGTCCTTGATACTGATGGACTGAGAAATGCCAGTAATGGACAGACTGACATGTGTACGAAACATACGTCGGCTGCAGTTGGAGGGGTCGGTACGGGGGCATGTACCTGTCATCGCTGTCACGGCGAATGCTAGGTCTGAGCAGGTAAGTAGATCAGTAGACACGGGGCTTTTGTGACGAAGGCTGACTGCGCTTGATGCAGGTTGAGGTTACGCTCTAGGCCGGCATGAACAACTTGATTTCAAGAATCTCGGAGCTCTGTGCTTGTACACAAGAGACGCTGCGTCATGTAGCTAGCTCCCAAGGCCTTGTAAGACCCGATAATTAATCCGTTTGGCATCGTCAGTATGCCTCCTAAAGAGGGAGAGAAGATTCAGTAGTTTTGAACATGCTGGTGTCAGACGTAGTGTCAATCTCCACTGCGCCAGCAAGACCAAAAGGGTAGCAATCTTAGAGCATAAGGCTAGAAGTGCCGTACCACACGCGGTCGCTGCATCGCCCCAGTCCCAGATTCCACACTTCCGTTTCCAGTTTGCCGGGCTTATACAGTAGAGAATTTCCCTTCTACTGGTTGTCAATCCTCTCGCGGGCCTCGGCCTTGTTAATACAGTAGCGCCCCATTGTGCCTAGTAAACTACGTTGACACTACAATGGTGCTCGACAGCGTGTTGCCTAATATACATTCACATCTTCTTGATGCTCCAGTTAATATTATTGTGTGATCTCTGTTACTTTATCACATTGTGGGCATCCTGTGGAGACTCGCCGGATAGGCAACGAGATTGCTTAAGTGATATCGACATGATAGATGTAGTGTGGCTTAACAGTAGTTCGAACTGGGTTCGAAGCGAAATTCAATGTTGAATTAGCAAGTATATAACTGCCGTGATGATGCGTGTGATAAAGGGAATGCTTTATGAGTTAGCTCAGTGCTGTCGCATGGCGTAGAATTGAACGTCGTAACGAGGTCAGGCACTCTACGAATTGAAGGCGGGACGAGTAAATTGCTGGATCCTCGTGTGGGACAGAAACATACGATAAACCCCTACGAAGAAACCACAAGTCGCTAGAACGCCAGAGAATATGCACCGATACATACGCCCAGAAGAACGGAGTAAGATGAGTCAATGCTGCGCAACGAGCGGCATTCTTTCCTTATCACCCGGTGCTTCGTCATCTTCATCATCAGAGTCAAGACCACTTAATTCGAACTCTTCCGCATCCTGGATCTGGCGATTAGCTCTAGCATATCCGTTGCCATTTCCGTTAGCATGCCCGTTCGTCAATCCGTTCGCTCGCGGCGCCTCTGCATCGTCTTTGGCATCTTCACTCCATGTGTGCACGGCGTAAAGATGGATAAGCATATTGACAACTAGCAGTTATTAGCACAAGTAGCATCGCAAATTCCAAAGAAGACCTACAAAGGAATAGTGAAAAGGCGATACTCAAGAGAATTAGCACGTAGGATACGTGGGTTACGTGGGCGTCGGATAGTAGCTGCATCTGCTCTTCGGTTGCGCCCATGAACATGAAGCCTCCCGCCATCAGAAGGAATGGAGTCATGTACTGGAAGCTGTTTGGATCATCACCGTCGGTCGTAGTAGAATTGCGATCTTTGAGGACAAAGGATATCTCGATGATCCTTGCAACTCCTGCAGCCATAAGCGTGTAACCGAAGACAGTGTGCATCATCGTCGAAAGGGGCAAATGTTGTGGGTGCGCAGACATGGCCCATCCCGTCACGAAGATGACAATGCCTGGAATCAGATTGCGCTTCGGCTTTCCACCTTTTGTACGGCTTAGCCATATGCCGACCAGTCCGGCAGCCCACCAGATAATACCCATAGAGGTGTGCTGCAAATCATTATGCACCCAGGGTTTGCCCCATCGATGTTCGGTGAACGTGTTGACACAGCCCCATGCCGCGATTACGAGGCTGTCGAAGAACTCTTGACTCCTTCCTGTTCTTCTCAGCCATTGCTGGCCGACCAAAAGCAGAATGATCAGAAGAATCCCGTATGCGATGAATGCGCTGCCCATGATGAAGTGAGCCAGACATTGGCCAGTGTGGTCAGCTCTGCAGAAACCCAAAGCTGTAATGCCCCCAAATATAAATTGTACCCAAGTCACTACTGGGAGAGCCTTGCCAACCACACCATGGGTCTTGACGATGATTCTTCGAATCTTGCCATTGATGCCTTTTTCGAGATGGAGCTTCAGGTATATGCCCATCACGACTTGGGCCATCAGCATGAGCATAATGTAGGGAACAAATTTGGCGTGAATGTTTTCCGTGAACTGCCTGCCCTTGTGTCTATGGCCGAGGAAATATCCTATGACAGCGAGAAGCGAGCCGGACGTTTGCACTGGAACGTGCCATTTCGATCTTATCATCTGTGTCGGTATTAGGGCAGCTCTCTCCACATATGGGGAACCGTTGCATGCTTACGCCCAGGACCATTCCAACAGGAAATATGACCCCCCACGCCAGCGACTGTACTAAGATGTGTATCCAGAGTATCGAATCCTAGGCACCCGTTAGCACGCGTGCTTATTACAACCTTGCCGGCCATCACACACAAGAGGGTCTGCTGAGACAGCGTGGCCATCCTCGATCTTATCCCCATGATGTTCGTGGGCCAGGGCTGTGGAGCAAAGAAACGTTGCCACTAAGGCCACGCCTCTCCTTTGTAACGCCATGGTCTCGTCTCGTGCTGTATCTCAGCTAGGATGGATTTGATCGTTTATCGCTGTTGGGCGCGGACAGTGGAAGGAGCTCTCAGGTTTACTTGAGCATCTGGCGCGTTGAAAGGAGTGTCGTTAAGGGCCGGATGGGGAAGGATGGCGTTCGTTAGGGAGTTCTATTCATGCGTCTTGGTCTACCTGCTTACGTGACAGGAAGGCGCGTCATTGGCTTCCGCCACATGCCGTGACGAACACTAACCACAACGCCACAACGCCCGACACCCGCCAGCATCACCAACTCACCACGATGACCACTGGTGATGGTTGCACGGAGGTGCCAGATTCAGAGGATGAACTTATGACGTCTTCGCCTCTCGCCATTCCCAGATTTGAAAATGGCAAGCTTTGTGTGGCCGATTGCGATCCACACCGAGACCAACAAGGCGCTTCTGTTGCGGTCTTGGAGACTGATCAAGGCAATCCTTCTATCAACATGGACGAATTGTCAGCTGCTCAGACTAACGTGCCCGGCGATATGCCCATGCGACACGACCGTCAAGGACCAGAGGCAGCTGGTGGCTACACGGGCTCAGGGGCAACAACCGCAACGCTCCCGCTGAATCTTTGCGCTGACGATGCAGCCTGTAAGCCTCGTGCAACAGTAGACGATTCAACTTTTCACGACCAGCGTATGGGCTCAGCGGGATCACACGCAATAAATGATGACAAAAGCTCGGATATCAAGTCTGAATCAGACGACCACAGGAAAGAGATTCGAAAGTCCCAGCTAGCCATGCATGATCCTGGGATCGTTCCATGTTTGGAGTCTCCATCCTTGCCAGAACAGAAGTCAGGAGACGCGATATTGGCAGCAGACAGCGCAAGCTATAAGCTGACGGGTGAGCATGAACCCCGACAGGAGTGCGACGCCATAGTCAGAG
>Ga0182215_1000100_pt1 | contig 14450 bp, 8 predicted proteins | sample G5R1MG_24_FD_128404 | JGI IMG/M metagenome (GOLD analysis project Ga0182215, IMG submission 128404) | Switchgrass phyllosphere microbial communities from Michigan, USA - G5R2_NF_03OCT2016_LD1 MG | ecosystem: Host-associated > Plants > Phyllosphere > Phylloplane/Leaf | place: USA: Michigan... | reverse complement strand
CCTCGACTAACTGCAACCCCGCTGGGACGGACAATTCAAAGGCAGCAACACGATCCTGCCGCACCACACCCGGATTCTTGCCCAGTCCCGTTGCATCGCCGCGGCTATTCATCCAGATGCCATTGCCACCCTCGCCATTCTTAACGGCTTTGGTGAAGGGCTCCTGAAACAAAAGACTCGTCTCATACCATCGCCCTTTGATATCGGCTATGTCAAGACGGGTGCAGGCATACATGAGTTTCCACCAGGCCATGGATCGGGTGAGGGGCACGAGTATGCGGTTGCGCCACGCCATGTCGTACGCCATGCGGATTGGTAGATGTAGATTCTGTTGTGGGACCTTTGGTGGATTGGATGCATCTGGGGCATCGAGGGTAGCGTAGCTGTAGATGTCGCCGACGATGCTGACCGATGTGGGGGGTGGGGTGTTTGGTTGAGTGGGGGGGTAGACACGCTCGATGATGTCGGTTACGACCATCAGGTCACTGCCGATGCCGATGCGCAGACGCACGGCTTCACCGCGCCATATCTTCTCAGCGCCGAGGTAGATGCCATTGTAGTGGCGCAGCTGCTGGCCTGCTTCGGTGATGGTCTTGAGCCGCTCAAACAGGGTGTAGGTGGTATCGATGGCTTTGGCGGCCATGATGGAGGCGTCGACCGAGGCGATACCCTCGCCGTAGCGGCCGCTTTCGAGGGCGCGCCAGTCGATTTGGCCGTAGGTGAGGTCAGGATGCTGTTGGAGATAGGGGAAGGTGCAGCTTGGAGCAGACCAGGCGAGCCATGGCTTGACGTGGTCGTCTGTGCTGACGATCTCCTGAGCGGGGGACTCGAAGGGGTGGGAACGGGGCTGGATGAGGTAGGATCGGTTGGTGGGCGTGTCCTTGAGGGCCCATCTTCGGGTGATGAGGCCTAGCCCCCAGGCAGACGTCTTGGGGCGGAAGAACCACACGACCTCGCCCGTGCGGCACAGGAAGCGGTTATAGGCGAGGTCTGTTTGCTGCTCGAGTGAACGGGGCTGCGGCAGAGGCGTGGCCTGGAGCAGCTGAGGAGCTCTTGGTGGTGGAGGGCCAGGGGCAGCCCCAGGCGCGGCAGCGGGGGCGGTACGGGGACTCTGGGCTGCCGGGCCCGTAGCGGGTCGTCGGGTGGTAGCGGTGGTAGTAGTAGTGGTGGTGGTGGCGACCGAGTTGGTGGAAGCAGTCGTTGGAGGCATGACGGTCACGGCAAAGGTGGCAGCAGCGTCGGGGCGGACCGGGGGTTTTTCGACGTCGCCGGTCGGGGAGCACATTTTGCAGGTGCAGTTGTCGTGGCTGCTCTCGTCGTCGGTACACAGCCACAGCAGGTGGGGGAAGAACTCGAGGGGGCTACGGAAGCGCTTCTTGGGGCCCTTGGGGTAGCCATAAAGGTAGGCATCCTGGCGGTCATGGCCGCCGCCCGAGTGGTTCTTGACCGACTTTGGCTGGCCGTCGGCCTTAGTCTTGATGTGCTCGTAAAGGGCGTAGTTTTCGGGTAGCTCCCAGAGGATGCATTGCTGCCACTTGTCTGGGGGGAATTACCATGGCAAGTTCAACAAGATGCTGCCGTGCATGGGCATCGCCATCACTCACCTTGATGCTGCGTGCCACCCAGCTCGCGCAGCAGCATGCCACCCAGCTTCTTGCGCCAGTCGATGTGCTTGGGGTCGTCCTTGGCGATGAGGCGGTAGAAGTCGCACTGGCCCTGGTCGTTGGGCCGCTTGTCGAGCTGCTGCTCCGTGGGCCCGTTACGCAAGGGCTTGTTTTTGTGAGTGACGATGCTCTGGCCGTCCGATTTTGTGGCGAAGATGGGCCAGAAGGGCGTCATGGGCGGTTGCGCCATGGTGTGGTGGGCTGCTGTTCCATCGATGCACGCGCGACGAAGAGACCGGACGGCAGCGGAGTTTAGGCCGAGCGACGCGTCTTGTCTCCGTGCGCTCGGGCCAAGACGCGACAGCATCGTGTTCGCTCCTTCCTCTCCTCTGAATTGCTAATGTCATGTGACTGTAGTAATATAACACTACTACAATACACACGCTCGTTCACATCCGTTGCGCTCGGCCTCCCCTTCACGTCACGCACGCCCCTTCCCCCTCACTGTCACGTGGCTTGCCGTGGTGTCGGCGCTCGCTGTGGCTTGTTGTGGTTTGTTCTGCCCGTTTCCTTTCTCCTCCACTCCCTAGTCCCTTCCAATTGCAGCCCGCCATTGCTCGCCGAGAAACAACAAAGCGCATGCCATGGCTCTCGCGTCGCCCCTGCCCACCACGCCCAAGCAGCGTGGCGGCCACCTGCAAGACCTACTCGCCCGCTTTGGCTCTCAATCGTCAGCCCAGTCGGCCACCAAGGCCCGTCGCCGCACCTCGTCCCGCCACGCCTCTCCACCACGGCACCAATCGCCCCGCCCCGAGAGCGAAGACGAGCTCGTCCGCCCCGAGCGCCGGCCTAGCGCCCGCATCTCGGCCTATAGCGAGGAACTGAAGATGGAGAAGCGCAAGAAGGAACGCGCTCCGTCCGCCCGTCTGCGCCGCAGTGGCCGCGACCGCTCCAGCGTCATCCTCGAGTCGGACACGCTGCCCGAGCCCGAGCCTGTCTCCCGCCGTCGCACTGCGCCCCCCCGTCGGCTTGACACAGCCCGCCAGCGCCTGCGCGACGACATTGCTCAGTGCTCCACGGCCAAGGCAAACAACTTCCTCGTCGCCCATAAGGACTATTTCCTGCCCCTGCTTCCCTCCAGCAATTACGTGGCCCGACTGGCGGCCAAGGGCGATGCCGGCCCCACGGTCCCCTATCAGGCCCTAGACGAGCAGCCTGTCGGCGTCACGGCTACCATGAAGCCCTACCAGCTCGCTGGCCTGTCTTTCCTCCTCCACCTCCACGACAATGGCTTCTCCGGAATCCTGGGCGACGAGATGGGTCTCGGCAAGACGCTGCAGACGCTTTCGCTGTTTCAGTACCTCGAAGAGCGCGACCGCACCCACAGCGTCGCCAGCGAGGAGCTGCGCCCTTACCTCGTCATCTGCCCCCTCAGCGTCCTCAACGCCTGGGTCACCGAGGCCGAGAAGTGGGTCCCTGAGCTTAAGGTCCTGCGCTTCCACGGCGCCTCGAGTGAGCGCGTCCGCCTCAAGCGCGTCGCCCATGGCATCGAGGACAGTAAAGGCCGCGAAACCAAGCGTGCCCAAGACCGCAAGGCCTCCAAAAAAGCCGGCAACAAGCTGGCCAAGCTGGCGACAAACGACCAGGGCTCATCTGCGTACAAGATCATCGTTACCACTTATGAAACATTTCAGTCGGAACAAGCGTGGTTCAAGGCGGCCTTTGTCTGGCGCTATGTCGTTTTGGATGAGGGCCACAAGATCAAGAGCAGCACCACCCACATCTCTACGGCCCTGCGCAACATCAGCGCAGAGCACCGCCTTATCCTGACCGGCACGCCCCTCCAGAACAACCTGGTAGAGATGTGGGCCCTGCTGGCCTGGCTATATCCCACCGTCTTTACTGACAAGACCGAGACCCTCTTCAAGGAGTCGTTTGATCTCAATAAGGGCAAAGTAAATCGCAAGACCATGGACGATGCTCGCCGCCTGCTCGAGCTCATCATGCTGCGTCGCATGAAAGACAGCCCGAGCGTTAATCTTGGCCTACCGCCCAAGGAAGAGGTGCTGCTCTACGTGCCAATCACGCCCATGCAAAAGTTCTGGTACACCCGACTGTTGACGCGCATCGACAATGGAATGCTGGAAGAACTGTTCGCCGACGGCAAGACCAAGGAAAAAGCTGCCATTGCTCAAGACCAGCAGCAAGACCAGCTGCTTCGCGCAATGCAGGAGCCCACAGAAACCACTCTTGGTGAATGGGACGAAACTGCTGAAATTGTACGCGACATCATTGCGAGGGAGCAACAGGAAGGCACTGACAATGCCCCCGCCAAAGGCGCATGGATGAAGCTCATGAACCTTGTTATGCAGTTGCGTAAATGCTGTTCACACCCCTATCTGCTGCCGGGCGTGGCGCCAGATCCCTACTACCTAGGCGATCACCTCATTCGAGCCTCGGGCAAGTTCATCGTGCTGGAAAAGCTGCTCAAGCACACTGTCTTCGAACAAGGCAAGAAGGTCCTCATATTTTCGGGCTTCACACACACACTTGATTACTGCGAAGATCTTCTGTCACTCATGAGCAACCATGGAGAAAAGTTCAGGCATCTTCGTCTCGACGGCAGCTCGGCGCGTGCGCGCCGTAACCTCGATATTCGTCTTTTTAATCGGCAGGGATCAGATTACAAGGTTATGCTGCTTTCTACACGAGCCGGTGGACTGGGTATCAACCTCACGAGTGCCCAGGATGTCATCTTCCTCGACGAAGACTGGAATCCGCAGATCACGCTGCAAGCTGAAGCACGTGCTCACCGCATCGGCCAGACAAAGCCTGTCACCATCTACAAGCTCTGTACGCAGGGTACAGTCGAAGAGCAAATGATGGGCCGAATCCGCAAGAAGCTTTACCTATCTGCCAAAATCACAGAGTCCATGCAGAGCATCCACACGAAACAAGACGACAAAAAACCTCGTCGAGGCGGCCGCCCATCCATGAACGAAGCCATGCCACAAATGAACACGTCGCAACTCATGTCCCTTGTCCGCCGTGGGGCGCAAACCCTGTCGCATCCCGAAATTGATGTCAAGGAAATGGTCTCCTGGGACCTTGCCACCATGCTAGAGAACTGCAGAGACAAGCCTACTGACCTGACCTCCACCTCAGGCACCCACACCGAGATCGACGAAGACAAGTGGCTCTCCGTCATGGAACGTGTCGAATGCGCAGTATTTGACGGGAAGCGACATCAGCGTAAACTAGATACTCGATCCAAGGGTGCTACTTCGGTGGCCAACATCCTTCCTGACAGTATCACTCGCGAGGATCGCCGCAAGGGGAAAAACACGACGGTTATTGTCAACGGCTACGCTATAAACAAAGAATCTATGGGTTGTAGTGATTGGGAGGCTGTGCCCACGTTGGCTGGGAAAGACCCACGACTCGCTGAGCCCGTCCGTGCAAAGAAGAGAGAGTTCAATCACGAGGACCATTGCCTGACGTGCTTTGAAGGTACAGATGACAAACCCACGGTGGAGTGCAAGTCTTGCCCTCGCGTCTTCCACTACCATTGCCTGGACTCTACCTTGAGAGAGAAAACCTCGGGCTTCCGTGGCTTCTTCTGTTCCCAGCACAAATGTACCGACTGCGGCAAGTCAACCTCTGACGCCGGTGGCCTCATCTTCCGGTGTCGGTGGTGTCCCCAGGGTTTCTGCGAGGATTGTCTAGATTGGGACACTGCAGAGCTTATTGGCGACAATCTTCCAGAGTTTGAGCTCCTGGAGGAAGCGCCGGCGCAGGGTGGATTCTACGTCAAGTGCCCGAGTTGTGTTGACTTGGCTACGCACAACAATAAGCATAAGGCTTGGCTTGAGGGTATGGAGAAGACATACAAAGAGCAGCACGCCGTCTGGATGCACAAGCGTGACGTAGCGCAAAAAGACTTGGAGGAACGCGATGCCGCTGCCCTCGCTGGGCCTACTCTTACACGAAGCACAGACCTTCATCCCGCACCATCATGCATCAGTGAGGCGTCGCCCAACGACCACGACGTCGACGACGAAGATGACGATGAAATATTCATTGCCAAACCCGTGGGCAAAGCCGAGGAGGAATTCGCCTCTCCGCCTGCCCTCACGGATACCTCACTGCCCACGCCTGCACTCGCCGAGTCGCGCGTCAGTACACCTCGGTACGACGGACTGTCCCTCACAGGTAAGAAGAGGGTCCACAACGATGGCTTCTTCACTGCGAGCCAGGAAAAGAAGAGGAAGAAGCTGGATGCTAGGGCTTGGAGCGTTGAACAGGATCCTCATCTTGTATCGTCGAGGTCGTAAGGGCTGGGTATGCGTCTCTTACTTGGGACCCATTTGCGCATAGCATACGTGCCTCCCAACAAATGCAGTATGCGGCATCGTTCAGAATGCAGGCGTTTGAGGTTTTATGTGATGCGGTCTGGTTCGTTGATGTCAGGCTATGGTGTTTGGAGTTGTTGAAGGTAACGGAAGTACGTACGTACTCACAGGATATACCCGCTTTGCAAGCATTTGGACTGGATTCTCATACTTTGCAATGATGTTGACGGGCGTTGGCTGGGCGTTGTCAGGCTATTCGACTCAACATCTCAGATGCAGTAGATGTGCTACACACGTTCTCATTTACAGTGTAGGAATAAGGTCCTTTCCAACACGTAAATAATACCAAGGATGCAGTCTACAGCACGACCTAACATGCCGCATACCCCTCTCTCTCACAGCCTCGCCTTCACAGGCGCAAACGTACTACCTTCCCCTCCCCCTAGCGCCGCCACAAGTTCATCTACCTTCTCCAGCACCCAGATACACCCCTCATCACTCACCAGCCACTTAACGCCCTCCTCATCCCCAACGTCCGTATCCCGTCTCCACGAGTCGTCGTCCCACGCCTTGCGCAGCCCAAACACATGGCTCAACACCTGCGGCCCCACGCCTTGCTGCGCGCGCAAACACGTAATCGCCACCAGACTCGTTGTCAAGCGGCCGACGGTGGCGCCGGGCACCGCCGCCGCGCGCTCCGCGGGATCGGTGAAAAGGGCGCCGTACTCGCTATTAATGATAAAGACGGGGAGGTCCGGGTGAGCTTCGCTGAGCTTGTGTTCGAGTTTGTTGGCGAGGGGGTGGTAGATGTCGTTCCAGAGGGTGCGGCCGCGATGGTTGATTGAGGTGATGTTTTCGGGGGTGGGGAGGCGTGTTGGTGTTTTGGTGAGGGCGGGCGTGATGGTAGGGGGCAAGGAGGCGCGGAATGCGTTTAGCATGTTTATTGTGCGGGGAATCTGTTGGTGTATGGCTGTTAAGACACGGTCTTTATGATTATTGGTTGGTTGGTTTCTGTGTGAGTATGAACATGGTTCGATGAGCATTGTTATGGAGGGTGCATATCTTTGTCTGCAGAGCATGGCAACTGATGAATAAAGGAACGAATGAATGAATCATCGGTGTTGCAAGGAAATCTCAGCAACCTACACCATTAAACCCTATACACTTGAGTCCAATCTCCCGCATGAACTCCGCTATCGCAACCGCCTCGTTCTCTGCCGCGTTCGCACTCGCCGCAGCATACAACGCCGCCATGGAATCCGGCGAGTTCATCGTCATGGTCGCAGCAGTCGAGATTCCCAGCCATGATGGTCGGCCGAGTTTTCGCGCCGAGGCCTCTTCGTGGATTTTGTGGTAGAGGGCTTGGATGCGCGGAGGAGCGGGGACGGGGCCTGGGCGTGCGTGCGTGGCACTGATGAGCGATTTTAGGGCTGGGGAGAGCTTGGACATGGTGTACTATGGGCTGGGGAGTGTATGCTTCCTACATGTGTTGAGTATCGTACTACCTATATAGCCATCTATGGGGTGTGATGTGATGTTTCGAGCCTCTCGGAACTAGTTCAAGCACCGACGACGGGCTTGGCGCAGTTATCTGCCTTTTGCCATTTGGGAACCCAGGCAACAATTGGACTTGCATGTGCTCGTGAACAAAGCAAAATCGAAAAAGATATTCAAATCCTTCTAATGCCTCAGAGTAGCCGTTGCTGAGCATCGTTTGATCACATGTCAATCCTACCAGTTCCTTGCCAACAAATAGCGTCACAGCACAACTTTGGCTACTGACATTGCTAGACCGCACATGTGGAGGCCGTAAAAATGAGGTGTCGCTTAATGCGGCTGACCGATAAATAAAGAGAAGGATACACTCAATATCGCCGGTATATCTCTCTCGCTATACGCAGTCTCGAACCCACCACCTCTCCTGAGCAAAAATAGATTGGCCAGCAACTCAGGATGCTTTACGTTTCACCGAGAGTGAGCCACTCCGACAGCCGTTAATCCTCACACATCTGTATTACAGGTCGATCTGGAATCTTGAAGAAGATTATGTTATATATAATGTGCTCAGTGGCTGTACTCCTTGTGACGAGTGCCAGTAATCAAGGTCATTTTGTATAACTATTGACAATATAGGTAACACAACGTATACATATCCTGGTATGGAATCCAAATAGTAGGATGGGCTACTCAATTTTCACCCATTCTTAGCTCAGAAAAGGACTGGAATCCAAATAAGCACAATGCACACACGCGCTTCCTTGCGTCTGACGTCCCTCGATTTGCTTCGCTCGCCAATTGTGGATGGTTAGACAAATGAAAATTACAATGTTTTCTCAAAAAATGATTGAGAGGATCTCCGCGTGTTTAAGAGACGATTTCGGTCATCATCGGGTCAAGTGCCTACAACCGTACCAACCAACCTACTAACACACCAACCCAAAAGGTATAACAATAACAGAGATAGCGATAACCTTGACGGTTTACCACGTGAGCAGATAATAAGTGAATGAGAAATTGAGCTTCCAATGGGACAGTCATGCCTAGAAATTTCGCACAGAAGCTTGGACGCGCCGCCCGTTTGCCATTCACTTCGTTCGCTTAGCTCATGACCTTTGTAGTTAGCCTATTTTCACCGCGGCGTGCCAGGCCCCAGCCATATAAAACACCTCCGACGGCCCCTGCTGCTTCTCGCCATCACCACGCTCAAGAGTACATACCAACACCATCCCCCACCTCCAGTTCTTGTCTGTGGCTGTCGCAATGGCGCATCAAGATCATAACCCCCAGTTTGGCTACGATATGCCGATGGGCAATGCAGCGATCGCAGGCCCCGTAATGCTCACAGGCGTCGGTTGTGCGATCTCCATTCCTCTTATCACTGTCCTCATCCACTACTTCTTTCACTCCTCCCTCCATAACTCTTCCGCCACTGACGTTGGCTTCCTCGAATTCCCCACGCCCATTCACGCCACGCCTAACAATCCCACTGTCGGACTCCGCTTATACAGTGTGGAAACATCGGCTGATACCACACCGGCCATCGCTTTTATGGATGCGCTTGAGGCATATGAAAAAGAGCAGGAAAAGATAAGATTGGAGACCGAAGCCGAGGACCTTGCAGCTCACGTAGCAGAAGCAAAGGCTAAAGAAGTCCCAAGGCATGAACTCCAGCGAGACGATTTCCCGGCTCACATCGTTTTCTTGCATGACCTATTCATCACCATTTTTCTCTCCGCTGCCATCTTCTACCTCTTGCGCTTTCTTGGCATCTTCGGCCCCATCAAGGAACGGATCTCAGTAACAACTGACTTCTTGAAATGGCTCTGCGTTGCAATGATTACCCGCAATGAGCCTGACATGGAAACCCTCATTCTCTTGGTGCAAAAGGGAATGATGAAAGACCCTCAGTTTCACATTCAAATGGCTTCAAATCCCGAATTCCTCACCATGGTCATGAAACAGCCCGTCTTTGTGGCATTGATCGAGGAAAAGGCCAAGCACTACCATGACCGCGAGTTTGCGAAATTCAAAGCCAACATCATCAATCCAATCTTGAAACGAGTGGTAGCCGTAGAATCCCAGTTCTGCGAAGGTGTTGAGAAGCAGTCCTCTCTCATCAATGAAGCCATCGTCAACTTTCAGAAGGACCACATAGACCGACTTGACGATGACTGCCGAGCTCTGAAGACCCTACTCGACAAAGCTGCCGACCACAAGAATATCGATCACATGATCGACCCGATTACAAAGGGCTTGGGCGATCTTGAAAAACGATTGAACTCCCTCACGATGGAGACTTCGGCCGATAAGGAGCTCAGCACCAAAAGCTTCACTGACATCATCAACACCGTCAAGGAATACGAGGCAAAAATCAACCTCTTCAACGATCTCAGCTCCAAGGAAAAAGTTGAAGATTTGAACCTTGTCAAGCGTCTCTTCATGATCACTTACCAAGACCACGCCACCGCTACACGTTTCGCAAAAGCAACCGAGGGCAAAAAAGGCACCGACAAGCTTCACGCGGTGGTCACTGCTCACATAGAGACCTTGTCTATCATGATGCATGAAGTGAAGAGGAAGATCGAGCCCCCAGCGTCCAATCACGGCCAGCCTTCTGCGCAGAACTACTGGGGCCTGCAGCAACCAAACTTCATGCGAAACGCTGGCGCGGGATTCAACGGCCAGCCTAACATGTTCGTCCCAGGCAACAACATGTTGGGCCCCCGTCCACCTCAGACCGAAGACAAGGCTGGTGACCCCAAGACGCCACTCAAGTTCTAGGCCCTCCCACCAGATGACACGTCTTCTTTCCTCTTTCTCTCTCTCTCTCTCTCTCTCTCTTCGTTCATGCAGTTGGTGGGTATTCCTGTGTTTGAATTTCTGAATTTCTTCATGTTTTTGTCATGTTTCGGGGTTTGTCCTTGCCATGAAGTGCTTGATTTCTTTTTTTGCTTTCACAGTAGGTAGTTGGAATTTTGTTAGTCCCGTTAATACGCGATGTACTTGCGGCCGCGTTCTACCTCGATGTGAGGGGCTTGAAGGACATCTTGTAATGTGCATAGCGATGGGAGTTGAGTGGAGGGTTGGCATGTGGGTTTAGCTGCATTTGGACGCAGTATGGGCTGCATTAGCGAGCGAGCAGGTGGTACCCAGGATGCTGTCCCTATTAGAAGAACTTGGCGAGAGTTAGAGAGAGCAACAGGCATAAAGAAGCCCGAAAAACGAAACAATCCGCAAGTAAATCTGGTGCCCGTTTTTATGTCTGAGGTTGAGCCATGTCCTCATGATGATATGAGTGCTTTAGCTCCTAGAATTGTAACACCAAAGTTTTCAAGAAGTACCCTCCTGATTCCTTTATCAATCCTTGAAATCAGGATCCAGCTAAATTCTCTGAAGAATTCTTATAACCGACAAGGAATTTCAAGGATGACATCGATGTTATGAGACCCCAACTCAACACCAGCACCAGGTCAATGTGACCCAGCCCTACCCTAGCCTAAGTTTTAGCTTTAATCATTGGGTCGGGACCAGGGTAGGGTTGGGATCTTACATAAAGCAGTCCTATCCCAACTCTACCCTGACCCATTTACCAGCCTAAGTCGGGCGCGGAACAAGAAAGATATAGGTCAGTTAAAAAACGCCTCATCATGAGAATGAAGACCATGTAATATTCTATTTCAAGCGAATACGTAATGCTATGACCTTGGTGAAAAGGCCTGGAAATGAATGTTCGTATTTTCGCAACATACCCATCGTCATTTGCGAAACATAACAACGTCACTCACAGCAAGCACAGAGCTAAGACCTCTCAGATTCTCGGGCTGAAGATGGTTGTTTTAAGCCATGTATTCCGCCATCATCAACCTCTTGGAGCCGTCCAGCGATGTGGCAATGACATGCGCTTTGCTGTAGCAGCAGCACGCTGTCGTAATTGTGCGCTTGTCTGGCGACGTTTTGTCTCCACATATGTTAGCGAATCCTTTTCACAGAAGATGCATGTTATTAAAAGTACTTGTGTTCCTAGCACTTCAATCTTCGCCAATAATTCCTCGTCGATTGTGCGATTCTCGTCAAAGCCAGCTCGGCGTGTACTGTAGGGGCCCTCAAGGCGTGATGCATAGTGATCGACAGGGAACAATCTCTGCTCTACACAATTTGTCCGCAAATCATAGTAAATGATCCCACGCTGGTGATGAATTCTTGGCAGATAGACTTCCATTCCTGAGAGGCGGTCGCATAGCTCTAGGGCTTCGCTGCACGCTGCCAGTGCGTCGTACAGTTCACTAGGTCCTGTCTGTCTCAGAATCTCGCTCTTGAGAAGTAGACCTTCAGTACGGGCTTTTGCACTGAGCGGCCCGCGAAGTAGTCGCTCTATTTCTGTAAGCGCAGTCTTGTAGTCTTTTTGGAGAGTGCACTGGTGAACACCGCCGAACAACGGGTTGATGTAGTCATCCGATGGCGGCTGACTTCGTGGGACGTAGATGGATGCAGTTCCATAGGATACCTCAGGCTGCAGTTTTTTTTTGCAATCGAGATCCCCTAAGCCACATCGCTCCATCTGATTAGGAGCTAGGTGAGGTCGGTGCTGCTGTGCTCGCTCGTTCTCCAATTCGGCTTGAGTGGCAAAGCATATATCTTGGAGCTTTCGGATATGGCTTGTATGGGCTTCAAAAGCGGCTTTGTACCTGAGCGCAACTGCTTGCCACGTGTCGCGATCGGCCTTTAGGCCGTGGACAATGAGCTCGATATCTGTGGCGAGGTCCATAGTAGTGAGCTGGGTAGTGATGAGCGGACCAATGTGCATTCTCCAGCTGCTTCGGTGACCTTTGTGTCATGTGTGAACTGAGAACAAGTCTGAAAATGAATCGTTTCCTTTATTCTGGACGTCAAAGGTAGGCGCGTGAGGACGTTCAGGCAAGTGCACCCCCAAAACTCCTAGAGAAGTTGAGTCACGTGCCTTGTTAGTCCACTCTCTTCACGCGTGGCTCTTCCATACACTTCATGGAGCGCCCTTTCGCAATTCCCCTACCCGGTAAGCCTGGTTGTTGACAGCTAACCCTCCTGGCACTTGCCATGACAACATTTTGAACGGTTCCAAGTGCATGGAATGCAAACAAGCCACGACACATGCTGACTTGTCTTCAGCCCGGGAAACAATTACAAGGCTTTGATGGTGAGACGTTACGTTTATGTCTTTGACAACAATGTGCCGAGGCCTCAGCACCAACTGCCGACACGCCATTGCCAACCCATCACGCCAGAAAAAAATACCGTCATCCACTCGTCTGGCGCCACATCATCAGTCAGAAAGTTCATATTCCAACCCGAACTCGATTTAGACTGATTGAAGTCGTGGAACGCTGATAGATTTACAGATGAAGTCTGCCGCAGAAACATCCTGAAGACGAGAAGACCTTGATCCACCACCCAATGCGAAAGAGGTTCCGTAACCCAATACCGGTATTGTTCTTTGTCTCACGGTGGCGTTTTTCCAAAAACAAGTAGATATGTCAGAGGAGTTATCGATCAGTCAGTCTGTCCGCTGGGTAGCTACGACAACTACATTGACTTGTGCAGGGTCTCTCGTTGGATAGGCGAACCAAAGTTCTTAGGTCAATCGCCCTAAAAGCGTACATACCTACCTATGCATCTCAACCTTTAAACCAAGCGGTGGAAGATTATGTAGAGGTTCCTTACACAAGACACGAGTTTCCAGCCTAATGCTGTGACTAGGAATGTTCGCATGTATCATCGGCGAATCTAAACTCTCACCAAGGGAGCGCATCCATGGTAACTCCTGTCACTCACAGGACAAGGGGTACTACATCTCACAGGACAGACAGGATATTACACACGTTACACCGATATTGCACAAGGGTGCCGAATTCGTGGTCACACTTCAACGGGCGGACTCATTACACCAACACGGAAGCAAATTTCGCGATATAAAAGACTCAAGTAAAGAACGCAAAAGTGTGCATCTTCAAAATCGGCCCAGATATATCTACTACTCCTGTCCGAGCCTCAATATGCACGCCATTACCTTCATCCCCATTCTTCTCGGAGCATACACCACCGCAACCTTGATCCACACAGACTTTCCCCATCTCCTCATTCCTCTCAAAAGTACCTCACCAGACACGGCTTTCGGTACCGCACCTGACGCCACCGTTAGCTACTCCGTGCGTACTCTCCCGTAACTCTTATCTTATCAGCGGATTGGACACTCATGGGTTACAGAATCAAACCAGTGCAGCCCAATACACCGAAATATCCTTCGACGTGCCATCAAATGAGGCAGCAATCTGCCGTCTCGCCTTCAAGATCAACACATCACCTGCAAAAAATGCACCTCGGGCTCTCTCCGGCGAGGCTCCTTATATAATCAGCATTTCGCGTCTAGATCCAGGTATCAATAAGGATACAGATACCTGGAACAGGCATCCCAAGGTCACGGAGTATTATGCAAGTTTCTCTCTCACCCAGGAGGGAACGGTGAGCGAAGTGTACTCCAAGTGGTTTGAGTGTCCCAAGGGCCAAATTGCACAATTTGTATTGCATCCGGGGAGTACGAGAGATATTAGCTATTACTGGTTCGAGCTAGATTATAAGAGTGAAGAGGGTGGACCTCATGGAGTGGTGTTGGAGATGCATACCTAATCTAGGTTTTGTTGGCATGATCCGGCCAGAAATGAAGTGGGTATTGAGGCTGTAATTGAGTCTGGCGCTAGTTTGCTGAACATCGATGCGGTGCATATTTTTAAATGTAGGCGAGAGAGACTCGGTGTTGATATTTGAAGTGTTCTTAGTCCTATTTTGAAGTTCAAATCCAGTGTTTGCAGAGCTGTTCGGTGATTGCGACCATTAAACCATCTATAGATCACACGCACATTTGCGATAACACTTATCATGAAAATTCCTGTTGGCTAAATAGTCGAATCGTTAAGTAGTTATGATTGGCCTGCTTTCGGTTCATTCGTTCGCTAGCAGGTAT
>Ga0182215_1000099_pt1 | contig 14463 bp, 15 predicted proteins | sample G5R1MG_24_FD_128404 | JGI IMG/M metagenome (GOLD analysis project Ga0182215, IMG submission 128404) | Switchgrass phyllosphere microbial communities from Michigan, USA - G5R2_NF_03OCT2016_LD1 MG | ecosystem: Host-associated > Plants > Phyllosphere > Phylloplane/Leaf | place: USA: Michigan... | reverse complement strand
GTCCATGGCCATGGGCAGCGTACGCAGCAATTCACAGGCTGGACTGCGCTGGTGGTTAAGATTATGGCTATGCCAAATTTGGGGCGCAGTGAGGTGGTCAAGGAGAAGATTGAGGGCGTCTACGAAGAAGTTAAGACGCAAGCCATGGGACATCCTAAGGTATCTAGTGTAGGCAGTGCGATTTTCATGGCTATGATGATGATGTTTGTTTTTTTGACAAGGCGACGGTTTGCGGGAACATTTAGGAGCTTGCTTGCAAGAAGATGAAGAAGTAATGGGGTTGTGGCAAATGGGTTGGATGAAAGTTCGTTTTGCAATTCCTGACGTCGGGTTGTAGAACAGCCTAGATTCCAGAATCCTTCATATCACCGCAGACTACAGTTTGTAACAGCATTCGAAACTTCCTCAAGACCACTTTCCTTGGGCATTGCCTTCATGGTCGGCCTAGAAATCTATTGGTCCGGTGAAGTGCTCTGAGGATTCATATCGAGGCCCGCATGACGGCAGGTAGACGTCCGTTAATCACTCGCGACAACCTACCCAACATCAAGACACTTTCATTGTTTTTGCTGCGGTATTCCTATCATGTCAGGTAACGCAGTTGAGGCACACACCCTCCTAGCCAACCAGCTTGCGCCTGCATGGTACCAAGCCACGCGACGCATCCGAAGCGACAAAGCGATGTTCAACGAGTATGTGCGCCAGTTGCCTATTATTGCTCTGACGGCTAGTGCAATCAAGGGCGATACGGAGAAGTGTTTTGATGCGGGATTTGACGACTTTCTGACAAAGCCGACAGCAAGAGATGACCTTAAGAGGACGTTGCTGAGGAGGCTGGTTACACCGAGGATACGAGGCTTGGAGAGGAGTAGGTCGGCAAACTGACTGACTGGCTGTTCGAGGTTCGGTTGGGATGTATTATCTATTGTACAGAGTCGCCGTGTCGAAGTGTATAACGCCCAGTCTTGTTACCCGAAATTTTCATGGTCAGAAGTCGCCTACGGTGCGGCAGGGATGCCAATCACCAAAAATTGCCGAAGTGTGCCGACAGCAGCAGCAGCGGTGGGCATCACCGTAAAAGGATAGGGATTCGACGATAATACCGATTTGTACAGGCGTGTCGAGACGTGCTCCTGCGGTTAACCTATGCACTTGAGAGGAAGAGAAGCGCCGTGGTCCATGGGTCCAAGTATTTTTCCATGGCGAGGCGTAGGAGAGCCCGTAATCCTGTGGACGAAGTTGATGGGATATCTGAATCAGACCATCATAGCGTGCACTCGCATCGTTTGAATTGGGTAGTGATGACTCCTTGTATTGTATCATATAGAAAATAGGGTTGATTTGATTCCACTGTAGGGATTGTGTGAAGACTAAAATACATGGAGATAAGCCGATTGACGGAATGGCGCGAAATGATGAAATAAATGACACAACAAATAATTTCCTAATGTGTGTCTCACAGCTTCAATGCGCTCGAGGCGGAGGAGTGGCTGTGGGTCTGACTCTCGTCTCAAGTGTACAAGGTGTCGACTTTGCTTGGCCCTTGTCCTTTCCCTTTTGCTCGGCCTCGACTTGGTGGTAGTTCTCAGGCAGGGAGCCTGCAGAAGGTATGGGTTTGCGTCCATGACCACGGCCATAACCGCTCGTGTTTTGTGGGTATCCGCGGCCTGGCCAGAAGCCAGTTGGGCGAGGACGGCCCCAGCCGAAGCCGGGAGCCACGGCGCTGAAGCTGCCAGGTGAACCGGTGCTTGTCGGATAAGCTGGCAATACTGAGACCCCGGACCCGGTGGATAAGGGAGGAAGAGGAGGAGCCTTGATCCCCATTGGGACAGGAGGACTTTCGGGCAGAGTAGGTACATCATTTGGTTTCTCAGCATTATGGGATAATTTGTAGGCTTCAGGCCCGCCCGTTGTGCATGATGTGCTATCCGCAGGGAGGGAAGACGGCATTTTGGTAGATGCTGCAGATGTTGAGGATACCTGAGAAGTAGGAGTCTTAATGGCAAGTGCAGTGCTCAGACTTCCACTCTGTGCGCTTCTCTCTGGATCTACTCGGTACTCTGGAAACCCATTTTTGATGATTCCAAGTGCCGAGCAGGGAGTCGGAATATTGAGGCTGAAGTATGCCGCGTTCGTTGGATTGAATAACTCGGAAGCAGGAAGTGATTCGGATTTGTAAGGAGCAGGCTGTTCATCGTCGAAAGGACGCGAGGAAGACCGAGCCGGGATGGATGAGCTGGGAGTAGTGGATGGCTTTGGAGTGGCCACGGAAGTCACAGTTTGGAGCGTGTATGGCGCCAAATGAGACGGTGTCTGAGAGGGACGAGTTGGACCGTAGCCAGGGGCGGTAGTGTTGGAAATCGCTGTACTATTCACACACGGTTTCGAGCTGCTCCCGGAGAGCTGGGCAACAGCAGCACCTGCAAGCAGGGAAAAAAAGAGAGGTCTGGTAACCATGTTGCGAAAAGGTAGATGGGCAAATGAGCGACGAAAAGGAACGAACGACCAGCGGAGCTAGGTCCAAGAGCAAAGGAATTCAAACAAGCAACGCGAATCTTCCAAAGATTACAGAGCGTTAAGGGTGACGGGCGTAGAGATCGGGCACTATATAGCAAATTGCAGCAGAACCCGGGCTCTTGGCAAAGACCAGATACAGTGGCTTGGTAAACAGGATTTGCTTCCCTTGTCCTAGGCATCCTTTTGCCATGGACAGTGGTAGACACACAGTCGGAGGCCCACTATTTGGTTGTTCTGGCGATAGGACTGGTGAATCTTAGATTAATTGATAAATTAAACACCGTTTCGAGTTGTTTCGTCCCGGCCAAGCGCTAGCGGGAGATCAGCAGTCAGCCACGTGACCGGCTTCCAGCAGCTGTTTGAGGACATGATTGGCCCATGGCACAGAGATTATATTATGATCATCTCGCGTTCTGGACCTCTTCGGCGCCTGCGGTAAGTTTGGCCCGTCTTCAAGGATACTGAGCCGCTTTGCCCAGCTCTGGCAACCCATCATTGTTTGCGGCATACTAACGGGCTAGGCTCCTTATACTGTAGCCTCGCCGGCTCCATCCTTGGCCTCGAGCTTGGCTGCGTAGCGAATGCAATCATGCGACTGGGAATACCTTTGATAGGAAGAGTGTAGGTAGGTGTAGACACTCCGGCACCCTGATTCAGCACTCAAAGCGGCAGGGATTCGCGACTCTAGTGTGTAAGAGATGCAGTCCAAAGAGGTTCAGTCACAGCCGAGACAACCGAGGCCGCTATCTATTACCACGACTGCAGGTATGAGAGACTTGCTCCTCACGTCTTGCGTCGCTGTGTAGTTTGCAAGATTATCGAGACTTTCCCAGGACTCTGAACACGAGGTGACTCGTCATGGTTTGATTGCAAAGTTATAGCAGGCACATGGTGCCGCGTGCCACAACAGGTCCACCGCTAACATTCCGAATGCGCAGGTTTTAGTTTACTTGTGATACCCGAGATCGCAGATGTTACACCAGAATTGCTGGTCTTGATATGTCTTAACGTACCTACTATGTACCTACCTACGGTTGACTATATATGGGTATAAGTAGGAAATATACGTAGCATCTTCACAAAGGATCTTAAAATAAAAAATAAATTGGAGACAGCGATGCCATCGGACTTACTCAGTATTCCGGCTATTCCGACACTTGAATCGCGCTCTTTCTCCCGTGTTTCGACATTGACTCTCATGCCTGCTTCTCGTCATTGCTCCGAGAAGTCGCTTAGTGCCGGTGTCTACAAGCCAGGAGAAAGATCAAACGGGCCACCACGACTCCATCATGATCAATGACAGCCCAACCAGTGGACATCAGTAACAAGCACGCCACGTGCACATACGCGGTATCATTACATATCAAAATTCCCAGCCCGGCTAAACCAAATGATTAAGCCGGCATGTTCACCCAGGAAGTTCAATCTCATCGCCCTCTCCACGCTTCACTCTGCAATCTCCAATCTCTATCAACCCCGCCAACCCATCATCTGAAGCTAAAATGCATACAAGAAAGCAAGTAAAAAAAGGTCACACCTGCTGTAACAACCCCCTTCCCCCACTCAAAACACCAATCACCATGATACAAAGACAAAAGGAAAACGCAACAAACAAGGCCAATAAAAAAAGACCATGCCAAAACCCTCAAACACCGACTACCACCCCCTAAACCAGTCTAACGTGTACCAGTCTACCATCCCGACGTCTCCTCGTACCAAGCAAAATAAGAAAGAAGAGAACAACAAGAGAAGGAAAAAAAGTGGAGAAAGGGGAAAAGAAAAGAAGAGAGGCGGCCGAAAAGAAGAAAACTTCCGAAAAAAAGAAGATTAGAACATGAAGGCGCGTGTTCTTTTAGAAACACCGAGGTGGTCCAAATGAGAAGTAAAGCTCGGAGAAGGGGGAGAAGGGGACAGCGAATTCCCAGGGCGAAGCGTAGTGTCGTGTCATGTGTATGTCACACACCACTCCATCCCCTCCTCCGTCGAACCTGCGCAACATAGCCACTTCCGCTACCGAATTCCTCTCCACTGGCCAAAGAATGCCGGGATTTCTAATCCGGTCCCGCTGCACCACCTAGAGCCGCCCCCCTTTTCCCCCCTGAACTCATCTCTCCTCCACTGGTTTCCCTCCTCCGTCTTACAATTTGCAACCGTGGCAACGGCGCTGCCAACGGGCTCGCACTTGCAGGGCCTGCAGTTGTCGTTGTCGTCGTTATTGAAGGTGTTTCATTCTCTCCGCCTGCGCCAGTTCCGCTGGCGTTACTCTGTCTGCGTCGGCTGACGGCTTCATTCGGACGGCCTTGGCGAGCTTTAGGGAGCCTTGAGCTGGACTTGTGATTTGCTTCAATGCGAGCGAGACTTGCGACTGCGTCACGGGATGGGGGCCGGGATGCGGGTCGTATGCCTGCTCCGCCTTGGGTTCGCGCGACGGTTGGTGTGCTTGTGCTTTGAATTGCGGCAAAGGAGGTTGTGCTACGTGCTAGGAGAGGAGTTTTGGTGCGATTTGATTGTGCTAAAGTTGGTGTTGCTGATGGATCTTCGGTAAGATCCCACATGGTGATTGACGATTGAGAGCGCGTTATGCGGTCGCGACCGCTGACAGGGGTGTTGTTCATAGGCGGCAGCATGAATCCAGCCTTGATAGAGGTCGGAGTGGGAGGTGTGAGGCCCAGACCGCTGCTCACGAGGGTGCTACCACTGCTTGAACCAGAGCCGTCGCGGCGGCCACCTGAGGAGGCGGGACGACGGAGGTTTACACCAATACCAGAAGCGCGTGATAGACTACGTTTACCACTGAGATTCTTGGGGATACCACTATGTTCGACTTGGTCGCAGGCGTGTACAAGTTCTTCGGCCATTTGCCGGACGAGAACAGCGGAGTCGTTCTCGACGAGCCAAGCGATGCGCTCGTAGCAGCCAAAAGCGCGAATTAGCCAACAACCTTCATCCTTGGCGTCACAAATGGTTCTCAGGATACGGAGGAGGTTCAGGCGGGTGACAGCGTCCTTGTGACCGAGTTTCTGCTCTGTGCGGTTGAATATTTCGGGCACAGCAAGGGAGGCAGCGATGGGCAAAGAGAGACGGACAAGTTTTTGCAGAGGCTCGAGCATGTTTTCAAAAGTGGAGTGGGAGAGATCAGCCGATGTGTAAGCGGAAATTATGGCGGGAGCAAAGCTGGATTGTGAGGAGAGGAGATACTGTTCCACACGAGCGGTTTCTTCCTGGAGCCTATCGTGTGGTTAGTACTTGTAATGGTAGCATACAATGGCTAGGTGAGTACATACCATACAAAGATAGCGTCTAGGGCTGTTACCGCCCAATTGCGATCACCCAGAAGCGAGACGTAGAAGGCAAGACCCTTTGCATCCCAAAGCATTTTGCGCGCGACTTTACCAGAGTTCACCATCTCTAGCAGTACAGGGAGTGCAAACTCCTTGAGTGGTCCGCCTTCGCGCACTACCTCTTTGAGTAGTGGAATGATATCCGATAGTGCAGCCTCTTCCTGCCTACTCTTGTTATGCCGACAGAGGTTATACATGGTGTTGAGAATTTGATTCGAGATCTCACGATGGAATGGGGGTAGTCTTGCTGGGTCAGATGCTGAACGGTATTGGCCTCGTGACATCGCGTCTTTCTGGCGGGTCGACTTTAGAAGTTCGATAAGAATGTCAATGGCATTCGAATTCTGTAAGGCTTCGTGAGTCGAGGAAAGAGAGCTGAGATTCTTGATAAACTTGAGCATTGTTATCTGATGAGGAGGGGCCATCTTGCGTAGGTCCTTGAGTACACCTATGAAATGTTAGTTGGAGGCCATTTTCTATTTTGACACAGGAAGAGTCAAGCCGTTGTGTATTGCCATCTCCGTCCGTGGCTCCCCAATTGATGGTAAGAGAACTTACGTTTTAAGATCATGCGATCCGCCACGAGATCCTTGACATGACTTTCCGCCTGCGAGAAGATTAAGAAGATCTGCACAATTCTCCCAACAATGAGTCTCGCCACCTCGCCATCTTCTTCCACCATCCTGTTTAGTACCAGCGACAGCGGGTACAAGACACTGCTTCTTGAGAAGATGCGACAAAAGTCGTTTTTCGGTGTTGGCCCCTGCAGCTCAAATACGCCGTACACGCCATTGACGCCAATGAGCACAAGATCACGCTCAGCGTCAATATCTTCTTCCAGGAACTCCACTAGAACGTTGATCCCGCCACAGCCGATGAACATTTGCAGAGTCAACGTGCTTGTTTGATACATTTGTCGTACAAACGCCGCAGCCTCCTTGCGAATCTCGCTCGGATACTTTTTATACGCAAAATGGCAAATGGTAGGGATACCGCCGAGGAAGGACAGGCTCTCTTGTGCTTCAGCATCTTCCAGTATGATTAAGTTGATGATTTTGAGCAGCGGTAAAACAACCTCATTGTGTGGCATGGTACTCAGGATCTCTAGAATGGGTAGCATGCCGTGACTGCGGAGGATGATGGATCGCTTGTCGGGAGATTCGCCCAGAACTTGAAGAAGTTGGTCTGCAATATCCAGCAGCTCATCGTCCGGCTGACTTGTCTTTAGACAGCCTACCAAACTTTCTGTCATCTTTGCCAATCTATCGTCCCGGTCGCGAGCAACGTTGTTTTCTAGATTGAGGTTGTCCAGACCTTCCTCCAGGTTGGCGAAGGGATCGAGATCTTCTTCATCAGTAATAACGAATGAACTCGCCATTTTGGATTGAATCATAGCCAAGCTACTGTATTCACTTCCGCTGTCGCTTTCCGCATGGCTGGTGTTGGTATTTGGGTGGCCTTTGATATCGCCAAAGACATCCGAAAAATCATCAGCCTCATCCTCTGCATACTTTTGAATCTCGATTTCCGACTGTGTTCGTTGCAGTTTGCGTGTAGAAGTCCCGCTTGATGACCGCTGCCGAGCGTTATCGTTGGACTTGAGATCCCGAGTGGCTTTGGATTCTGCTTTCAGATCACTAGGGTGGAATAGGCGTGGAGAAAACGACTCCACAGGGGAGCTCGAGTTTGGTATCGATACGTGCTTGGGTAGCATGGCAGGTGGCTGCGCGTATTGCATCGCTGCTAGTTTTCTTTCAAAAGCACCTTCGTCGGCAGGCATCAGGTCTGAATAGTCCTCGACCGAGTCTTCACGAAAGAGTTGGCTGGGTCGTCGTGCTGAAACTTTAGTCCGCGGGAGCTGGGTGGCCTTGGGGACACCGCGTAGAATGGCTGTCTTGGGCTGAACGTCACGGCCGTCTTCGGCCGAGGGAGATGTGGACGAGAGCGCAGATAGCATAGATTTGCCATGCGCTCCTCTTGCCCGTTCAGCAGGCCTTGGCCCCGACACCTTGGGGAAGTTGTGGTGCTGATGTACGTTCAGCGGACTCTTCACCGTAGCTTCGCCATCCCCGTAGTCTGGCATCTCGGCGACCGACTCGAAGCTGGCAAAGGCCTTGAGCCTGTCGCCAGAGAAGAGCCCACCGAAATTGTCCTGGGGCTTCAGATGGGGCATCTGCAGGGCTCGTGGGGATATGCTCTCTGCAAAATCGTCGTCCCAGTTGTCATCGTGGTCAAGCTCTGGCGAGCAAAATGATTCAGCGGTGGGTCTGTGCTTGGAAATATTGAGGTTGACGTTGACTGGGGCTTTGCGCGTTGCGGCCGAGAGGGCGTTCGCAGGCGATGGGGATGTCTTGGCAACAACTGAGGCCGCTCGGGAGCTCCGCCGCAGGGAGTTGGGCGACTTAAGGGCCTCATTCCATTCTTGGACCGACTTGACAGCTTCCTGGTACTCGGTAGGCTTGGTGGGGACTGCGGGTACGGTTCGCTTAGCGCTGAGAATCCACGGATGTTTCAGCAGTCGTTTTGCCGAGATTCGGAGCGTAGGATTCTTCTGGAAACACTCCATGAGAAACTCGCGTAGAAGCTAGGGTCGCATCAGCAATGTGCGGGGTATGGCTCGTTGGTGGCCGAAGACGTACGGGAGACGCACTGCCAGGGATTGGCGGGTGCTCGTCGTTGACAATCCTAAACAGTGCCTGCATAGGCTGCAACTTGTGATAGGGCGGCTTCCCCTCAATCAGCTCGATGACGGTGCAGCCAACGCTCCATATGTCCGACGACGTCGTGGCGCCCGAGAGCTCAATAACCTCGGGGGCCATCCAGTACGGAGTGCCCACGACACTCGACTGGTCCAGGCCCGACTGCTTGGTGGCGACGCCGAAGTCGGCGAGCTTGACCAAGCCCTCCTTGGTGGTGAGGATGTTGGCGCCTTTGATGTCGCGGTGGATGACACCCTGCTCGTGGAGGTAGAGGAGGCCGTGCAGGACCTGGGACATGTAGAGGGCAACGAGGTTTTCGGGGAACTTGCCAAAGTTCTTGCAGATGCTGTGCAACGAGCCATTCTCACAGTACCTGGTGAACGTTAGTGAGGCGGCGGGCAGGCGGACGAGGGGCGGGCGTGACGCACTCGAGGATGATGTACAAGCTCTCGGAGCTGCGGACAAAGCCGTTGTACTTGACAATGTTGGGGTGGTTGAGGTTCTTGAGCAGGTCGATTTCCATCTCCATGTTGCGCAGGTCGGCGGCGCCCAGGTTCTCGAGGCGCACCTGCTTGATGGCGACCGTCTCCCCCGTGCCCCAGTTGAGCGCGCGGTAGACGCTGCCAAAGGCGCCCTTGCCCAGACAGTCGCCCAGTTGGAAGTCCTTGAGGCCGGCTACGTCTTGGGCGGCGCGCTGGGCGGCGCCCTCGCGGCTGGGCCGCTGCTCGCGCTCGCGGGGCGCCGCGAGGGGGGTTGCCGTCGGCGGCTTCTTTGCGGCCATGGCGGCCAAGGGTGCCTAGAAGAGGGCCGGTAGGGGCGGGATGGGGTGGAGCATATCCCCCGGCCCGGCGGCGAGGCGAGCGCGGCGACGTCGACGGTCACGGTCGGTCGGTGGGCAGTATCGAGCAGCGAGATCCCGGTCTCGGCCTGAAACGGGGCCTGCAGCTTGGCCGGCCGCTACGCTCCTCGCAGGTCCGGGGCCGTCTTACTGTTCTGTTCGTCGTTCTTGTCGTCAGGGCAGCAGGCAAGGGGGGGGGGCGACGTGGGGTGAAGGCTGCGGATGCACTGTTTTTCCAGCGCAGCAGTGCATACCGGCCGACAGTCTAGCAGGCAGTCTAGCACTCTGCCCTTAGCTTCCCACGCCCACGCCCACGCCAGCAGCTTCACATTCACACTCGCTGACGAGCCCTGCCAGCCAGCCCGCCAGTGGACCGCCGGTGGCAGGCATGGTGTCTGCATTCGCCGCCGCACGCGACGCGTCTCGCAACGTTGGCGACTCGGCCCAGGCAACAGAGTCGACGCGACGTCACGTGTGCTATCTTGTCCTGCCCTACGGTCCAGGTATCTCATCTACACATACATGGGCCATGTCGTCGCATTCATCGCATTCATTGCCTTCATCGCCTTCATCGCCTTCATTGCATTCATCGCCTTCATCGCCACGCTAAGAACTGACCACATTCAGCACCCCACCATCTACAGCGATAATCTCGCCGTTGACATAGTGGTTCTTCGTCAAGAACAACACCGCCTGCGCCATCTCCTCGTCGCTCCCCGCACGCTGCATGGGCACATGTCCCTTCTTCTGGATCTCCTCGTCGGCCAAGCTGCTCTTCTGCTTCTCGTCGCTCTCCTTGGCCGTCATCTCCGACGGGAAGTAGCCTGGCGCAATCGAGTTGACGCGGATCCGGAGCTTCTGGAACTCGCCCGACATGAGCTTGGTCAAGTGCACCGTCCCGCCCTTGGCCGCGTTGTAGCTGAAGTGGCCCTGCGCATCTTTCATGATGCCAGACATGGAGCTGATGACAATGACCGACGCCGAAAGGTGCCCGTGTGACTCTGTGCCCGCTTGCAAAAGGGGTAGCAGCACCACGGTGGTGAAGTAGACGGCCGTGACATCGGTCTTGTATGTCTCGCCCCAGCCCTCGACGGTCTCCTTGTCCCAGAGCTTGGCCTTCATGTCTGTCGCCTTTTCCGAGTCTAGTTTGCCCCTCTCGCCGGAGATGCCTGCCGCGGCGACGAGAAGGTTGATGTACTTTTCTTTCTTGGATAGCTCCTCGTACATGCGCTCAAGATCCGGCTTCTTGGTGACATCGTACGGCCCAAGCCTACGTACGTCAGTCGTTGACGCTTCAGTCAGACATATTGTTGTACCCACGGTATGATTTGCCCGCCTTGATTGGGGCTGTGTGTCTTCGCTGCATTCACAAGAGCCTCTTCTCGGCGACCGACAATGTAGACCTTTGCCCCGTTTGCTGCAAGAGCTTGGGCAGCCATGAGGCCGATGCCGCTACCACCTCCGGTGATTACGCAGACATAGTCCTTGACCGAGAAAAGCCTCTCTGCACGAAGGTCACTAGTGCTGGCTTTTGGAGGCATTCTCGTACAAATTGCGTTGGTTGTTGCTTTTCCACGTATTTGTTCTGGCACGTGGTTGAAGTTTTCAAGTTGTTCGATAACTGTGTGGAAAGGCTCTTGTACGAGTACTCTTCGTACTCCTCGTCCACAATGGCGTAGCAAAGCAATCATGGCAATGACGTAGCGTGCCGTGCATGCGTCTCATCTGGACACGGCTAGCGCCACGCTAGTAGCACGACCTGTTCTGCTTAACTACTCTATTCTCGTAAATACAGTACATGGTTATCTTGGTAGTAAGTTCTATGAATTCCTTCTGTTGTCCCGATTCGTGTGATTGTGTACACGAGCATTCCGCGCATGGACACGGCAGAGGCTAATTCCATTCCTCGGTGACCGTGGCGGATGTGCCAAGCCGTTCTTCCATCATATGGGTTTATACATAGTACAACAGGAGGCGGTGCAACGTCAGCCCTTCACTGATCCTTTCAACTATCTGACCACGTCCTGTCCAGGTCGAACGGGATCCCTCGCCTCCTGTCATAGAGTGTGATGGCCCTCGAAAATGCGGTGAAGCTGTGGTCTAGATCAACTCCTAGCTCGGTGTGATTGGTGATAAGCAACTTCTGCGCATTGCGGAAGGAGGCGACGGAGGCCTTGTCGTCGCATAGCCAGAAATTAAGGACGGCGTTGGTAGAAGGGTTGTCGTAGCCACCATAGTATGCTCGAGAGTCCATGCCTGGGACGGGGTGTGAAAGCTCGCGTTGTAAATGGCGCCCTGGGGTAGGGCCGCAAGAATTGGTTCGAGGATAGATGCTGCGAAAGTGGTATTGTCAAAGGCATCAGTGTTAGCGTTGGATGCATTGGAAAAAGCTCAGTAGAAAGCATTAAACGTCTCTTGCGGCTTCTTCGCACATGTCGAGTTCATCAACTGAAAGACTTCGTAGGCGTACAGGTTTAGACTTGCCGAAAAATCGGAGAAGGAATTTTCGTCGGGGCCAATGACCGTCTGCGTGTAGTTCTTTGGAGGAGCTGTCGAGAATACATCATGTGAGCGAGCGTAAAGCTCGGTAATGTCGTTATGGCCGTAGTAGCTGGGCTGTGCATGGTTCGCGGTGGTGTCGATGCCGTATGCGCTTTCGAAGATGCGTGCTTGCTAGTAGGCCAGCGGCTGGTCGACAGCGTCTGGTGCATTCCGCGACTTTTGACCGTGTACTATGGTATGGTGATCGTCGTGTTCGGCCTATGTGAGGCCTTGCCGGCGCCGGTTTGCCACAATGTGCTTAGGAAATGCATTGGGCCAGGTGCCATTGACGGCGGGGACGTTTGGAGTTACCACGCCTAGCGTGAAATCCGGGAGACAGAGAAGCAAGGAACGAAAGACGTTGAGTATTTTCATGTACTTGGATTTAGCAGTTCTTACTGACACGAGAAATGCTTCTGAAGTACGTTTCTCCCACACCGGAACGGGTGGTTAGCCTGCTGCTAACGCCTCAAAGAGAATCTGTTCACCTGGGCGGTACTCATGTGACAGTTGGACGTCCATGCGAGAGCTATGCGCCTAATACATAGGTAATACAGTGCGGTATTAACTGGCAACGAGCCTGGCCCGGTTGGAAGGGCTGGTTGGTAACGTCGCTTGCACGTGTGCTGTTTTGCCGTTTTCTTCTTACAAAGCGAACCCCTATCCAACGCCAACCACGTAGCGCATATTCAAGCGCAGCGTTCATCAAATCCAAGGCGGTGAGTTGAAGTTGAAGTGAGTTTTGGCGAGTACAGGAATACAGGCACCGGCTAACCACGGTCACTCCTAGTCAACGGCTTGGCGGGCAGCGCAAACGCCTGTGTTGTCAACTTGCCCTAAAATCTGCAGCTCATAGCTTGACACTTCCTACCCAAACAACAAGCATCACCTCCGAATCGTCTTGCCAAAGCAATCATGTCCCGCTAGCGTCCAGTGCCAGTATCGAATTATGGCAGAGCCATCTCCCTCAGCACGCTTGATGCTCCCAATGGCACAAGATGATGGCGCACAATTATGGTCGGAGCCCTTGGACACATCTGGCTTGGTCCCGCATCGCCTCAAACGAGCAGTAACGGCACAGTATCCAATCCTCGAAGTGCTCCAGCGTCTTTTGTACCGTATCCAGCCCGGCGGTGGTGACCTTGAGAAAGTACTGGCGCTGATTGGTCTGTACCAAGCACTCGTACCTGTCTACCGACATTTGAAAAATCTCTTGGCGTGGATGTTTACCGTGCAAGTCACAATTCCTGAGACTGACCCAGTTGCAAAGGATGTGTTGGCATGGGTGGGATCCCAAGTCATTTCGAACAGTCACACCCGAAATGCAATGCTTGTGACGGGGGGTGTGCAGGATGCTAATGATGACTTTCATCGTCGCCTGGTACGTCCATGTAAGCCAAGATTTCGTGGTACTGAGCTTTCCAAAGGTCCAAGTAGATGTACCTGACGCCTGGCCCACGTATAGCCAGTAGCCATGGGCACACTTCAACAACTTTTTTCCTCACGGGCCTTGAGTACGTCCTGACCTTTTATTGAAATAGATGATGCATCAACCCCAGCGTGGCATACTACAGAAACAAACGGATGATCAAGTGTTGTGTCTCCCCCCGATCGGTACCCGACTGTTCTGGCAAGTGATACACCCAATTCTGCTCTTTATCCCAGATTTCTCGATATTCAGGCTAATAACCTTAGGGTCGGCTTTCGCCCCTTCATCTTTTCACGGCGAGGCGGGAAGAGCTCCCGCAGTACTAGTGTTACGGCGGGTATCACAGTTGACGATAATGGCCACCCTCACAACTCGCTAGCCATCATAACACTAGGCTGGAGTTTGAAGCCGTTGCAGAACTTCATAAGCATATGTCGCGAGTTCAGGCGTCATAATTTGACTGGAACCACCACAGTGTACTTTGCAGGGGGCGGAAGCGATCCCTACGGACAAGGTTGGCAGTCAGTCTCCAAGGCCACTCGCAAGCTCGATACCATTGATATGGATCGGGACCTAAAATTGGAAATTATAAGGGATGCCGAGTATTATTACAGCGACCAGTCGTAAGTTCAATTCTCATTTCGTATAGAGTATTCCCTAGGTCCCATACTGACCTGAAAATAGACGCCAATTCTTCGCTGATTGTGGTATCCCGTATCGCCGTGGCTATTTGTTTCATGGGCCTCCTGGCACTGGCAAGAGCTCCTTCAGCTTTGCTTTAGCAGGCCATCTCAGCTGCGATATATACCATGTCAATCTGTCCTCTGGTGACATCAGCGATGGCAGTGGGTTCAGCGTTAAGTCAATCATACATTCAATTCACTGACAAGAATCTTGCAGGCCTCCATCGTCTTTTTCTTGGCCTGCCACGAAAGTGTATCGTTGTCATTGAAGACATCGACTCTGCCGGTATAGGCCGTGAGCAAGGGCCGTCTACCAAACCGCGACAAGCAGAATCGATGCTGCTTGGCCTGCCAGTCATATCATCACATCCTCCAGAGACTCCCTGGGACCCGCCTCGTAAAGAGCGTCAAAATC
>Ga0182215_1000098_pt1 | contig 14490 bp, 21 predicted proteins | sample G5R1MG_24_FD_128404 | JGI IMG/M metagenome (GOLD analysis project Ga0182215, IMG submission 128404) | Switchgrass phyllosphere microbial communities from Michigan, USA - G5R2_NF_03OCT2016_LD1 MG | ecosystem: Host-associated > Plants > Phyllosphere > Phylloplane/Leaf | place: USA: Michigan... | reverse complement strand
GGGATGCACCTACCAGAGGCTCGGTCTTGATGACCTTGGCCCGCTGATCAGACGCCGTACTCGACGATGCCATGCTGGTTGCGGTGGAGGAGGGGTGTGGGAAGGTTCTGGAGTCGAATCGAGGTCTGGCCACAATGAAGGTTGGGTTGGAGTGGAGTGCAGCCGAGGGAGGGCTCTCGCAGCATCCTGTGGGCCTTGCCTGGGATGACGCCAAAACACAAGCGACGTTCGTTCATCGCGTTTGGCTCCTTCATTCACGCACCCACGCGAGACTGGGTCTCAGGCCGAGAAACCTACCCACATCACAGCCATACGAATCCGATCCGATACACGTCCAGGGAGCTGATTGATGGGGCTGTAAGCCGTCAAAGTTACCCTTCCTTGACTTTGGGCCCATACCGTGAGCGTCGTGAGATGCCATATAGGGTGGTGCCTAGAGCAGCGTAGGTTGTGTCCAGACAACCCTTTCCCATCAAATAGTCCGCGAAGGAGGTGGACAGTCGCGAACCATGGTTCGGATCGGAATGACTCGGCGTCCGGTGCTTGGGAGGTGGCCGGTGGTCTGGCCCTGCGACCATGTCCAAGCCATCGCGATGCCACGAACCCGACCACGTGGGTGCGCGGGCACGAGTGCGGCGTGGGCCAACCTCGGGAGAGCCTCTCTGCGTCATCTTCCAAATCATGTACGGCGAGCTTGTTGAGAATAGTGCGTGCTGATCCCCTTTTGCAGCACCGACTTGTCCATAAGCAGGAATTAGTGACTACCGAGTGGAGTAGCTTTTCCTGCCAAGCACACGGATACAGGGGGCTTGAATAGTCGCCTTGCCCGTTCCTGTCCTGGGCCCCTGGCCGGTTTTCCATGGAGCGAATCGTGTTCTGATCAGCTGTGAAGAAGAAGAAGAAGAAGAAGAAGACCCGACACTCGTGCGGCATTATGGAGTCGGCGTCTGATCTACGCGGCAGGCCAGTGAGCAGTCGATACCTACAAGCCATGAGGTCGGTCGACGGCGACTCGCAAGACGAAGGTTCTCGACCGCTGAGTAAAAATGGAGGAACGATAGTGTACAACTAGGAGCCTGTCCGTCGACCATTTTTATGCACCAACGCCAACAACAGAGGCGCAGCGCTGCTTTCGTCTCGCCATGGCGGAAAAGGCCCATGCCCTCGATCCGGGCTAAGTCGAAAGGGGTAGCGCCCTCACCATGGTCTTCCCTTTTCGGCAGCGCGTACCGCCCAACTTCGCATGATTGGCGCCAATCCGGCTTCATGGACGGACGTGGGAATCCAGGCTGTCACTTTGCAAGCCATCATGCAGACAGCTGGGGGTAGGACACGACGGCAGGCACTAGCGGGTGCTTCCTCCAGCCGGGCCTCTTCTACTCCTCGCCGTATCCTTCACCACTCACTTCCAGGTTCCCAGGTGCTCATCCTTAAAGCCATTCATTCCAGTGTGTCTTGCTCACACGTCCTTTCATTGACACAAACCCTGTGTCGTATATCCCTTCCACCCATCTGCCACTCTTGTCTGCTTCTCTACCCCACGACTTCCGACGTGTAGCCAAGAAAAGAAAGGAAAAGAAACGAACTGTACCGTACCGTACCGTCCCAGGTCTTCCCTACCCCAATCGACGTTGGACCCAAATTTCTGCCGAGTGCTGTCCAGTTCAGTTGATCGTTGAACCCACTTCACCTGGACAACGTCTTCCGTCATGGGTGCCGAGAAGTGGTTTGGTACCTTGAAGTTGGCGTACAAGTACATGTAAGGATGACTGGCCTGGTTTGTGCATGCACCCACTAACCCAAACAGCATCGTGTTCTTGTCGCTGCTTGTGCTGGTGACCATTGCTGGATTTATCAAGGTACTGTTTAACAATAGAAAGTGAGTCCATCCGTACATCGCTTCGTTGAGGTCTTGGACAGCTAACCGTGTTAGATTGAAAAAGGCGAGGGCAGCGGAGCTCGAGGCAGGCCCGAATCAAGAGACGGAGGAGCTCAACCAGCGCGAGAAGGATGAGGGGGATCTGTTTGGGATCCGAGCAATCGAAGCGGGATTTTATGCTGGCATTGCCCAGTCGCAGCCAACTTCAAGAGCTACATCGGCTATGAGCATGCACCACCCAGGCACGAGCACCAGCACGCTGGTGGGCGGAAACGTCAGCCCGCCGCTGATGAAAAACCAGTCCACCAACAACAGTGTTTACAGTTTGCACCTCGGCGAAAACGAAGCCAACTCGCCACCGAGGTCGGTTTCTCCGAGCATGAAACTGCGCCCATCGGATGCCGAACTCAACGGAAGACGCCACCATGGCGCTGTCGTGCAACGTCCGACGCAACGAGGTCAGTCGCCTACCTTTGGCGACTCTGACAGCGAGAGCGACAGCTTCCAGTCCCCGCCATCCATGTCTCCGTCTGCAAGCCCAACGGTGCTCCCGCCCGCGCCGACGAATCCGCCTACTGCGAGACTGCCCAACATCCCTGCCTCTGTGTTGAGAAGAGAATCACGGTCTCCGTCACCCGAGGCTCCGTATCCAGAAGTGCGCGTGTACCAACCGAGTAGGTAGTTGTTCTTTGGTGCACTCTTTTCTTGCTGGGTTATGGTACTGGTAGCTTGTACTTGCACACGTTTGTCGTTGGTATGGTACTTGAGGCTTGTACCTAGCACAGGAACACACACACACACACACGCACACACATTGGGATTTGGGGCGCGTACCTGACGATTGGTAAAGATAGTGAGCAGCTTCAGCCGCGAACGCATGTGCCAAGCCATACGCGCGAGGCCAGCGATGCAAGCAGCGCCTACCGTCCCGGAAACCGTCTAGGCCACCTGGAAGCGGACCAAGCGTACGTGAAGCCAATGGACAGCCAGCGCTCGTCGACACTTCAGCCGGGCGAAGCCAAAGACGCACGGCTGAGCGAGTTTTACGAGGCGTACTATCGCAACTCGCACATGGCTCCGGCTGGGCCGCCCGGGGAGCCATCCAAGGCTGCGTTCGGGCGGCACTCGACGATTCTCGAGGTGGATTCGCCCATGGCGTCGCCCATGTTTCCACCGACCGCACCGCCGGGCGCAGCGTTTTAGCAATGGGGGAAGGGGGCTGATGGTCTGTGGCTCGAAGAGAGACGGCTTGCTGTGCGATAAGGGACGATGACGACGAAACGGATGTTTGCCTGGTTTGAGCCTGTACTATGCTAATGTGGTAGTGTCGAGTGTGTGTGTGGTGTTGGTTGCTTAGTCATTGTATCTCGTTCTTGTATTGAATTGTAACGTAGTAAGTTATGTCAGGCTTCGCTCAGCGGCCGAGTCACGTGCACCTGTGTGTGGCGCAGCGAGGGACGATGAGGCGAGCTTCACGCCACCGCGCCCCTGGCCGCATGGAACGGGAATGGGGGTCATGGACCGCCGTCGGCAAGTAAGGCAGGTCGAAGGACATGCCTGGGACGTCCATAGCACACGCCTAGTACGTCCTAGTATGTACGCTCAAATGATTCAATCCGCTTGGCTCCTCTGCCTCTCTTCCACCTGAAATTGCGCTGCATTCCGGCCACTCGTCTTAGGACGACAACCACGACGCTCTCCTCCTCCTCCTCCTCCTCCTTTCCTCTTCTTCCTCTTGTCTTCCTCCTCTTTTTCTTCCTTTCCTCTCGACGCCAGACCCCCGCGTCCACCTGCGCCTGCCACCAACACCTCCACCTCCACCATGCTCACCATGTTCTCGGGTACCAAGATCACGGCTCTGCCGCCTGGAGTTACCGCGGCGCCGTCGACCGCTTCCACCCTGCGCGCCCGGGGCTCCTCGGCCGCCCCCACGGCCCCGACCGCCACCGCCACCGGTATCGAGGCGGGCGACAGCGCCGCGCGACGCGAGCGGCGGCGGCGCGAACATCACGAGGCCGACGTCGTCATTGTCGGCGCGGGCATTGTTGGCTGCGCGGCGGCGGTGGCGTTTGGCCGGCAGGGCCGCAGCGTGCTGCTGCTCGAGAAGAGCCTCGCCACGCCCGACCGCATCGTCGGCGAGCTGCTACAGCCGGGCGGTGTGCAGGCGCTGGAGGCACTTGGCATGGGCGGTAACGTTGCCCCCCTCCTCCCGCATCATTCCTATCCTACACAGACGGCTGACGGTCGCAGACTGCCTCGACGACATCGACGCCATCCCCTGCTACGGCTACGAGGTGCTGTATCACCAGGAGCCTGTTCACGTGCCCTACCCCGTGTTGGCCTCGGCCGCGCCTGCCTCCTCCTCCCGCCCCCCCGAGGGCCGCTCCTTCCACCACGGCCGCTTCATCGCCAAGCTGCGCGCCAAGGCCGCCGCCACCCCCAACGTCACCGTCGTCGAGACTACTGTCACCGCCACCGTCCAGAGCGGCCACAGCGGCCAGGTCGTCGGCGTCAACGCCACTACCCACGGCCGCCCCGACTGCTACTTTGGCGCCCTGACCCTCGTCGCCGACGGCTACAATTCCAAATTTCGCCGCGACTTCCTCCCCCACACGCCCCGTGTCCGCAGCCGCTTCTGGGGCCTTGAGCTCATCGATGCCGACCTGCCCCGCCCCAATCACGGCCATGTCGTCCTCACCGATGCCCCGCCTGTTCTCCTCTACCAAATTGGCTCTCACGAGACGCGCGCCCTGGTCGACATTCCCGAGGGCCTGCCCAGCGCCAGTCTTGCCGCCGGCGGCGTCAAGAACCACCTGCTCCATGTCGTCCTCCCCAACCTGCCCGCCTGCACCCAGCCCGCCTTCCGCCGCGCCGTTGACGCTGGCAAGCTGCGCTCCATGCCCAACTCGTTCCTGCCCCCGGCCACCCAGAAGCAGCCCGGCCTCATCCTGCTCGGCGACGCCATGAACATGCGCCACCCCCTCACCGGTGGCGGCATGACTGTCGCCTTCAACGACGTCGTTACCCTCTCTGCCTTGCTCGCCCCGGAGCGAGTGCCCAGCCTCGAAGACACGCACGCCGTCCTAGCCGCCTTGCGCACCTTTCACTGGCAGCGCAAGCATGGCAGCTCCGTCATCAACATCCTCGCCATGGCCCTCTACTCGCTCTTCGCCGCAAACGACCCCTACCTCGCCATGCTCAAGACCGGCTGTTTCCGCTATTTCCAGCTTGGCGGTGTGCGTGTGAGCGAGCCCTGTGGCATGTTGAGTGGTCTGATCACAAACCCATGGATGCTCGTTTACCATTTCTTCAGTGTCGCCTTCTATGCAATCTGGTGTCGATTGCAGGACGTGAGTCTGCCCATGGTGCCGTGGGTCCTGGTTGTCGAGTCCTTCATGGTAGTGTGGACAGCGACGAGAGTCATTGGGCCATATTTACTGTGGGAAGTCAGACGGTAGCTGGGTGGAGAGGGTTGCGTGTGTATATACTTGGTGAATAGGTGGACGGCGTGTTGTGACTATGTGTACAATAATGGCTGACATCGGGGCGTATGGGGCTGGTGGGCAGAAGGCGTTGGGCAAGGGGTAAATGGCAAGAATTTCCGCCAAGGCATGTTGGCATATCTATTGATAATATATGTAATCATCAGCAACGACTTGATCGTGCTGATTGGCTTCGAAAAAAAAAAGACATCATCTGATGTTGTGTTTTCCTCGATTCATAAGTAGGTTGGTCACATATATTAACTGATCCCTCATGACCATCAATGTGGCTTTTATCCTCATCCCCAAACTCTCTCCTCTTCAACTCTCCTACCTCCTCAGCTGATGGAAACATGCAATGCCCAATGGCAGCCCAATTTCAGCAATTCAATATATCGATATCTGCACTTCTACTCAATGTAAGGAAATGTCATAGCATGGCCATTCATTTGCCGTCATATGACATGGGGCGTCCGTTGCCAAATAGAGTGAGATTACTTCATGTCTAGATTACCTAACAGACACATGGAGGGGGAAAACTCATAGACACAGAGGAAAAGAAGGATGAGGGACCATGAAGAGATGGGAGATACGGCCGAACAGAAATGCTGAACATGGCGACTTGGCTGACAGCAGACGATGCAATGCCGACTGTTCAGCCAATCTCTAGCCCCTCAAAGTCGACACAGAGGTTTCTGGCTCCGGTATTCTGGCCTCCACCCTGCCTCCGATGATGCATGCTCATGCCAAAATTAGCCGGCCGACTTGCATACACGCCAACACGCACCGCCTTGTCTTCCACGCCCCAAAAGAACCACGTCACTTCTCGCAGCTTCTTCCACCCCAGCAGCTCATCCTCGTACCACACCCACAGCGCATACCCTATCCGCTCAATCTTGACGCGCAGGTCGAGACGCGCAGCCTGACGTGGCGGTAATGCAGAAATGGACCAATCCGCGCCTTCGCAGTTGGCCACCACCGAGGTGGCGTGGCACGCATTGTTGCAGAATTCCAATCCCACCTTGACCCATTTGCAGCCCTGCTCGGGAGCAAGGTATGGGGGCGGGGGAGTAGGCTGTCTCGGGGGCCCGGATGAGCCTCGACGGTGCGCTCGCGTGGCGTCCAAGCGTTGCGGCCTGCTTGACGTTGGGTCGTCTTCCAGGGCGAGATTTCGCAGACCGGGCACCATGTCGGGTGCAACGACGGGCAAGTGCCCGGGCGGGGCGCCCGCAAATATCACTAGACCGCCCTGGTCCCATTCCAGCTCCCAGTCCGCTGCTACAGTGACTTGGGCGGCCACGAATGGGTTGCGTAGCGCAGTATAGAGTATCGGGGCCGTCGATGTGTCTCTCGACGGCGGCTTTCTCCATAGATCGGTATTTGGGGGCGCAACGAGGGTAAACGATCCCATCCATTCCGGCACGAGATTGTTTGAGATATTCAGGGGCGTAAAGGAGGAGCTCGCAGGAGGCATGACGGTCTCGCGTCTTGTGGTTGATGCGCTCGTGGTAAGGGGGGAAGAGGGGGGTTTGGGGACGATTTATACGTGGACACCTTCTCCTCACCCAGTTTCGTGGTCGATCATGTGTATGTGGGTATGTGTATGTGTATGTATACTTCTTAACGTTTCAAATCCCGTGGCAACGGCCAAGCATCCCCGCGTACGCTGTTGGGTCGTCTAGGGGTTGGACGACTAGCTTGCTGAGTTGTGTGACGAGGCCATGCGCTTTGTTTGCAATGGACCCAAGAATCTCCACGGAGGGTACGCAAAGCCGGCGGTCCAAACCACCACGACAGCAGATCCGCACCGGGGACTGTGAAGCACAAAGGCTCTTTAGGTGTCTGTCTCCGCATCAGCATCAGCATCCTGCCAGACAACGCTTCCAGCGCTATTTCCGTGCCCTGGCAGCCTAGGTATAGGGTGTAGCTCGGCACGATCCATGGATCAACGGAAACGACCAGTACCTGGAAAGTCGGTCATGCTGCTTACCAGAATCGTGCACACACACAGAGTTGGAGGGATTGGTGGGCGTGGCTTACCCGACCCAAGGGGAAACCTGTTGATCAGGCAGTCAACAGCAACCAGAACAGAATTCAGCGATGCGGAACGAAGACGCAGGGCATAAATACTTCGTTTTCGGGGCTTGACAAAGGCGTCGTGGTGCTAGGTAGCTCTCCGCATACTACGACTGGTGCGCTCGTCCAGCTGAACACACACTTGGTCTCCGCAAGCAGCCAGCAGCTCGACGCCCAACGGCCAGCAATCCATGGGTCCGCCGGTGTGGCATTGCAGAACGCGGCCAAATGCTGTATCCCTGGCGCCGTGGCGGTCGCTGAAAGATTTCAGAAATGACTCAAAGTACCATTTGTCGAGGTTGACGGACGATGCTGGACGCGCGAGAAAAGGCACCACCCCCATCACCATCCCCCCAGCATGCCGTACTTGATCTATCCTGCCGCGCCGCTTTCAACTCTCTCTCTCTCTCTCTCTCTCTCTCTCTTATCTGTGCATCCAAAAAAACGACGCCTTCCCAGCTTATTTTTCCAATTTTTGCCTGGTCTCTGGTACTTTTTCACGACTCTTCACGTTTCAGGCCGAGTGCAGTGGGTTTGGACCAGGATGCGGATGCTGTGCATCAGAAGATAGTGTCCGCTGGCAGTGATGTGTTGGTCAGTCGTCGCACAATGTCGCGCATCGCAAGGGGGGGGGGGAGGGGGATGTAAACTATAGTCTCGATTGGAGCTTCCTGCTGCCGACATTGCGCAGTGTGGCTGACGGTAGCATTCCCTGGTGCTGCACATGTTGTCGCATTGGATGAGACGGTTATGACGTTGGAGAATCAACGCAGCCCGATCGAACGGGCGAGAAGGAGGAAGAGGAGGGGATGGAGATGAGCGCACTGTGTGGCAATACCGTGCATAGTATGTGTCTAGCCCCTGGAAAATGTCATTGGCATTCCCTACTAGTCGATGCACCTCGTGGCTATCTCTGTTCTTTTTGTGTTCAAGCAAACCATTCGTTGCGTCGTGCGTACGCACACCGGGGGATTTCTGATTACCCTGGTCGACTCCATATACCTGGTCGATACTTGCAGTCGATACATGATTCCTCTTACTTCTGTAGTGCGAGGAAAAGAGCTAGCTGTTTGCAACGGGACGGGTACAAACAAAGCAACCCCAGCGTCGTGTCAACCGATAATGTGGTCCAACAACAGCGTCTCGCACTCGTGTCACACTGCACATGCGTACCGATGTTGTATGTGTAGGGAGTTCGCCGATCTTGCCTAGGTCACCGGAACGCTGATCGAACGCGTTCCTACGTGCATGTACTACCGCCCATGCAAATGCAACTCCGTTATATCATCTACACTTTTTTTTTACCAGTATCCATCAACGTAGGTACATACATACATAGTACCTGCCTAGTATGTATGTGTTGAAGGCTGAGTACGAGATCCAGCACTCGGCTGGGATCTCCGATTTGGAACCAGCGCCAACATGCAGCCTGCTGTGCTGGGTGACTTGCGTAACGTGTCTGGGATGGGAGGCGCTCTTATAGTACCTAGGTATACCTACCAGGTAGATGATACCTAGACATGGACGCTCGTGAACGCTTGCACACCCCACATGAACGAATAGCCAATGTGGTAGGTAGGCATCAATCAGTCCAAGTCTGGAGAGGTTGATGCTGCCAGCTCATACTGCCGTGCTCCCAGCAGTATTACCCAGGTCAGGCTCCCTGGTCTTAGACGGTGAACTAGGTACGTACCGTACCGTACCGTACCTAGTCTACCCGCTTTGGTTTCAGAGAGCCGAATCCTTGTCGCAGAACTGGGTGCCTACATACCTAGTAGTTTGTTTTTTGTGGGAGCTCCTGCGAACAGGATTGACAGGAGTTAAGGGTAGAAAAAAAAAAGAAAGAAAAAATTGGCCATGGGGAAAGGTTGGGAGGGTGTAGCCCGATTGTACCATAGCACGCAAGGCGAAGAGAGTCTGAAGGCGGGATTCGGTACCTACATAGGTACCTAGCAACGTTGACAGATCGCAGCCATGTCCCCAAGTCGACTAGCGCTGCAGTGAAAACCAACCCATTTTTTAATCATTCGTAGTTCTACCGACATAACTACCATCTTCAGTACGTTGATGGTAATCTACACAGCTGCTTGCGGAGTGCGCCAAGGCTAGTGGCAGACAGAGTTTGCGTGGCCACAAAGTTAGCACATGGTACATAGCATAGTAGTATGGTTGGTACATTTGTCAAAATCTGCACCACATCTACCTTGTCACGTCCCCCGCCCTATGGCATGATCGGGTGCTGTCATGCTCGTACGATGGTTCCCTGAAACACCGAATTGTGAAAGACGGTGATTGGTGTACCAGGGATAGGCTAGAAATGTCCATGATCGACTGAAGTATTTACGGCACTTTCCGTGCATTTCTTGGTACCCATTAGGTACATACATAGGTACTATGGTAGTAAGGAGGTACCATGCACATGGTATGTACCTAGGTACTGTACAGATCGTATGGCTAGCTATCTAGCCTTTTCGATATACGTTGATGCGGCGCGGGAGTGATTCTGAGGTAACACAGCGGTCCAGTCCGACGTTGGCCAGGAGCTCATCAAACGACGTCTCCGGACGGTAGGTGAGGCTCTTGAAATTCCGACCAAAGTGCGGAGCTGTGTTTGGGCGAACGGCCTTTTCATAGGAGCTCCAGGTCTGTAGTTCGATGACGAGATATCCGCCCGATTCCAACGAGGAGGAGCATTTTGCGAAGAAAGTGCACAGGCCTGCGTCGCCATGTTCCAAGTGGATCCACTTGATGACGGAGAAAGCCAACAGGACATGATAGGGGCCTGCGTTTGCTTGGCTTGTGGAGGTGACCCAATCTGCAGCATGGAAGCTCACACAGGGCCAGCTGTCCGCCAGCGACCATGGCCGGTGCGCAGCCTGGCGCGCGGGCTCCATGCGGTAGCCATGGGTGAGCACCGCCGAGATGGGAAAGTAGTCGACGATGGGTTGGGCATGATGCTGCGTGGGCGGTCGGGCACGGGACGCACGGAGGGCTAGCAGCTGGTCGGCCTGTCTTACCAGCTTTGGGTCGATGTCGACGCCCGTGACCGAGGCAGCGCCAAAATCGAAAGCTGGGAATGAAGGAAGTTAGCGATCCGAGGGAGAAGGTGTGTGTGTGTGTGTGTGTGTGTGTGTGTGTGTGTGCACGTACCCAACTGGCAAGAGACGGTGCCCGCGTTGCAGCCGATGTCAAGGCAGCGCTTGCCGGCGAAGAGAGCTGGGATCAGGGCGGCCAGTAGGCGTAGACGGGGGTCAAGAATGTGCGTGGCTGAAGCTGGCGTTGTTGACGGGCCACTGTAATCTGCAGATGGCAGCGAAGCGTGGGTCAGCGGTCAGCGGTCAGCGGTCAGCGGGTCCGTGGTCAACGGGAACTAGGAGGGGACTGAGAGGGATCTAGGTAGGAGGGATCGATGCGTCGAGATGCCGGATGAGTTGTTGACCTGCCTGAATAGTTGCCGCAGCAAGCCATAATGGCGGGTGGCAGGTGGCTGACGGTAGAGCACCGTGGATAGTGGGTAGTAGTAGTAGTAGTAGTAGTGGTGGTGGTGGTGGTACCTGCGTGCTACCCTACACAGTAGATGATACCTACCTAGATGGTATCTAGCAGATATCCAGGTAGTAGGTAGCATTACATAGTATCTCTGCCACGGCTTCTGTCGGGCTACGTCCGAGATCCAGGTGTGCAAGGGCGTGTGTCAAGCCATGGAGGGGGGCCTGCACGTCGCGCAGGCATCCGGAATCCCGGAAATGGGCAGTGTTGGCAGCGGGTATGTGTGTACTATGGTATGTGTGTATGGGGGGCTGTCTGTGTGCAACGCCATGGGCCGCCCTGGGGTGCGAAACACACCCACACGGCAGGGGGGATGTGGTTGTTTTACCCGCTGGGGCTCTCGGGCATGTACTTGGGTATCTAGATGTCTATGCATGGACTCTGTGGATAGTAATGTGGGAGGAGCAGCAGCAGCAGCAGCAAACGATGATAGCAACAGGTCGTGATGAACAGACTACAGATGGGTGGACAAATTGTATGTACCTTTCTACGCACTGTACATAGTATGTATGCTGACAGGGTTCCTACTATGGATACCAGCTAAGGCACCGGTACCGCCATGTCAGATGGCCATGTACGCTGCAGATTTATGGATATGGATATGTGCCTAGTCGATACCTACATTAGCCATCATGCACCCTCTTCCTCCTCCCAAATTCTCGCCGTTGCCCGTCTACCTACCCTCTGCTCTGCTCTACGCTTCTATTATCCCACACCATCGCGCCGTGTACGTAGCTACCCTACGCACCTATGCACGCTCGCCTCCTATCGATCTACCTACCCCGTGCAGGTTGTAGACAGCGTGGCTTTCTCTTTCTTTCTTTCTTTCTCTCTCTCTCTCTCTCTTCCTCTCTCCATTTCATCACACGGCCACGGTAACCCACCTCTCCTGTCCATGGACAAGTAATGCATACATACACAAGTAGGTAAAACCTCTTGCGCCCGCCACACGCGAGGCAGTGCCCGCATTCCTGGACGGCCTGTCCAACACTGCACCACTCCCTGGCGCCCCCAATTAGCAAAAGAGCCTCCGAACTGAACACAAGTACCGCTCCCAATGCGGCTTCGTGCATCGTCGCCTGCTTCGGGCACTTCATAATACACACGCATGTCCCAACCACCTCCGCCTCCTCCTCCGTCGCCCCCTCTGCCCGCCGCTCCCTCTTGCTTGTCGGCTGCCATGGCCGAAACCCAGAAACTGCCTGTATTTTCGCCTCCGGCCTTCCTCGACTACCCTCACCGACGCCTGCCCCCGCTCGACCAGCTCAAACCACTCGATATCCCGCCGCCGCCCACCGCTGTACCACCACGGTCGGACCACCACCACCTATCATCCCGCTCCCCCATCCCCATCACCACCACCACCCACCTGCCCTCCATCCATGCCGGCCTGAATCCACGACAACAACAACAACAAGGACAGCAACAACGACAACATCACCACCACCACCACGACTACCCCCCGTCAGCCACCGCTGCGCCCCGGCCCGCCGCCCCAGTGGACAAGTTGCTGCATACTAGCTGCAACTCGCCCTATTCTTCTCCCCAGCACTATGGCCCGCCGCTCTCGCCGCCTCGCTCAGAATACGACGCCCGCGTGCCAAGGAGCCTGGCTGAGCAACAACGCTATGCCTACGACGAGCCTCGGCACGCCCACCACCACCACCACCACCATCAGCAACAGCATGCACCCGCACCTACACATTTCCATCCACATGCACACACAGATGCTCACGCCCACGCCCATGCACAAGCGCCTGCCCATTCCCATGCATTTCCACACCCCCACCATGACCCGTCGCCGTATCCATCGTCCCTTGCATCGCCAGTAGAGCACGCACCCCAGCACAGAACCTATGCCGCCTACACGCCAAGCTATCCGTCCACCAGTCCATTCCGCGCCTCGGTCGGCTCGCTGCAGCATGCTCAACGCGGCTCCATCGCAGCGCCTTTTGCATCCGCCGCCTACCCCGACGCCCCACCCCTTCAAAACCCGCCGTCGCGAGCCATCCCACTCCCAGGCTCCATACCACAGCCCGTATACAACGAGCAACTGTACGCACCATTGGCCTCGAGAGAAGAACACCCCGCTGACAAGACTACAGCAACCTCAACTACGAGCTCCGGGTACGGCAGCAACCCATAGCAGCGCGCGCATGCGGCTTTGGGGAGCGCGATCGAAGGGTGATCGACCCTCCCCCCATCATACAGCTCCTGGTCACCGACCCGAAGACGGGGGCTGCCGAGCCTGAGGAGCTTCGCTACTCGCTCAACGTGGTCCACTGTACCCTTTGGAATGCAGAAGGGACCAGCGAGGAGACTGCCCTCATACAACCGGATCGACGAACAACGCGGAGACTCATGGGCCAACTGGTCGCTTCGCCCTCGGTCGCCAAGGACGAACTTGACATGGAGGGCTGTTTCTTCTGCTTTCCAGATCTGTCGTGTCGTACCCATGGCAAATACCGACTTCGCTTTGTGCTCATGCGCATCGACCCGGTCAATCTGCATGTCGGCGGATTTTCTCCCATCCTGACCGAAGTCCTCAGTGATGTCTTCACGGTCTACACCGCCAAAGACTTTCCCGGCATGCGACCCAGCAGTGCTCTGACCAGGGCGCTCAAGTTGCAAGGGTGCAACATTCAAGTGAAGAAGGGAAACGAAAAGGCCTTGGCGCGCAAGAGGCTCACCGCCAGCCAAGAGCACGACAGCATCGAGGACGAGGAGCAAAAGCGACGCCGAAGAGAATAAGGAGATATTTTTATATTTTTCTCGGGGAGGCTAGGGATTCCATGGCGGCGTTTGGCATTATCCTTTAGCATCATCTACTGCAGCGGACAGCATAGCTAGTTTTCCAGGAAGAGGGGGACGGGATCTCCAGAGCATTTGGGACGGTTTTCCGTTTTGCATGCTTACGATATTATGAACGACTAGCAGCTTTTCCCTTTGTCCAAGCAGGCATGGCTGCGCGGCGGCTTACTATGTAGGTGTCGGTAATCCATTTTGAAGAAGCGTAGCGTAGTGCAGCTTAGCTTAGCGTTCGTAGCTGGGCGAGCGAGAGCACGATATCAAATGATGACATTGTGTATGGTATTAGGTATGAGATGAGGGGTGTGAGAGAGAGAGAGAGAGAGAGCGACCGAGAGACAGTCGGCAAGCGATGATGGTTCCAGATAAAACGGTAGTCGTTGCATACATACCAGTACATATACATAGCAGATAGAGAGATCTATAGATTATGTAAGAGGAGAAAAACAAAAAAGATGCCAAGCCAAGCGCAACCGGCCCCACTTCAGGCCCTGGCGCTAGACTAGCTAGACTACCTGGTACCACACGATTTTCTTTAACGCGCCCCGAAACGCCGCACACTTTCTTCCAACTCCCGCCTCCCCCCCCCCTCCCCTTCCCCCTCCCCCCCCCCTCCACCCCCCAACCCAGCCAACCACGCAGTAACTCCTCCTGTCTGGCGGCGGCCTCCGCGGCGTGGGGAAGGTACGCTCCCCG
>Ga0182215_1000096_pt1 | contig 14631 bp, 15 predicted proteins | sample G5R1MG_24_FD_128404 | JGI IMG/M metagenome (GOLD analysis project Ga0182215, IMG submission 128404) | Switchgrass phyllosphere microbial communities from Michigan, USA - G5R2_NF_03OCT2016_LD1 MG | ecosystem: Host-associated > Plants > Phyllosphere > Phylloplane/Leaf | place: USA: Michigan... | reverse complement strand
GTTGTCATGAAGATCGGCAGCAGCACCGCCGGAGTGTCGCGAAAGATCTGCGCTCCGAGTTGCCCCGCGCCGAAGGCGGCAGCCGTGCGGGTCGGAATCCGCTGAAGGTCATTGGTCATGGCGATGGCGCCAGCGTCCTTGAACGAGAGGGAGACAAGGACGGGACGCTAACCCAGCAGCGACGGCTGGCGGAAGCGCGAGAATGCGCTGCTCGCGTGATGGAGAAACTGGTCCGACGACGCCTCAGGCGGCAAGGCGCTCGCTGGCCGGCCGGAACCCAAGCGGTAGGCCCGCGTCAGTAACGAAGCCGTAGAGCGGTTCGCCCGGCAGCGCCTCGGCGACGATCTTGCGCACGGCGAACAGGCGGTCGAGATCGATGCCGGTGTTGATGCCCATCGCCTCCAGCATGAAGGCCAGGTCCTCGGTGACGATGTTTCCGCTCGCACCAGGCGCGAAGGGGCAGCCGCCCAGACCTCCAAGCGAGGCGTCGATGGTGTCCAGCCCGCACTCCAGCGCCGCCAGCACGTTGGCAAGGCCCAGCCCGCGGGTGTTGTGCAAGTGGATACCGGTCAGCGCCGCGTCACCCACGGCCCCCCGCACAAGCTTCACCAGATGACGGACGGCCGCGGGGTCGGCATACCCGGTCGTATCGGAGAGGCCGACTTCGTCGCAGCCCGCCGCCATCAGCCGCTCCGCCAACCAGGCGACCTGCGCGTCGGGCAGCGCACCCTCCAGCGTGCAGCCGAACACCGTCGAAAGACTCCCCTCAAAGTGCGGCCGCTCGTCCTCGGGCAATTCGCGGATCATAGCGGCGATGCGCGCGGCTTCCTCGATCACCTGATCGTGCGTGCGGCGCAGGTTCTTGAGCGAATGCGTCTCCGAGACGGACAGCGGCAGCGTCAACTTGTGCGCGCCCGCGGCGATCGCATCGGCCGCTCCACGCGCGTTGGGCACCAGCACCGCCACCGTGAGGTCGGGCATGGTGCGGGCGAAGGCGACGATCTCTGCGGTGTCGGCGAGTTGCGGCAAGAGCTTAGCAGGAACGAAGCTCCCCACTTCGATCTCGCGCACGCCGGCAGCAGCCTCGGCCGCGATCCACGCCTTCTTGGCCTCAATCGGCATGATCGCCTTGACGTTCTGGAGGCCATCGCGGGGGCCGACTTCGCTGATCAGAACGAACACGTGCTACGCTCGCTATTGCCTATATTGTCCTATATATATAGCATTTGACGCAAGCTTGTCCATGGGCGACGGGTCGACCCGCGGAGTAACACACCAGCGGCATGGCGGGCCTGTCGATCATGCTCAATGATGCGGGAATGATCTAAGCGGGTGAGTTGAGGTGGAGAAAGCCTCCTAACCCGCACTCCCTGCAGAGCAACGGCGAGAAGTCGATCTATGCTCGCCCCAAGCCCCTCAAGCGATGCCCGAAACCACGAACCAGGAGCGGAACACGCCTTCGCTTTGCGGGCTGTAGCGGAACGGCCCCTTGCGCGCGGCCGGGCTGGTCGCCTGGTAGCCGGTCTCCACCGCGGAGAACCCGGCCGCCTCGAACAGCGAACGGTAGTCCGAGCTCAGCGCACCGCGCCAGTTGGGCTCGTTGTTGTACTGTGCCTCCAGTTCGCCCGAAAGCTCCACCCACGCGTCCGAGTTGTCGTGCAGCAATGGCACTTCCAAGTGTACGGCCACGCCACCCGGGCGCAGCAGCCGACGGCTCTCGGCGATGATCGCCATCGTGGCGGCTTGGGAGGTCTCGTGGAACATGACGCAGCTGAACACGAGGTCGAAGCTGCCGTCGGCGAAGTCGGTCCGCTCCGCGCTCTGCTGCGAGAAGTGCACGCACGCGCCCAGGTGCTCGGCGCGGGCAAGGGCATAGCGCAACATCGAAGCGCCCACGTCGATGCCGTGGATCTCGGCTTCGGGAAAGCAGGTCGCGGCCGGCACGGTGCTGGTGCCGATGCCGCAGCCCATGTCGAGGATGCGGCGGGGATGCATATCCGGCCAGCGCGTCAGCACGTGCGCCATCGCGGTCTGGCCGCGCAAGTCGTTCAGCATGCCGCCGTTGCGGCCCAGCATGTAGACCGCGCCGCCGCGATCCATCAGCGCGCCCTGAAGGATGGAACCATCGTCATGCGCGTTGCCACCGGGCATCAGGTGGATATCGCCGCGCGTGATGTACTCCGGCACGGCGAAGTCGGGATCGGTGCGAACCGATCCCAGCGGCGCGTCGATCGCGGCCAGCGCCTCGAGTTCGGGCGCCTGGCGCTCGACGCTCGCGGCGACGGTGTACCAGAGCTGGCGCTGCGACTCTCGCTTGAGCGAGAGCCAGGTGGAAAAGCTCTCGTGGTGCCCCATGCGCTCGCGCAGCGCTCCGGCTGAGTTGTTGCCGCCCTCGGCCGCTTTCTGCTCGGCATCGGCTATGCGCGCCTGCACCGGCTCGATCTGGCTCATAACGTAGAGCTTGAGATCGCGTACGAAGAGTTGCTCAGTAAGTTCGTCATGGCTGGGCACGGCAATCAGCGGGTGGTCCAGCTGGGCCCGGCCTTCGGACATCTGATCGCTCATCACCCGTTCTCCTGTGCTGGACCGCTCACCGCGGCAAGTTCCGCTTCCGCCGCCTCGCGCAAGGGGCGGAACACCTTGTCGAGCGTCGCCTTGCGCAGGAGCTCGCGCTGCACGGCGGCTTCGGGATCGGGCTCGAAGCTATCGATCGCGCCGGGCGCCAGCGCGCCCGAAGCGCTCAGCAGCCGCTCGCATGCGTCGAGGCGCGCGCGCAGTACCGTCACCTCGGAAGTAAGACCGACGATCATCGCCAGGAGCTGCTCGTCCATGGGCCTGGCGCCATCGATAGCATCGAGCCGTTTCGGCGTGCGGGGAAGCGATGGGCGCATGATGGTCTGGAGCTCTTCCGTTCGGCTGTACGATCGCGGGCTGCAATGCCTTGTGCGGCGGCTCAACTGTTTCCTCGAGGGTCTCCGGCAGGCGGTAAGGCGACGCGAGTTTGGCAACCTGCCCGTGGCTCGATCCAATCGTGGCCGCGGGTGGCGGGAGCATGGACGCATAAGCCCGTTATCCGCCACGCGAGGGGCCTGCATGTTGCGTCTTCATCCCGCTCTTCGCGGCGGCCAGTGTGCTCTTCGGGTAGCCGCGCCGCCAGGCACAAGGGATGCGTTCGTCCGCCCGCCAGTCTGTATGAGGTTCGCCATGAAGTGCCTTCTCCCCTTGATCGCCGCCAGCAGCCTTCTCTCCGCCGCTTGTGCCGGCGCCGAGCCGCCCGTGGCGGCCGCGCCTGTCTCCCCGCTCTCGCCGGGTGCCGAGGCGTTTCGCGTGCTGCACATGTATGGCGGCAAGGACGGCGAATCGCACCTCGAGATCAAGGAGCTGCCCCGCACCGGCGGTGTCCCGGGCAAAAGCGTGCAGAGCCGTCTCTTTGCGACTGACGTGGAGATCGGCGACTCCCTGCCGGGCGACTTCATCGACTATCACGGCGTCTCGACACCGCGCTTCCTGATCATCCTCTCCGGCCAGCTCGAAGTGGGTCTGGGCGATGGCTCCAAGCACATCCTCTCCAAGGGCGACATCGTGCTGGCCAACGATGTCACCGGCCGCGGGCATACCTCGCGCCTGATCGGGGCAGAGCCGGTGCGCATCCTCACCGTCCGGCTTCCCAAAAACAACAGCTTCGCCCCCAAGCTCAGCTCCTGCCCGGATGGCATGCCGGTGGAGAAATGCGTGAGCGCACGCTTGGACAACCAGAACGCCACCAAGGCGCAGGCCGGGCACAAGTAACTTCCCAACAAGACAGGACATCATCGTGGCAGCATATATCGTAGCAACCGTCGTCATCACCGACGCCGAGAAGTTCGGCGCGTACGTGAAGGCCATTGCCGGGCTCAGCGAGAAGCACGGCGGCGAATACCTCGTTCGTGGCAAGGTGAGTCAGGTTCTCGAGGGCGACGTCAACCCGGACGAGCGAGTGGTCGTCTCGCGTTTCGACACCGAGGAAGCTGCACTCGCCTATGCCATGAGCCCAGAATACAAGGCGGGCGCCGCGCTGCGCGAAGGCGCAGGCACGGTGCAGACGCGGCTTATCGTCGCGCCCTGATACCGGATTGGAAGGCCGCTCCCGTCCGGAGCGGCCTTCGTCCAGTCGACGGCGCACGATCTCGCCTCGATGATCGTCTCAGGCTGGGCAGGTCGCATCACGGCCGCTTCTCCGCGGGGAGGTCAGCCAAGCGTCCGCGCCAGACTTCCAGCCACGTCATTGATCGCATTCAGCCGCATTACCAGCGCATGCAACTGCGGCACGAGCCCCTCCTCGAGACCGCCGAACGTAAAGCACCGGCGCGCCTTCTCGAGTTGCTCGTCCAGCGTCAGCGGCCACTCCGGTGAGCCGAATTGCTGCTTCACATCCACTCGCAGCATGGTGCCGTCCATCAGCCGTGCCAGCGCGAACGCGGGTACAAAAGCGGCGAGGTCCGGGTTGTCATCCGCAATGACCGTGATCCGCTCGGCCAGCGCCATCAGTTTCGGGGCATTGAGTTGGGCCGGCGTGAAGGCGCCAAGGTCTACGTCGCCCTCGCGCAGCACCACCGCCCCTAGCCAGGCGAAGCACAGCCGTGCATAGGCGACGGTCATCTCGGGCTGCGGACGTCGCCCGACGAGACGATGGATGAGCGGCGGCGCGTGATACTCCAGCGCGGCCAGGTTGTCCGCCGTGACGCTGTGCTGCGCCATTAGGGTCTTGAACGCCACGATCCCCCCTTGCGCCGCACGGCCGGTCGGAAACGGTTTCCAGCTCACCTCCTCGGCGCGCCACACAATGCCGAGCCGATCGAGTTCGGGCTCCAGCACCGGATCGTTCTCGAACAAGGCCATGTATCCGAAGGGGCCGCCGATGGCGCCTTCCGGAGAGGGGATCGCGGCGCGGGCCAGGTCGAAGGCCTCGACGGCCGAACGCGCGGCCGCGGCCACTTGCAGGGCCAGCGTTGGCTTGCCTTCGATGTGCGACTGCATGGTCCCGCTCGCAAGCGCCAGGGCATGGCCGAAGGCGCGACGGGCGACTTCCGGCTGCACCCGCCGCAACCGCGCCAGCGCAGCCACGCAGCCGAAGATGCCAGCGGTCGCGGGACGGAAGAACTTGAGCGGCCCCTTGGCGGCGACGCCCAGCGTCGCCACCACGTCGATGCCGGCCACGACCGCCGCCAGGAAGTCCGCTCCCGAAGCCGGCCTGCGTTCGGCTTCCGCCAGCAAGGCCGCGCAGACCGTCGCCATGGGATGCGCGACGGCCGCCTCGTGGACGCAGTCATACTCCTGCGCATGGATTTGGTAGGCGTTGACGTAAGCCGCGTAAGGAGCAGGAAGACGCATGCCGGCCGCCCCCAGCACCATGCCCTCACCTGCCGCTTGGCCGGTCCAGAGCTGTGCCAGCGCCCGCACCTCGGAGGCATGAGGCGCGCCATGGCCCGCCACGCCTACCGCCAGAGTGTCGAACAAGAAGGCCTGCGTCGCGGTGCGAGCCGAAGGCGGCAAAGCCTCCCACTCGATCGACAGCGCGTGATCGACGAGCCGGACCGCGGGATCGCGCGTGAGGGTCACGGGCTCAGGCGACCTGGATCATCACCTTGCCGAAGTGATCGCCCGACTGGAGGTAGGCATACGCCTCGGGTGCCTCGTCGAACGCGAACACCTTGTTGATCACCGGCTCCATGCCGTTCGCCGCGATTGCGTTGACGAAGCGCTGCAGCATCGCCCGGCCTCCAGCGGCGATACCGCGGATCGCCAGGTTCTTGCCGATGATTGTTCCGAAGTTGGGCAGCGGATCGCTGACGGTTCCGGCCAGCCCACCGATGATGGCAATGCGACCAAGCGGCGCCGCGACAGCGATGGACTGGCGCAAGGTGGCGAGACCGCCGGTTTCCACGACGATATCGGCACCGTTGCCCAGAGCCGCGAAGATGGTCTTCTCCCACTCCGGATCGCTGCGGTAGTTGACGGTCACATCGGCGCCCAGCCCCCGCGCCTGCTCCAGCTTTTCGTCGCTGGACGACGTGATCGCCACGCGCGCGCCGCACATCTTGGCGATCTGCAATGCCATGATCGATACGCCGCCGGTGCCGAGCGCCAGCACGCTGTCTCCTGCCCGGACCTTGCCGACCTCGACGATCGCGTTCCACGCCGTCAGGGCCGCGCCCGAAAGAGCGGCGGCCTGGCGATCGGTTAGGCTATCGGGTACTTTCACCAGGGCATGGGCGGGAACCAGAACGTACTCGGCCAGCCAGCCGTCGTGCGTCACGCCGATGTCATGACCGAAGTATGCGGGTGAGAATGGCCCGTCCGTCCAGGCGACGAAGTGCGGCGCGGTCACCCGCTGCCCCGGGGCGAAGCCGGAGACGCCTTCTCCCAGCGCGACCACTTCCCCGACGCCGTCGGACACTGGCACTCGGTCCTCCGGACGCAGCGCCCCGTACTTGCCCGAGACGATCAGCAGATCGCGGTGGTTCAGCGCCACTGCCTGCACCTTCAGCAGGACCTGGCCAGGGCCGGGCTGCGGCACGTCCTTGGTCACTGCCGCCAGCGATGCGATGCCCTGCTGCGAACCGATCGTATAAGCCTTCACGATACGCCCAAATCAGGCCTGCGCCTTTTGTATCATAACTAGTACAATATCGTGGTCAAGCGTGGTTATCTGCCGCCCGCGACTGCATTGCCCATCAGTCGGCCAGATAGATCCAGGGGCGCTCGGCCTTGTCACGGGCGAAGAATCCATCGATCTCGGCGCGGTGGCGCAAGGTCATTTCGATGGCATCCGCCCCCTCGATCAGCATCGAGCGAGCTTCGTGTTCCATGGTGAAGGCGAACACCGCCTTGCCAGAGCGCACTTCGCAAGCTGGAAGGTCCACCAGCACGGGCAGCCGTGTCTCGTATCCCGCAGCGATCCGCTCCACTTCCGCCCGGTCGAGCACGATCGGCGCGATGCCGTTGCGGATGCAGTTGCCCTGGAAGATCGGGCTGAAGGAAGGCGCGATGACCACCCGAAAGCCGTATTCGGCCAAGGCCCAGACCGCATGCTCGCGGCTTGACCCGCAGCCGAAGTTGGCTCCGCCCAGGAGGATCTGCGCGCCATGGCTTTCGGGCCGGTTGAGAACAAACGCGGGATCGATTTCGCGTCCGCCGATCGTGGTGTAGCGCCAACCCGCGAACAGACCGTCGGCGAGGCCATTCTTCGAGACCGAGCGCATTTCGCGCGAGGGAATGATCGCATCGGTGTCGATGTTGTCGCGCAGCAGCGGCACTGCGGTCGACTCCAGCCGGACCAGCGGGGTCATGCTGCGATCTCCGCTGGCGATGCGATATGCCCGGCGATGGCCGAAGCGGCCACTGTTTCCGGCGAGGCCAAGTGAGTGCGCGTGTTGGGCCCCTGCCGGCTCTCGAAATTCCGGTTCGTGGAGCTGATGACCCGCGCTTTGGGCGCGAAGCTCTCACCTCCGGCGAAGAAGCACATGGAGCAACCGGCCTCCCGCCATTCAAAGCCGGCTTGGAGGAACACCTCGTGCAGCCCTTCGGTCTCGGCCGCTGCCTTGACCTGGGTGGACCCCGGCACGCAGATCGCCTTGACCCCGGGCGCCACCTTGCGCCCCTTGAGGATCGCGGCGGCGCGGCGCAGATCGGAGATGCGGCTGTTGGTGCAAGACCCGATGAAGGCGGCATCGATCGGCAGTTCCGCGACGGGCTGCCCCGGCGTCACCGCCATGTAGTCGAGCGCGCGTTGCTGGTCGGGCTTGCCGCGTGCATCGGCCGGCACCGGCGCTCCCAGCGGCGCGGCATGCTGCGGGCTGTTGCCCCAGGTGACCATCGGCCGCACGTCGGCGCCGGCGAAGTGGTGTTCGGTCGCGAAAGCCGCGCCTTCGTCGCTGAACAGCGCACGCCAGGCGGCCAGCGCGCGTTCGCGCATCTCGCCCTGGGGAGCGTAGGGGCGGCCTTCCAGCCAGGCGAAGGTCTTCTCGTCCGGCGCGATCACGGCCCCTGCACAGGCGAGTTCGGTCGCCATGTTGCACAAGGTCATGCGCGCTTCCATGTCGAGCGCGCGCACTACCTCGCCCGCGAACTCGACGATGTGACCCTTCGCGCCGTTCGATCCCAACGCGGCGATGAGGTGCAGCGCCAGGTCCTTTGCCGTTACCCCCTGGGCCAGCGCTCCGTCCACGGTGATGCGCATGTCGGGCGGGCGGTTCACCCGCAAGGTCATCGTCGCCAGCACATGCTCGGCTTCCGACGAGCCGATGCCCCAGGCAAGCCCGCCGAAGGCGCCCTGGGTGCAGGTGTGGCTGTCCGGGCAGACGAGGATCGCGCCCGGCAGGATGATCCCCTGCTCGGGCGAGACGACATGGACGATGCCTTGTCTCGGATCGCCGATGTCGAACAGCGTGATCCCGTGGCGCCTCGCACTCTCGCGAGTGGAAACGATGAAGTCAGTGCCTGTGGGCATCAGCGTCTTGTCGGTGCGCCCGGGAAATGTGTCGACGATATGGTCCATCGTCGCGAACACGCGCGAGGGATGCATGACGGCGCGGCCCGCCTCCTCCAGCGATTTCAGCGCCACGCCGCCGGTCCGCTCGTGTAGGAGCAGGCGATCGATCGCGATCACGTCCGCGCCGCTCTCCAGCGTGAGCACGCGGTGCGCGCTCCAGATCTTCTCGCCCAGCGTGCGCGGACTGCCATCAGCCGCCTGGCTCATTGCGACACGCGTTCCGCTTCGACTGCGCCTGAGGCGAGCAAGGCCGCGATCTCCTCAGCGCCAAAGCCCCAGCTCCCCAGGATGTCCTCGCTATCTTCACCCGGTGCACGCAAATCGTGCCGCACGCCCGGGAGCGTACCGTTGATCTCCACCGGCAGCGCCGGCAGCCGCACCGTGCGCCCGTTGGTCAGCGTCAGGTCCACAAGCGCGCCGTTGGCGTTGAGGTGAGCATCGTCCAGCAGGTCCTGCGGCCGTGCGATCGGAGCGAAGGCGACGCCGCTTTCCTCCAGCTTGGACAGCAGGTCCTCCCGCGTGAAGCCCGCCGCGAGTTTGCGCACCCGCGGCAGCAGGGTCTCGCGCGCGAGCACGCGGGCATTGTTCTCGGCCAGGCTGGCATCAGCGGCCAGGTCATTGAGGCCGAAAGTCCGGGTGAACGCCTGCCACTGGCCGTCGCTGACGACGCCGATGAAGACCTGCTCCTCCGGCCGGGCGGTCTCGAACACGTCGTAGATCGCCCAGGCGGAAATGCGCTCAGGCATGGGACGCGCCGCATCGCCGGTGACCGCCAGTTGCGCGATGTGCTGGCCGACGAGAAACGCGGTCGTCTCATAGAGTGATGAGCGCACCGTCGCGCCCTTGCCCGTGCGGTGCCGTTGCTCCAGCGCCGCCAGGATGCCGATCACCCCGAACATGCCACCGGTCACGTCGATGACCGAGGCGCCCGCGCGCAGCGGCCGGCCGCTCGGCCCGGTCATGTAGGCGAGGCCGCCCATCATCTGCGCTACTTCGTCCAGCGCCGCACGGTGCTCGTAAGGCCCCGTCAGGAAGCCCTTGGCGCTGTAGTAGATGAGGCCGGGATTGCTCGTCACGAAGTCGTCGGGCCCGAGGCCCAGCTTCGCCAGCGCACCGGGCCGGAAGTTCTCGATTAGCACGTCCGCCTGCTCGACCAGCCGGCGGGCGGCGGCGACACCCTCGGGCGACTTGAGATCGATCGCGATGCTCTGCTTGTTGCGATTGTACATAGGGAAATAGCCCGCGCCCGACCCCAGCAGCTTGCGGGTGCGATCGCCGCCGATCGGCTCCACCTTGATCACTTCGGCCCCGAGGTCCGCCAGCACCAGCCCCGTGGAGGGTCCCATCACCATGTGCGAGAACTCCACCACCCTAAGGTTCACCAGAGGAAGCTCGCAACTCTGATCCTGCATTTTCGGTCCTGTATCGATCACTATTTTGATATACTTACAATACAAATGAATGGAAGGGCAAGGCCGCGCCTGCAAACAGGCCGGTGCGGTATCCGCCTCGCGAGCAATCGGCGCGGCACCTCTAGGGAGATGTTCCGATCGGGCGCACCTCGCACTGGCGGATGGCAGACGTGATGACCAAGCACGGCTTCCCCGGCTCGGTCCCGCTGTCGGTGGCACTGTGCCAACACCATCCGCGCGTGGTGGAGGACGCCAACGCGCGCGGCTGGGAGTTCTTCAGCCACGGCGTTTACAACACCCGCTACTCCTACGGCATTGACGAGGCGCAGGAGCGCGCGATCATCGAGGACTCAATCCGCACGGTACGGGAGGCGACTGGGCAGACTATCAAGGGTTGGCTCGCCCCGGCCCTCTCGCACACCCCTCGCACGCTTGAACTGATCGCGGAATATGGGCTCAGCTACACTTGCGATCTCTGCCACGACGACCAGCCGATGCCGGTGCACACCGCAAGCGGGCGCTTGATCTCGATGCCCTACAGCCTCGAGGTCAACGACCACTACGGGTTCTTCGTCTACAACATGAGTCCGCGCGAGTATGCCGATACCCTGATCCGCCAGTACGAACGGCTGGCGGCCGAGCCCTCGGGCACGGTCATGTGCATCCCGCTCCACTCGTACCTGATCGGACAGCCCCACCGCATCGGGCCGTTCGAAGAGGTCCTGCGCCACATCGCTGCCGACGATCGCGCCTGGATCACCCGCTCGGGCGACATCGCGGAGCACTGGCTCCAGACCGTGGGAGACGCCGCATGAGCCTCGACCCTGCCTATCTTGAATATCCGCGTCGTCGCAAAGGCTACGACCATGACCTCTACGCGTGGTCCCCGCTGCGCGAGCGCCCGCCCGTGCAATGGCCCGGGGGCAAGGCTTTGGCCGTGTGGCCGGTCGTGAGCCTTGAGTGGTTTCCGATCACCCCTTCCGACAAGCCCTTCCGTGCATCGGGGCACATGCAGACGGCGTACCCGATTATCGCCACTACACCTCGCGCGAGTACGGTTTGCGCGTTGGAGCCTATCGTCTTCTGGACGCTTTCGCGAAGGTGGGCATGAAAGCCTCGTTCGCCACCAATGCCGCCGTGGCGGAGCGCTACCCGGCGTTGGTCGCGGACGTGGTCGCAGCAGGTCACGAGATCATCGCGCACTCGACGGACATGAACGGCACGATCGCCTCGGGCTTGCCGGAGGACGAGGAGCGAGCGCTGATCGCCGCCTCGCTCGATGTGCTGGAGCAGGCGACCGGCACCCGTGCGCGCGGCTGGCACTCGATCGCCCGTTCGCAGAGCTTCGCGACCCCGCGCCTGCTCGCGGAGGCCGGCGTGGCGTACTGCTGCGACTGGGCAAACGACGAGTTGCCCTACGTCATGACAACCGGCGCGGGCGATCTGGTCAACATCCCGCTCAACCATGAGCTTTCAGATCGCCAGATCATCACCGTTCAGCAGCACTCGGCCGCAAGCTACGCCGAGCAGATGCTGGATGCCGCCGACTGGCTGACCTCGGAAGCCGCGCAAGAAGGCGGCGGTCGCATGCTGCCGCTGCAGCTGACGCCATACATCATGGCCTTGCCGTACCGCATCAACTCGCTGGAGAGGCTGCTGGAGATGCTCGCAAGCCGATCCGAGACCTGGTTTGCGACCGGGGCCGAGCTCGTGGATGCCTGGAAATGTACGCAAGGCTGAGGCACGCGGTCCGCGCGCTCGTCGGCGCACGAGCAGAGAGTAGCTGCGGCCCCGGGAACGCTCATCGCAAACGCATTCACGCTTCCGCAAAGACCTCGGAATTACGTGCAGATTTGATGCGTGTATGGTGGCAGTTGTTCATCACGCATCGGTAAGGCGGTTGCTTTCGAACGGCTGCAAGGACCTGAGCTTCGCGCCGAAGAACTCGGCATCGCCGACTACTTCCATCATCGACCGCCAATCTTTGATCGCCTGTTAGGAAGATCTCAATCGGTCCACCCGGTTCCACCCCGCTGTGAGAGCCTGTGCGGATGTATCGGGAGGCTCAATCGATGAAGCGCACAGCTATGCTGGGCTGGGGGATCGGCTCGTTCTCGTCCGCGTCGCTCGTGAGTGCGGTGGGACTGTTGCACCTGCGGTTCATGACGGACTCGCTGGGTCTGTCGATCGCGCTCGCTGGAGCGCTGGTGGTAGTCTCGCGCGTGTACGATACCATTCTCGACCCCATCGTCGGCGTGCTGAGCGACCGCACCCGGACGCGGTACGGGCGATACCGCCCCTACCTGATTGGCGGCGGTCTCCTGGCCGCGCTGTCCATGATCCTGCTCTTCAACGTGCCCTCTTCGCTCAAAGACGGCGGTCTGGTGGCATTTGTAACAGCCTCGCTGATTCTGTTCTCAACCGCCTACACCTTGTTCCGTATCCCCTACCTCGCATTGGGGCGGTCGATCACGCAGGACTTCGGCGAAAGGTCCAAGCTGATGACCTTCAGCGTCTACGGCTCCTCGCTGGGAAGCCTCGCGGCGATGTCGGCGGCGCCCTACCTGCTGGCGCAGATCGGCAGTGACCGTGCTGGCCACGGCGTGATTGCCTGGATCCTGGCGACGCTGATCGCTCTGGGTGGTTGCGCGACCTTCCTGCTCATCGGCGCAGAGCCTGCACCGGCTGCAGACGCCAAGGCGGTGCCGCATGCCTCGGTCAAGGAGACCTTGCGCGCGCTCAAGGATAACCGCCCCTTTCAGTGCCTGATCGGCTTCAAGGTTACGATGTTCACCGGCCTGTCCGTGCATGCGACTGCGATCCCGTACTACACGCGCCACGTGCTGGGTGTTTCGGATGCGAGCCTCGGCGGCCTGTTCCTAAGCCAGACCATCATGATGATGCTGTCGCAGGCGCTGTGGGTGCGCGTTGCGGCCAAGTTCGGGCGGCGCAACGGCCTTCTGGCGGCCGGTATGCTGGAGATCGCCACGATGGCTTCCTGGTTCCTGATGCCCGCCGGCCAGCCAACGCCATGGCTCCAGATCATCGGCGGCGTCAGCGGGATCGCCGGGGGCGGCCTGTTCTTCGGGCTTTATACGGTGCTGACCGACACAATGGACTTCACCCGACGGACCAGCGGCGAAGGGCGCGAGGGTATCCTTGCGGGCGTGTTCGTGATGGTGGAGAAGGCGACGACAGCGCTGGGCACCTTCATCTTCAGCCTGATCCTGGGTTGGGCCGGCTTCGTCTCCGCGCACGACGCCGGCAGCGCGGCCCAGCCCGAGAACGTCCGCACCGGGATCATCTTTGCGATCTCGCTGATCCCTTCGGCCTGCGCTCTGCTCGCGTGCCTGTTCCTGCGCAGGATGAAGCTGGACGATGCATCCAACAACGGTTCCCACACCGCTGCCTTGCCCCAAAACGATTTCACCGGCGACGGCCTGGCTCAGGCATTGGCTTGAGCCGAGTTTCGGCGTCGTCCCGGCTATCCTAAGAGCCGGCGTTCAGATGTGCATACGGCAGCAATATTACCGCCATCGCTTACCAAGAAACTTGAGAATGATCGCATGCCCTCAAGCGGCAGTAACCGCACCATGAGCAATCGAGCAATACTTCTTCTTGATGAATCAAATTCGATTGATGCTCCGGGCGTCAGCGGGATCTCGCAGTGAACGTCAGCAAGCTCAAGCGTAAGATCGCGATCTATAAGGCCGCCTCTTCGACCATGCGAGCCGCAGAGCGCATCATCGCTGCCCCCGCATTCCCGCCGTCTCGGCAAAGGTTCATTCCTGGAGTTTGACGTGAACAAGCATCCTCTCAACCCCATCACCCAGCAGCACAAGGACGACTACGAGCGAGACGGAGTCGTCTGCCTGCGCCAGATGTTCGACGCCGAATGGATCGAGAGCCTGCGCGCCGGGGCCGAGCAGGTCATCGCCGAGCCGCTGGCCTGGGGCACCACCGGCCCCTCGCACGGAGCGATGACCAGCGTTGCCAACATCTGGCGGCGCGAAGGGCCATTCCGTAACTTCATTCTTAACGGACCGGTCGGCGAAGTCGTCGGCCGTACGATCGGCGCAGACACAATCCAGATGTTCCACGACCATCTGTTCCACAAGCCGCCGCTGTCACCCAGCATCATGCAGTGGCACGCCGATCACTTCTGGCCTTTCACGGGCACCATGATCCCCAACATCTGGATCGCCCTATCGCCCGTAAACAAGCTCAACGGCCAGATCGAGTTCGTCGCTGGATACCACAAGTGGTGCATAGAGACCGGGGCGCGCTTCGGGCCGGCCGGGGACGGCACCTTCCGCTTCCCGAACTTCGAGGAAGAGCGCGAGAACCCCGACTTCCCGTTTCGCTTTGTGACCTGGGACCTGGAGCCGGGTGACGCCGTGCTCTTCCACGTCGACATCCCGCACTACTCGAAGGGCAACATGGCGGACGCCCTGCCGCGCACCGGCCTCGCCGTCCGCGTCATCGGCGATGACAGCTACTGGTGCCCGCGCGAGGGGCTGACGCCGGTGCCCGGCATCGACCTGCTATCCCAGCCTGAAGGCGTCCACCCTGAGCCCAGCGAGGGCCTCCCGGTGATCTGGAGCCGACCTGCGGACGAACCGCGCACCTTCCGTCCGCTCGCTACGGTCGGCTGATCCTCTTCATCCTTGGAGCCATCGCATGCAGACC
>Ga0182215_1000095_pt1 | contig 14659 bp, 9 predicted proteins | sample G5R1MG_24_FD_128404 | JGI IMG/M metagenome (GOLD analysis project Ga0182215, IMG submission 128404) | Switchgrass phyllosphere microbial communities from Michigan, USA - G5R2_NF_03OCT2016_LD1 MG | ecosystem: Host-associated > Plants > Phyllosphere > Phylloplane/Leaf | place: USA: Michigan... | reverse complement strand
GAACCACCGCCCGCTCCTCGGGCACGCCATGGCGCCACAGCCTCATCAAGTTCCTCCGCGCCTTCGAGCAACACCGCTGCTGCTGCTGTGGCACCCCCTCCTCGAACCCGTCATTGCCGCGGCAGAGAGAGAGAGAGAGAGAGAGAGAGAGAGAGAGAGAAACAGCAGCCGCTTAGTACATCGACCCGAGACGAGTCCGCTTGGTCGGCGGCTGCGTATAATCCGTTGCACAGAGCGACAGCAGCGCTTGGGCTGCATCTAAATCGACACGAGCGAGCCCAGTCTCACTGCTACACCCGCCCGAGGACTGTCGACTGCAGCAGCTGTCAACCGTAGTGGCGGTAGGGGGCCGATTGGAGTGATCATCGTCGCAGTTGTCACTGAAGGCTACTTTAGAGTGCGTGCGCTTGGTCCGGAACACGCCGTCGCCATACTCAACGGGGGCTGAGGTTGCAGCAGCAAGCGGCGGATGGGGTCGAGCACCCGCCGGCAAGGCTGCGTGGAGGTAGTCGTGGACAAACGGCGATCTCGGCGACAGGGGCCGGTTGATGGGCGTAAACTGGCTGCGAGGAGAGACTTGGGGCGAGCAAAAGTACTGGTCGCTGCGGTCCGTGTCTGTTCCATAGCCACTTTCAATATCTGCCGGTCGCGCACGTCGCCCTGGTTGCTCTCTGGCACTGTACGATGACGCCCGGGGCTGGGTCGTCCGGTACTGCTCCGGGGGCAGTCGTGCGACCACGTACGCCGAGCCCTCCTCGCGCATTCGGGCTGTCTCCCGAGCACAGTACTGTACACGCGAGTGCGGTTCGATGAGGAACTTGGCGAAGCGGGCATGTGTCGGGCGAAGACAGAGGTCTGGGAAGTCGTTGCCGAAAACGGGGGTGAGTGCCCATCGAATGTCGAAGCAAAAGGTGGCGGCCAAGAGTCGGGCGGCTTCGTATGGAAACCAGTAGCCTGCAGCAGGTCAGTGTGCTGTCGTGGATGCTTGTTCCAAGAGGCAACGGACCTTGGCACACGAGAGCGCCTCCAGTGATACTATAGCTGATATCCTTGAGTCCGGGATTCTCGCGCAACGCCTTGGCCGGTATGGTCTGCCCAGGTTAGTGGAATGGAATCTCGGCACAGTGCTAGAGCCATACCTTGGTGTATTTGCATGACTTGAAGAAGGGTGTCATACGAACGAGGCCGGTATTGTAGTCCCACACTACCACATATTCCTTGTCATCACCAGGCCGCTTGTATGTGTATTGGAACACTACGATCGTGTCAGCGATGCAAAAACACGTCCATGAGGCCTCAGACATACTCTCGAAAGCTTCTCGGCCTGTCTTGTCGAGAAAGTCCCTCTTCTCGCTATTGTAGGGAATGTGTCGCACGCCCTTCTTCGAGATCTCGCCCGAAGGGTACAGTTGGAATCTCCGGTGCTGTTCCAATAGATATGGATCGTTGCCAGGTTCAAAGGGGGGGAAGTTGACGTGGCCGACAGTCTTATTGCCCTCTAAGAATATCGGGGCATCCTTGGGCACCTTTTGTCGTCTCGGTATGCCGGCCGTAAGGCTCAGACTGGACGCTCGGGCTGGTGCCTCTGGGCTGCTACGGTTGGCCTTCTCGCCACAGAAGGGGTTCAAAAGATACGAGATCCTCATGGCCAGGTGTGAAAGGGGATCACTCGGAGCCTTGCAAGACTAGTAGTGACTTGATCTTAAAAGCTGGGGCAACGTATGGGTACCTGACAAGAACGGCGGACTTGAGGAGGAAGCACTAGGATGAAAGAAAGGGGTTGACTGTCGTGAAACGAAGGCTCTGTTGTCGATGAAGGCAAGGTGGCAGTGGTCGAAAGAGTGGGCCTGATGATCGCTGCGTTTGCGTAGTGATCACGAGCTCAGCCAACGAGACGAGCGAACAGGCGAGTTCTTCACTGGGTAGATTTGACCCAGAATGCGTCAACACCTGTACGTGCTGGTACGTGCCGGTACTGGATCTTCACGACGCAAGAGACGTTCTCGTCAACACGTCACCCAAGGTCCAAGATTCAGCGTGGGAGCGGGGCAGTCTGGGCTCTGGTTGCAAGTCAGTAAGAAGACGGTTTCTTGGAAACAAACGATGCGATCCCGTGCCGACGTACGGATGAGCCTCGTCTGGTGCCCAACGATAAGCTTGCTCGATTGTTGTAAAATGACAGCCCACCCGATGATTTGGCAGAGAACGCTCTCGTACCGACAAGTATGGTCACGGATATCAAGTCGTCGGCTGTAGGGACCGGGGGATCGAAACGTAGTGAGGCCTGTGGGCGGATTGGGAGGTCTCAACGATGCGGTAGGGAAGAAGCTGTCGGTGCGCGCTGGAGGTCACCGAATGTACCGGTGCCTTCTATAGCTCTGCCTAGGAGGCCGTATTGGGGCCCGCGAGTAGCTATATCCAGCCGACTTGCGTCGCCAAAGCTTGCCCAAGCGTCCTGCAGATCTGGACCGGTGCAAGTGGGTATACGGGGTCTCAGCACACACACTACATGGCTTGCCAGGCTGCGAGACGGCAAGTGCAGTGATTGGACCAAACACCCCATACCACACGCAAGTGCTAGGTGGTGGACAATGCGGTGGTGAATGGGAGAAATCGAGGGCACGGCGTTGCACGACGTCAAACAGTCAACCCGCACTGAACCCTGCACACCAACAAGGACGTCTATCGTAGTACCCTGGTCTGGACGAATACCGACATGATGGAAATCAAAACATGGCCAATCGGACGAGCATTGTGCGGGCCAGTTTCGCAGTCATGCGAATTTCATAGCTTCCCTATCTTGACAGAGGGCCCGCCCAGGATAAAGAGGAGGGTGATTCTCCGCTATGGAAACAACTTGGCTTGATTCTTTGGGTACTTATGAGGAGCTGATACCCAGCAACAGACGCAGCTCCAATGAATGAAGGGTTGAGACGACCGACAACCTCCCAACCGCCACCAAGATCTCTACGCCCAGGCCACTCCACAACAAGCCTCTGTGGCTCCCGGCTAGACGACAGAAACTGCCTGTCATGGTCTCTTAGGGCATGGTGACGGGAAGCGAATCGGTGCCTTGTTTATATGCACGCTCCCGTGTATGTACCACAGCCGCACGAGCCCTTTGAGCCAACGTTGCAAACGTGGATCGGTCTTGTGTGAAACATGGATGCTTGCACTTCCGTGAAGGCGTTGGGGTCGACATACATGCCACACATTGTCGGTGTGGCTATCAGCCTTGTTCCAATCACGGCTACTCGACGTGTATCGGATTCGTTGACAATGCTCTTCTTCGAAGAGGGAACGCAATTCTTTCCTGCGAACTTTTTGCATCTTGTCCTCTTCCCATGATCTACTTGCCTCTCCCAGTAAGACACGGCATCCTCCTGCAAGCCATATCACTGGCTTGCGAAACTAGCCTTTCAACAATGAGCATATGTCTACGAGCTTCCACCCCGGACCCCCCTGAACAAAGGAGCGATTCCACAAATACACATCTTGACCGCTTGTTGGCCGTCTTTGCGCAAAGAAGCGACATGTTTTGGTCTCAGTACAGACCGCTCAAAGCAGACAAAGGACCAAGCTGCAGCCCAAGCTGTCGCGGCCCGTAATTACTGCTTGATGTGTGTGGCTGCTCCAAGCCACTTCTGGAATCGCCATCTGAAGAAACCTGGCCTATGGACATTGTGTCTGCAGGGCTCGCGCCTACCCACCCCAGCAGCCGCTGTCACTGCGCGTGGCCGGCGGTGGGTGATTCGAACAACTCACACTGCCGTCCGGTCAAAGCGGAGCGTCCTACGTAGACTCTCTTTGTCAGTTGAACGTACTATTGGCCAACATGCAGAATGAATCCAGGGAGAAGGTAGGTCTCTTGCATCGCGCCTTGGGACAAAAGGCGATATGCCATTGCGGTCGAAAATCTCGCATTCGGTGAAGTCTTCCCGCCTCCGCTGCTACACAAGCCCAAGATTGCGGGTCGGAAGTCGGTTCGTCTTCTGATTAGGGGCTATGCACATCCTCTGCAAATGCAATCACTATCACTCGAGGGGCGACTGTGGTGGAAAACTGGCCCAGCAAGTAGTGCGCCGACCATCATTTACGCCTTACGTCGAGTCTGGAACCTTTGTGAATTGCGGAGACTATATAGCAGCCGACATCCTTTTTCTGGGTTGCCGGTCTATTGGATCAGTTTCAGTCTCCATCACCCTGTGAAGATATCGACTCAGACGGCGGTCTTCGGCCCATCCAATGGAATCTCCTCGCCCCTCGGCATCTAATCCAGCTCTCTTGGGGAGTTGCTTTTCATTGCTACGGCTTTCATCATCATGATGCATACAGATGACCCATGAATGCCCGATCTCAAGGTTGAAAACAGCGGTGTGTGCGCCACCTGGAACGCCCTTCTTTCTACCGGGACCCACTACGGAAAGAATGTTTTCTCCCACTGTGTGATCCCGAGCTGGATTCTATCTGTAGAGTACGCCGAAGAAGCAATGTACCAGGACCGGCAATGGCCCGGTTATGTTTCGATCCATCGATGACTTGGCCATTCGCTGCTGGCATCCCAATCGCTCCGAACCCGCGACACCCTCCTATCTACTCGGATATCCTCTGCAAAATCTTGTACCCCTACGAGTAATTTGCAGTGCTATGTTGGAAACTCGAGGTGATAACGTGACGAAGCTGCCTTCAGGACCACAAAAGCTCGGCCGTAACCACGGAGGCCGCGCAGCTAACCCGTTCACTCCCAACCCCCGAGATCGATCGGAAAGGTTCCATCTAACACTGCAGATGTCTGTTTTGCGTCGCGCTGCGGTAAAGACGTTTCCCTGCATATGCCACAACATGGCTGTACATAGGCGATGCATACTCAACGCTGTGAGCAGCAGTCACGACAGAGCTGGGCGGAGCCAAATTCATAGCCGAACAGCTGCCCAAACCGTACTACGACTCTGTCAAATTTACTGTTCGGTATCGCGAACCGGGTACTGCACTGCTGTACGCAGCATTCGCCATGGCCAAGCATCCACGCTGGTCGCACTTCAACCGTTGCCCCACCAAACCATTCTTGCACTACAGAAAAATTCATCGTAACCTCTGGTGGCCAATTTCATTGTTTCTTTCAAATTATTTCGCTTGGAGCCTCACGGGCGTACCCTAGAGCGTTGCAAATCTAGCAGGGGTCTCATAGCATTACCATACAGGGGCACCAAGTCCCTGGCGAACGTTAGGGACCATTGTCGCCCAGCGGTACAAATGACGACATTACACGCACAGAATAAAAAAAATCGCCCAGGCGGCATGCTGCTATCGAGGATGGTCATACTGTGTGGCCGGGTCGGACATTTGCTGACAGCTGCTGTGATGCCTTCAAGCTTTGTGGCGCTTTTGAGTTGGTCGGACAAGCCACGATTTACCTATGTACAAGGCGAAAACCCTCCTCTACATGCAGCAATCGAACTATGCTATCGAGGGAGTTTAACGGCATCATTTCCCTCGCTCCTGCCATGGCCTCGTCCAGGATCGTGCACCAGTCTGGAAACCTGGAGGTATTTGTGCGCGTAGTACGCCGAGGAACCTCACACTCCGCCCTCTCTATCGCATGTACGACTTCACAGAGAGATATCGACATTCACTAGGCAACTCTTTTGCTCACCTAATCAATTTCCAACTATGCAGCCTTATGCGACTACATTAGGATGTCTAGAGCGAGACTAGCATAACCCCCGACGGCAGTCTTCTCCGATATCCTGGTCAGACGATCGAGAAAAGAAAACACCGTTTTCTTCCAGGGCCAAATGAAATCCACATTAGACTACCACATACTCTTTATGGCTTGTGCCCCGGACCGAATCTGGCATTATGCTGTTACACGTCGAGGCTGCCGGGTCAGAAGGGCAGAGACAACAGGTACCACAACATTGGTAACTTGCCCGTCTTTGACAGTTGACAGGTTGCATTGTGCGAGTACTCCGCTCATGAATGGGGGACAAGCGTCACTAATAGAGAGAGGTGGGGTGCGCGAATGCGTATGCCTCACGGTTCGAGCTGCACTGTGGCCTACTTTCTTGCCCCCTTTTATCATTTTTGAGCGACGACTTGAATGAACGCGAACCCGCCAGCATAAATCAGCTCTTAGAATTATACTCACGTATAATACAGCTTTGGAAGCAAGCCAGCACACAAGGTAGTACGGTGGTGTAGACCAGCACGTCGCTTCTGAATGGCCGCCCAATCCCCCCTCCCCACTGGTTCATGTACTGGGCCGCTGGCACTTTCTGACGCTTACTACAGGCACTGGAGAAAGTCCTATGAGTCTGCCTACACTAACCCACATAATCGACTCGTACCTCTCCCATCTCGATACCAACGTGGCCGCCACCATGCTAGGGCCCGCGTTTACCCTCTACCATTCCAACGCCGTACCGCAAGCGCAGACAATACATTTCGCCAACGGGAGTAACCGTATGTCTAGTGACGGATAATCGTATCCATACCCAGCCCCCGCACCCTCCCTCTCCCGCAGCTAACTGGCCGCAGCCAAGTATACCTCCGACCAGCGTAACCCTGGTATCCCTCTTAACCCACCAATACCACCCGACGGCCTCCCTCCCCACAAACCAAACCCACCTTCTACCAACCTGTCAAAAGCGGCCCGTAAAGCGTGTCATGCGAAAACATGAGCTCCCCGCCCACCAATGCCTCCTCCCCTTCCTCACTGCCCCTCCCCCTCCGACCCTCCCTTCCTCGGGGAGTACGCGCAACACCGCAGCATCCAGCGCCCGACGCATGTCCCAACCAACGCTGAAACAACGCCGTTCCTACGCTAGTGTTTCTTGTTTGTTCGCCCACAGGCCAGCCCATGATACGTCGCACTTCCAAGCCCTTTGCCCCCACGAATCGGACCTGACCTTGCAGAACACCCACCCTCCCCTACCGCGCCCCTGCACGCACCCATCCGCCGCAAGAAGTCTCGGTAGGCAGTCACTGGTCGAGCGCGCTCTGCCCACCCGTCTGCTCGGTTGCGCGTGTGTATGTGCAAGACCTGACGTTTGTGTGTGTGTGTGTGTGTGTTTTTTTTGGTCTGATAGCCGACTAGCCATCTCGCGATTCATCGCGAGGAAGGAGAGAGAAAGGACTTGACGTACGTTACCTTACCGTATTTGCGTTTGTCTTTTTTGTTTCTGACACCCCTCCCCTCCCCCAAATTTCTTTTTTTCTTTTCTTTGGTTGGCGGATAGCAGCGCGTGGAGGAAGTGTGGGAAGGAGGAGATGAAGGTCTTTATTTTTTTTATATATATATATATTTTTTTTGCATGGAAGAATCTCCCAGGCCGTAACGTAGTTGAGTTGGGCCGTGATAGCTTGGTCCTCGATAGCTTGATAGTCGAGTAGAATACATTATGAAATAAATCCCCAGGCTATTTTCTTCATAGTACTTATGACGAGTGTAGTAGAAGTAGATGGTTTTGACCACGGACTCGATAGTCTACTCTGCTTTCAACGGTCAAGGAAGACAGACACTACTACTTACCTAGCAACTTTACAGGAGTTAAGATCTAGTGTTAACAGCAATGCATTGAGACGGGGGGGGACGAGGGGGAGCAACGGGTTGGCGCAAGTGCGGTGCAGTGTAGCATGTTATTATGTGGCGTGGCGTGGCGCGGAACCAGGACTGAATAAGATTCTCGATTCTCAGTACAGCTAACGCATACCTCCCCCCCAGCACCCACCCATGACGTATGCTCCAGCTATAGAGATGCCGCAAGAAAATAAATACAAGCAAGTGAAAAGGAAAGAAACCCAAAAAAGTGATTCGCACGAAGACGCCCGACTCCATCCAGGGCAGAGAGGACCGAAAAGGCCTTTATGATACTGAAAAGGTCGGAAAAGAAGAAGGGAGGAAAAAAAGAAAATCAAAAACATTGCCTGTCACCTCGCGACACCTCTTCACGCCTTGGAAAACTTCACACAGAGTTCAAGCAATCTACTCGCTATCATCGTCGTTGAAACTCGGCTCAGAAGCCTCGTCCGACTCCGTCTCATCGTCTGAGACGGTATATACTGCGGGCTTGGACGCAGCCGCGCGTCGACCGGGTCGAGCGGCGGGAGCGCGCGTCGGCTTAGGTGTCGGCTCGGCATCTTCGTCGGATAGAAGATCATCGGCCAAGTCATCTGCATCCTCCTCCACATCGTCGTCCGAGTCGACACGCGTGGGCTTCTTAGCCTTGGGCGCCGCTACCGCGCCTTTACCCTTCTCGGCCATCTTCTTCGCATAGACTTTGGCGGCAGGGCTGAGGTTCTTGGATGGGGCGGCGGCAGATGCCGGTTTGGCCTTGACAACAGGTTTTGCAACGGGCGCCTTGAGCTTTGGAGCCGGTCTAGCGGTCAGCTTGCTTGAGACGGCTTTTTTTGGTGTGATTTGGAAGTCATCGCTTTCTGAGCCCAATGTGTCGTGGACGCTTCGAGGAGGGCGCTGGGGAGATGATTGAGCCAGACCTTCGTAGTTGGTAGTGTCGTCATCGCTGAGATCTACTTGAGATGTCTTTTTAGCCTTGGAGCCTTGGGTGGTACTTGCTGCGCGAGCGCTCCCGTTGTTGACGGGACGTGTGGTGGCGCCGGATGTCTTGAACATTGGGGCGCCGCTGTTGCTACCACCAATGCCCTTGACCATGAGACTGACATCACCTAACATGTCTTCATCACTTTCACTATCGTCGCTAGCCGTATACTTGGGAACAACCTTGGCCGCGCCACGAGCCGCACGCGAAGTAGCTTGCGGCTTCTTTGACGCTTCCTGTGCAACGGCTGCAAAGACGTCGGAATCGTCATCATCGTCGGATTCAACAGCGGTCAAGGGCTTCTTTGCAGGTTTGGCTGCCGCTGGCCGTCCACGCTTAGGCGCCGTGGAATCCGAGGTATCAGGCCTACCATCCGACGGCACATCTGTTTGTGGTGTTGCCTCCTTCTTGACAAGATGCGATAGCAGTGTGCCCTGTTTGTGGGGTGCCGACGCCCCAAAGGCGCTGCTAGTCTTTAGGGCTTCTGCTGCGGATGGTTTTTTGATCGGCTGAGTGTCTTGTTGCAGATAGCTGAGCAAGCCCTCCTTTTTCGGCTTTGCCTTTTTCTTAACCGGGCCAAAGTCGTCGTCGGAGTCATCGGAAGCACTATCGTCCATCTTTCTCTTCTTCTTCCCCTTGCCTTTCGCAAGACCCAGCTTTTGGGAGGCGCGACGGGTAATGCTAGCGACCTTCTTCTTGCGCTTGGTCTCTTCCTCGAGCTGCGTGTTCCACTCTTCGACGAACGCATCGAGATCAATGTTCCAGATGTCTTTGGGTGAGAGCTTGATCAAGGTGTCAACTTCCTCTTCCTTCTCACCGATCTGCTTGAGCAACTTCTCGACACGCTCTTGCGTCAGGGACCAAATGGCCATCTATACAGTGTCAGTAAGGAAAACTCAAGGCGAAAAAAGAGACGAAACTCACGCCTAGAAGATAATCGTAGTCGCCGGCAGATGGGCCAGCTTCGGTCTCGTCGCTCTCATCTTCTTCCAGCGCGTCCTCTGTTTCACCGAGCTTCTTGGCGTCTTCGACCTTGGGAAAAGGTGTAAAGCCAAGCTTTTTTAGTTCTTGAACCAGCACGGCCTTTTTCTTCTTCGAAACAACAAGCTTGCCATCGATGATCATCTGGATAAACTTGGCCTGGTTTGTCATCTTGGAGAGCTCCTTGTGCATGACTTCAAGTTGGTGCTGCTTCCGCTTCTCATAGTACCGCAGACGAACATGGTAAAATTCCTCGATGATGTCCAGGACCGTTGCGTACTTGTGAATGCGGCCATGTGCATCGAAGGCGACGAGGTTGGTAGTCGATTGCGGCTTGAAGAGCTTAAACATCTCTTCCAGGCCCTTGGCGAGCGCGGCGGCCATATACTTGTCTTCCATTTTGATGATGAAATGGACGCGGTCCGGAGTGTTGTAATCAATATAGTCCTTGATAAAAGAGGGTGTTTTCTCTGCCTTGATGATTTCCTCAAGCTTTTCCTTGAAGTCCTGGGTCCAGTATCGGACGGGCAGTTCCGTGACTTCGACCTCATTGTCGCCAGTCTGCCGAATGGTGCCAGTGAACTGATAACGGCTATCGCCTAGTTCCTCGGTCCTGCCAGTGAAGCCCCTGTACCAAGGAACCATTGGCCGCATATCTTCTTTGGTAGCTCCCTCCTTCATCCGACTCCTAATGTTCTCGATAATGTCCATGGGATTGAAGTTGGGAATTTCTGAACTCCAACCTGTACCAATACCACTGGACCCATTGAGGAGAATGGTGGGCAGCACGGGCACGTACATCTCCGGCTCAATCTTGTTGCCATCCGACTCGCCGTATTGAAGCAGTGCATCGTCGTGAGCGTGAAAGATTCGTCGAGCAAACGGTGACAGACGTGTGTAAATATACCTGGCGCTAGCGGCATCAGCACCACCCTTGAGTCGGGAACCGAAGTTGCCACTAGGCTCCAGGTAGTTGATGTTGTTGGTGCCGACAAAATTCTGGGCGAGATTGACAATGGTGCCTTGCATCGAAGCTTCGCCATGGGCGTAGTCGGTAGAACCAGAGACGGAACCTGCGAGTTCAACCACCTTGACGTCCTTCTTGATGTTACGTCTGAAACAAGTGTAGAGAACCTTTCGCTGGCCGGGCTTCAGACCGTCGATGACGGATGGGATGGATCGCAAATTGTCGGCCATGGAGAAAAGAATGAGCTCCTTGTTGACGAAGTCATCGTAAGAGATTTCCTGTGTGGTGAGATCCAAATGTTGCCCAGGCACAAAATCGCGCAGCCACTCCTTTCGGGCGTCGGCCTTCTTTTTGGAGAAGGCCAGCTCGATGAGCTTTTCCTCCTCCTCACGCATGACCTGGAAGCTCTTCATGTGTGTGTCCAAATCCTTGAAGTATATTTGAGCATCGGGAATGTCGCTGGTTCCCAATCCCTTGAAGTACTTGTGGTCCCATCCTTTCTCGTTCTTGTGCTGCTCTTTCCATTCTTCGTATTCGGGCATGGAGAAAAAGCTCTTCAGATTGCGCGGGTTCTTTGGATCGCCCTTCCAAACCTTGACAATGGGTGTGATGAATTCCAGTAGGAAGCCCGGAATCTTGAGCAAGCTGGGGAATTGACACTGGAGGAAATTGATGAGCAAGCCTTTGATATGGCTACCATCGTGATCCTGATCCGTCATGATCATGAGATGGCCGTATCGCAAACTCTTCATATCGGAAACTGTGTACTCCTTCTTGTGTTGCAGGCCCATGAATTTTTTGATGTTTTGAATTTCCACATTCTTCATGATTTGGTCGACAGTCGCGTCCCGAACATTGAGCAGTTTTCCACGCAGCGGGAAGACACCAAACAAATCTTGGTTGACGACAGCTCGCCCAGCAAGCGCTAGCACACTAGCCGACTCACCCTCGGTGAGAATGAGGGTGCAAAGATGGCCATCCTTGGTTCCCGCTTTGTTGGCATCCGTAAGCTTTGCATTACTGATGCGATTCCGCTTGTTGCCGTCCGTCTTCTTCATCATTTGGTCAGCCTTTTGCTGCGCGAAGTGCATAATGTTCTGGATGACTTCCGTCTTTTCGATCGACTTCAAAAACTTGTCGCTCAAGACGGGCTTGCTGCCAAATTGGCTAGGCTTTGTGGTCAGCTGCTCTTTGGTCTGCGATGTAAAGGCCGGATTCACAATCGAACAGTTGACAAAGAGGAAGATGTGGTTCTTGATCTGCGCGGGCTTGAGCTTCACGGCAGCCTTGTTCTTCTTGTTCACGACCGCCATGAGCTTGTCCACGATCTGATCAGCAATGTAATTGACATGAGTACCACCAGACGTTGTTGCAATCGAGTTGACAAAGGAGACCTGGTTGAAGGAGCCATCGGATACTGCGAAACCAATGTCCCAGCGGTCGTGCTTATCGGTGAGGATGACGCTGGCCTCCTTGTCGTCCTCGCTCTTGCCCTGGTCGCGGGCTATGGCTTTGGTGTACATTTCCATGTACTTTGCAAATGTCGGGATTTTGACTCGGTCGCCGTTGAGGTAAACTTTGACACCACGCAACGTCCCAGCCATATCGTACGTCCTGCGCTTAACCATGGCCTCAAAATCATCGTCAATGCCAGCCATTCCGAATCGGTTGTAGTCGGCTTTCCAGGTCACTTTGGTGTAATCATCGCCCGACTTGAAGTCGACAATCTTGGCCTTTCCCATTTTGCTCATATTTTCGGTCCATGTCTGCTTGTACTTCTTCTTCTGCTTCGCGTCGACCGTCTCGACCGTGAACTCGGTACTGAAGACGTTGCAGAGTTTGGCACCGTAGCCGTTGCGACCACCGGTAACCTTTTGCTGGTTATCGTCGTAGTTGGACGAAGTGAGCAAATGCCCAAAGATCATTTCTGGGACGTAGATGCCGTGTTCCTATGTAGGTGAGTACCGTGGGATAGACAACACATGATCTTCAGCCCACCTTGTGTATTTCAATCGGGATGCCCTTGCCGTCGTTCTTAACCGAGATTTCGCCAGAATCGCGGTCGACGGTCACGCGGATCTCGCTCATGTTCTTGTCGTTTTGCTTGTTGTCTGCCGCGTTGACGAGGATCTCGTCAAAGATCTTGTACAAACCAGGTACATACGAGACGTCGCGGAACTCCATAGACTCGGTAGCGCTGTTATAGACCCACATCTTGTCGGTCTGCCGCTCGACGGAGCCAATATACGTGTCTGGGCGCTTCATGATGTGCTCCAAATGGGTCAGCATCTGGTACTTCTCGCTTGCTCCTCCCTTCTTCGGTTTTGAAATGGGCACTTCATCTGCAGCGTCCATATTGTAGCTCTCATTGGCAACATCGGCCAGCGGCTTGCCACTGGTCTTTTTGGGAGCAGACGCTTTCTTCTGCTTTGGCGGTGTGTCTGCAAGCAAGGATTCGTCGTCGTCGAGTGGTGTATCGTCCATATCGACGTCTGAGTTCTCGTCGTCCGGATCATCGTTCCGCTTCTTCGGGGGCGCTGCCTTTGCTTTTGGTTTTGCCGTTGCCCCAGCGGGTCGGCCCCGGGGCTTGGCAGGACCTGCTGCCTTCTTCGGCGCTGTTGCCGCCTTGGGCTTTGTGACTTTGGCTGCCTTGGCCGGCCTGGCGGGTGGGGCAAAATCTGAGCTTGCGCCGTCATCAAAGACGGAGGAGTCGCTCATAGCGAAATAGGGCGAGCGGCGTGCTCGCAGCACACGAGGGAAAAGAGAGCAGATGGGAGGAAGCACCCTATTCATCAACAAGTGGGTAGTGAGAAGGGTAAGGGTGCCGCGGAGGTGCAGCGGTAGCGAGGGTGTTGAAGCGACCAGCCAAGCGCGGAGTCGTTGTTTGTGAGGCAGCGCGTACTGTTTACTTTCGCGTTGCATGCTGCGCTAATGCAGGGAGCGCGCTAGTGCGGCCCTTTTGACTGCTCATTGGCTGTGTGCGCCAAGCTGTCGGAAACGCCATGGAACTCTCGGAAAACGCCACGGAACCTTTTTATGGCCGTTTTACCCATGTTGGCCATGAGGGTGAGAATCTCATCCATGGGGTACTCCAGGTAAGGCAATACCACTCGGATGAGCCTGGCTTTGTGGCACAGGGGTTGCCGCCTTGACGTCACATTAGCGATAGGAATTGCATCCATTGGTCTGCAGGGGTAGGAGTGGACACGAAATCGATTTACTCATGCTACGAAAATGGTACGCCGATTGGTTATACTATGCACAAGAATGAACGAGCTTTGCAGTGATGGAGATGATAGGCCTGGTCAACATACTGGTTACCCCTCAATAAAGTCAACAGAGCTCGCCTCGTGAGCCTTCACGATGAAGATAGTCAAGAGGAAACAAGAGAATAAAACGCTAGAAATGATGTCAAGTCGCTGCTGTTTCCCGACGAAACCAATTTTTGAAATGAAGTTTGAGCTTGTGCCTGCACCCATCGCCTGTCTTCCTGGGGCGTGGAAATTCGTCATCCTCTATATGCATTGTATTGCCCTGCTTTTGGTTGTTCTCGCTCTTGCTCCGCCTTTTTTTATCCTGCTTGCGCTTTCGCTCATGGGAAACAAGCATGCTCGTGGGTCGCGATCGTACTCGAGCACCTTCACTGACGACACCAGAATCCCACAATCCAGCAGTTTGGATAGGATTGTAGGCAGACTGCGATTTCCTGGCTCGTTCGGGGTCGGGACGGTCTGATGATAACAAAGCGGGGGCGAGTAGCGATGGGGACATGGGTGAGGCGGGAGAGGCTGGACCATTTGTGTCGGGTGCTATCCCAGATGGCAAGGGCGCCGTCGACAACACCTCTTGCGGCTTCATCTCAACGGAAGCTGTTTCCATGGACGGTCTCTCGATGGGTGTGGGCAGCGCTAGTTCCCGAATCCGGAGGAGCTCCACGCTGCGTTTGCCCTGCCGTTCCTCTTCGCTCTCTGGCAGCGTCTGGTCTTCCAACGCGAGTCCATAGCGCTTCCGCATGCTGCCTGTCATGCTACGGATGTTGGCGTCGGAAGTGGATCTGCGCCCCCGCGTTTTCATAACTGGGGACGTGTTCGTGGTAGTCTTGGTGGACGCGGGAGAGGATGGGGGTTCTATGCTTTGACTGCGACGTATACTG
>Ga0182215_1000093_pt1 | contig 14717 bp, 31 predicted proteins | sample G5R1MG_24_FD_128404 | JGI IMG/M metagenome (GOLD analysis project Ga0182215, IMG submission 128404) | Switchgrass phyllosphere microbial communities from Michigan, USA - G5R2_NF_03OCT2016_LD1 MG | ecosystem: Host-associated > Plants > Phyllosphere > Phylloplane/Leaf | place: USA: Michigan... | reverse complement strand
CTGAAGCACTCAAGCGCCTTCTTGCTCCCTCACAGGGGCAGGGCCTCAACATGCTACAGCGTCCACAGTTCGACGCGGGCCGATTTGGCGGCAACATGCTTCAGGGTGTGCCAGAGATCTACAGCCAGCCATCCGACTTCCCAGATGCGCCTCTCCCTGCTTTGCCGTCCAGCAACGTGGCGAGCGCTCCAGCAGTTGTCCCGATGCAGCCACAGCCTACGCAGCAGGTTGCTCCGCAGCCGCAGATGGCACAAGCACCTCAGCCTGCTCAGGCGATGCCACAACAGGCTCAGCAGGCGCAAGGCATGGGTAACCCACTCGCAGGCCTTGGTGACTTCTTCACGCCTGATCGTAAGGCAACGCTGAACGACTTCTTCACTGGTCTTGCTATGGGCCAGGACTGGCAGTCCGGTCTTGCTCTGGGGGCAGCGAACGTCAACCAGAACAGGTCATCGCGCCAGCAGCGTAACCAGACGGTTGATTTCCTGAAGGGCAAGGGCCTTTCCGATGAAGAAGCCAGTCAGGTTGCATCTAATCCTGCTGTCTTGAGCGATTACCTCAAGGGCGTCTATGCTCCGAAGGATGCTCCAAAGCCTATTGAGGTTAATGGACGTCTTGTTGATCCGACTACTTACAAGGTCATTGCTGATTTCAGCGACCCCCAAGGAAAAATGACAGCGGATCAAAGAGAATATGAATTTGCCAAAACGCAGGGATACGACAAGGATTTTGTCAGCTATCAGCGTGAAATGAAAGAGGCAGGACGAAGCCAAGTCAACGTAGACACGGGCGTAAAGCTTCCTTCCGGCTTCCAGTGGGTTGATCCTGCTGACCAGACAAAGGGTGTGCGTCCTATCGAAGGCGGTCCGGCAACGCAGCTCCCAGGCGAATTGGCCGCTCGTATCGGATTGGCTGACAATTGGCTCAAGACTGATTACCCCGTCATTAAAGACGCAGTAAAAGCCGGGGAAGTCACCGGCCCTTATGATCTTACAGCTGCCAAGAATAATAAGGGGGAAGGCGCTGAAGCCTATCGCAAGCTTCAGTCCGGCGTTGAGGTTCTGTCTCGCTTGCTTTCCGGTGCGGGTATGACACAGGTTGAAATTGATGAAAAAGCGGCCCGCTATCAGCCCGGATATCTCGACGGTGCTGAAGGCATGTCCAGCAAGCTTGAACAGCTCAAGGACGAAATCGAGGCTACCAAGAACGCCGCACTTCGAGGCAGAGGTGGTCCGACGAGTGCCGGTGCGAGTGCTTCGCCAGCCGACAATGACCCATTGGGGATTAGACAATAATGCCGACTATTCAGGATATCAGGAAAAAATACCCGCAGTATTCTGATTTATCTGATGATCAGGTTATCTCGGGATTTCACCGAAAATTCTATTCTGATATGCCTCTTGATGATTTCAAGAGCAAACTAGGCGCTGGTGCGCCTCAAACTACCGCGCAGACTGTAACGGTTACAGGCCAGATCCTGCCATTCCAGAAGGATCTAGCGACAGGCGAAACTAGCCTTGCAGTACCCGGTCTAGTCAAAAGCCTATACGATAGCGCTGCATCTGCTGTAACGGCTCCAGGTCGCGCGATGTCCGGTGAATTGCCGGTTACTGGACCTGACGGTAACACCTCACCACAAGCTATTGCTGAAGGTCTTAACTTCGCAGGGTGGGCCTCTCCAGTCTCGCCAGCGTCACGCGGCACGGTTATGCAAGCACCAGCACAGCAGACGCTATCTCAGGGGCAGGAAACCGCCCTCGCAGCTAACCGTCTTGGTGTCGATCTTCCACGCGCTGTTGCTACAGATTCAACCGCTATTCAGCAGCTTGGGAAGATTGCGACGAATATTCCAATCGGTGGCACTCCACTACGCAAAGGCTCAAGAGTTGCTATTGATCAGCTAGGCGAAGCGGCACAGCGTGTGCAGCAGGGGTTTGGGGCTGGTGATGTCGCCGCAGCCGGTGGTCTTGCGCGTCAGGGCATCAAGGACTTTTCTGAAAATACACTCGATGACTTGGTGACAAAAAAATACAATGCCGTTGATTCTCTGGTTGATCCAAAAGTTACAGCGCCGCTCACGGCAACCACTACTCGTGTCGCAAAGCTATTGGACGATAGACAGAAGGCCGCACTTCCGTCTGAAGGTTCCGCTGCATCAATCGTCAGAGACGCGATAAGCAGGCCAGAAGGTCTCACCTATGACGGCGTAAAACGTTTGCGCACAGAAGTGGGTCAGATGCTCAAGAACCCACAGATGGCCCCTGCTGGCACATCTCAGGACGAATTGCGCTCTCTATATGGTTCCCTTTCCGATGACCTTCGCGCGACTGTCAAGAAAGCTGGCGGCGATAAAGCGTCCGCTGCGTTCGATGAAGCCAACACCTTTGCGGCCAAGACCATTCAAGAGCAGAAAGTTCTAGACCGAATTGTTGCGCCTAAAAGCGATGAAGGATTGTTCGGGTCTATCCAGGCAATGGCAGGCTCTACCAACCGTGCTGACATTCAGAACCTCGCCCGCGTCAAAGGCTCCGTAAGCCCTGAAACGTGGAATGAGATTTCCTCATCTGTAATTTCCCGTATTGGCAGAGATCCAGACGGAAACTTTAGCCCTGATCGATTCCTCACGGGCTATGGCAAGCTTTCACCTAATGGCAAGTCTCTGCTATTCGGAGGCCAGAAAGAACTCAAGTCTTCGCTAGACGACATCGCTACTGTCTCGCGCCGGTTCAAAGAACTTAACCAGTTCGCCAACCCATCAGGCACTGGTCAGACTATCATTGGCGGGTCATATCTTCCCGGCCTCTATCTGGAACCTGTATCCGTTATCAGTTCAATTGCTGGCACTCGTGTACTTTCTAGCGCTCTCGCTAAGCCAACCTCCGCAAAAAAGCTGGCAGAGTGGGCCAAAGCTTACGAACAGGCAGCAGTCAACCCAACGCCTAAAACGCAGAATATGCTTGGCGTCAGAGCCAAAGTGCTTTCTCTTGCTATCGCCAACGACGCAGGAAACACGGGTATTGTTAACCAGCTAATCAATCCGCTTTCCCGCGTTCAAAAGGCAGCAGCAGGAAATGAAAACAGCCCAGGCGTCACTCAGCAACCAGCAAACGGTCAAGGCAATCAGCCACGTATGCTTATGCCAAATGAGCTTTGAACATGATGTCAGTTGAGCGACCGAAAGAAAGCGTGAGCACGAGCCTTAGCAATCTCGTTCCTTTGCGCCGACTGTTGAGCCATGGTAAACTGGCAATCAGCATAAGGGCGGCTTCCGATAGGGTAGCCAAACGACTGGCACATATCGGCGTTGGCGGTCAATTGGGTCTGGGTTGGGGCAGTGCTAATGCAGGAAGTCAGCATACCGCACACGGCGGCAACGTAGATCATTTTCATTTCATTTCTCCGGTTAATGTGAATTTCCAGAGAAGGCTACAACGGAAATTAGTCAATGGCAACTGACCTTGAGAACTATATTCGCAACGCAGCTATCCAGCGCGGGATCGACCCCGACATTGCGCTTCGTGTTGCCAAGTCAGAAGGTGGCCTAAAAGACCCTACTCGTCAGAGCGACGTTAGGAAGAACGGCCTTCGCGAGCCGTCCTATGGGCCTTTCCAGTTGCTTGTTGGTGGCGGCAATACAGGCTTCCCGACAGGAATGGGGAATGACTTCGTAGCGAAATACGGGATGAGTCCTGGAGATCCTGCCGCTGCGTATAAAGGCATTGACTTCGCTCTTGATAACGCCAGGGATAGAGGCTGGGGAGCGTGGTACGGAGCAAAGGCTCAAGGCATCACTGGGAAGATGGGGATTGGTGGCGCACCATCTGGCGGCGCTCCTATGGCTCCGCCGCGGTCCGTTGCCTCTGTAGCGGACGGCCCAAAGGGTCAGGAAAACTACGTCGCTTTCGGGTCTATCGGCCCAACGAATACCTCAGACCGTCCAGAGAGCGCACCTATTGCGCCGCAGCCGACAGCTATTCCCGGCGCTGTGATCGCGCAGTCTCAGGGACAGACAGAGAATAAACAGGGAAAGCTCAATAACCTATTTGGTCTTCTGGCCCAAGTGAGTAACCAACAGGAGCAGGCAGCACCTCAAGTCCAGTTCCAAGGCCCAAGCCAGCAGCAATCGCAAGCTTTGAACCAAGTGCTCCAGAGCTTAAGGAGCCGTCTGATATGATCGAAAAGACCAATTATACACCGCAAGCAATTTCGGATATAACAAACCCAGATGAAATCCGCGTTGTGATCTTCATCAACAATGAATTTGTGCATGTCCCGCTCGTGGCTCTGCTTAAGGGTCTAAGGGCGACGACAGATGACTTGGAAACCCGCGTTACCGCTCTCGAAACTCCGTAAGGACAAGGCATGGCAAAGAATTCAGTTCCAGAGTGGGATACTAATCCAGACGGGAATACCGATGTCGGCGGCGTAAGTATTGCTGAAGGTTGCCCTCCTGGCAACATCAACAATGCCATCCGCATGGTCATGGCGCAGATTGCGGGTTGGGACCCTGTAGAGGTAGCTGCTGCGTACACGTTCCTAAGCCTTCGTTTGACCTCTACTGCGTCATCGTCTCTCGTCTCAAATGACCATGCATTTCAGATCGGCGCATCGTCTGGAGCAAACCTCCGGGTTGACCGAAACGATATCCAAGCCGTCGATAACGCGGCTGCGGCACGGTTGGACTTGAACAAGGAAGGTGGGGTTGTTGCTATTGGTCCGGGAGGGCTATTGATTAATGGCGCTACTCTTGGCGCTCTAGCCTTCCTAGCGACAATCAATAACACTCTATGGTCAGGAGACGACCTTGCTATTGCCAATGGCGGCACGGGTGCCAGCACAGCCGCTGCTGCAAGGACCAATTTTGGTCTGGGAGAGTTAGCGACTCTGGATCGTGACAGCCTCGTTTATACAGGAAGCTCTACAGGAAATACAAACTTCCCAATCGGCACTACGGTCATGGTTAACCGGAATGATGGGGCATATGTAAGCTTGAACAGCACGGCAACCATTAGAATACGGAATGACAATTCATACCATCGTGGCAGCGGCGGCGCATCGCTATCCGGTTCGTGGGCAAAGCGTGGCGATGAAGATAACGGCACTTCATCAATCGAATTCTTCCAGAAAATAGCGAATTAAGGGGCCAATATGGTGACCGTACCGTATCATACGCACAATTTTACAGTGCCAACCGCGACATCAGAAGACATGGAGAACCTTTCTTCAGGTGGCGTAGTGGTGACCCCATCGGCTCTTGGTGCTTTGCGAGCATCTACAGCTGAGGCCCAGGCTGGTGTAAACCCAACCAAGTCAATGACGCCGCTAACCACGGCCCAAGCTATCGTTGCTCAGGTATCTACAGTAGGGATCAGTGGCGATTACAACGATCTTGAAGGCAAGCCAACGCTTGGAACTGCTTCTTCTCAAGATTCAGCAGCGTTCGCCACGGCGGCACAAGGGGCTGCGGCTGCTACCGCAATGCAGCCGAGCGTTTATGATCCAACTTCCAAAAACGCAGACGCATTCGCTTTCGTTAACATGACGGGGCAAGCCTCAACCAGCCAGATAGCCAACGATGCCGTCGCGTACACAAAGGTAGGGACTGACCTCAAACGTAACGCAGATGTAACGTTCACTGTCGGCTCCGGTGGCCAGTTCTCCACTATCAACGCAGCACTTGCGGCTGCATCAATCATCTTGATCCGCCCATATAAAATCTCTGGTTTCAAGGTTGAAATCCGGCTTTTAACCGGCTTCCAGATGGCAGAGCAGGTCTTGTGTAAAGACGTTGATCTGTCTTACATCACCATTACATCGGTCGATCCCGTTGTAACAATCGTTCGGAGTGCTCTGACAGTCCCGGTTAACGCAGACGAGGGTACGGGCGGGACTTCTATCGGCCATATACCGGCATTCGGTGGTATTCGCGCCAAGCTTCCGACGATTGGTTGCCTGTTCCAGATGAACACTTCAGGGACGGCAACTGACCGGAGCGGCGTCTACATCGCAAACCACTCCCACATTTCCGTTATTCCTAATTGTGGCATTCAAAACGCTGCTCATACTGGTCTCTTCTGCTTGGTTAACTCAAGCGCAGATGCTCCTAAAACGATCTGGAAAAACGCAGGGAACGGATGTGTACGCGCTGAAAGTACGTCCTTCATTGCTCTTGCTTCCGGGTTTAGCGTTGCTGAAACGCCTGGAACTGGGTTTGGCTCCGATTGCTCTGGGTCGGGCGGAGACGGTATCCTTTGCAAGGAAGCATCACTGGTGGATGCACGAGCTGCAAACGTTACTGGAGCGGCGAATGATGCTATTCACGCCCGCCGTGGCTCTACGATTAATGCAACTCAGGCGTCTGCAAGCTCCACCAATATGAGCGGGGTACGAGCCGACAGAGGCAGCACGGTTTATTTTAACCTTGGCGTCGTGACAGGCGCTGGAACGACCGGCATTCTTTGCTCAAGGGCTTCTCGCTGCGATGCTGAGGACGCTGTTGTAACGTCAAGCGCAGACGGTATCCAGGCTTGGCAGTCTTCCGTTATCAACGCTAACAACATCGTTGTGACGGCTACTGCTGGCCGGGGTGTCTACGCTCTCGACGGCAGCACAATCAATGCTCGCGGTGGGACCGCTAACAATTGCGCAATCGCAGGCTTTGTTGCTACAGCAGCGTCAACGATCAATTGCCCAAGCGCATCCGCTACAGGCTGCGCAATCGGCATCAATGCTCGTGAAGGCTCGACCATCAACGCGAATGGTGCGGTTACGACCGGCCACACATCGGCGGGTATCTCTTCATTCGAAGGAAGTACGATTAACGCTCGTGGTGCAAATGCAAGGCGAGCTGGCGTTGACACAACTTCAGACTTTGTTGTTGCGCGAGGTTCAATTCTGAACTTTAACAACTCAAAGACAGGAGGCGTTAGCCAAGCAGTAGCTCCAACAATTACTGCGGAGGGCATCATATTTAGCTAATGCCTAGTGCAGGACTCTTAATTTCCCATCATGGAAAACAAAATTCACCCCATGCGTCTCGAATAATTGAGCGTGGAGAAGCCAATGATCCCGCCAAACTGGGTCTTCAGCGCTGTCTGCAAGATACACGCAAGTGCTAATTTGCTCGGCAATTGTATTTGGGACTTCCGCCCTCTCAATGAGAGCTTTTATTTGTGACCCTAGATTTTCAGATTTCGTCATATACCTTGTCCTCTCTCCGTTTATCAGAAACAAATTCATGCCCCTCAAGCGCCAACTGAATTAGAACGGCTTTCTCTTCTTCGGAAAAGTTTTCTGTTGCTTCTCTGTAATGCAGGAAATCACTGCCGTCGCATTCACAGACATAGTCAATGTATCGCATGAGAAGGTTTCTGTAGTCTATCATAATGTCCGTCTCCAATAATTTCCGCGTATGCTTTAAGAAAACGGACGGCCCTTCATCTGGATTGCTGCTTCGGCCAAACGCCTAAGTTCGTCAATATCCGCGTCTGAAAAGAACATATCGAGTTCCATGAGCGACGTATATGTGGACCCGCTTTGATCCATTACAAAAGCCATATAGAGCTTCAAGAGGTGTTGGTGATCAATCATCTTGTTCATCATTTCTCTCTCAGTTCTTCTATGTTGATAGGCTTGTAGCCGGTATGCTCAACGCAGACACACCGATGATGGTCAGTCGGGGCGGGCCGGCTATGGATATGACCATGCACATTGACGCAAGGCTTCCCCTTGAACGGCCCTTTTCCTAACACCGAAACATCAACGGGAACATGGGTCATCAAAATCCCGAGGTCGGGGAAAGCTTTCCACATTTCGATCTCTTCGAAAACCGACTGCAACAGCGCGTCTTTCCCTCTATCATGGTTTCCGAGAAGAAGCTTTTTGCGACCCTTGAGACTGCGAAGGATCAATTCGGCGTCGATAGCGGGACCTGCGTAAACATCGCCCAAGTGCCAGACTTCGTCATCCGCCTTGATAATAGAATTCCAGTTCTCGATCATGCATTCATTCGCCTGTTTCGCATTGGCGAAAGGTCGGCTGAACGGAGCAATAATCTTTTCATCGTTGAAATGAGTATCTGAAATAATCCAGATATTAGTCATTTACCTTCCTTTTTATTTTTCTTCTCGAACTCAATACCGTCAGAAGATAACTGATGAAGAATATTTTTTTCTTCTGCTGAAAAATTCTTATTCATCTGATCGTAATAAAGAAAGTCGGTCCCTTCGCAATCTCCCACATGGTTAATATAGCGCATCAGAAGCTTTCTGTAATCTGTACGATCTTCTTTATTCAGATAAACAGTTGAGCCACCTGCAAGTGACCAGTGTATATCGGAAAACGGCATGTTTGTTTTTGGTAAAAGCGCCACGCCGTTTCCGACTACTACTATTGGTCTTCCGTACATTTCTACTGCTAGATAGATAGATTTCAGAGTTTCTGTGCCTGCTTTATCAACGGTGTTCATTTTCTATCTCCTGTTTCTTTGAATTGAAGGGTAACCCCATACATGGTATTCTGTCAATAACATATACACGCGAAGGGTATTTATTTTGGCACGCAAAAAAAAATGGACGGAAAGAATCCAATTGCCCTTGGCGGAGGGGTCAACCAGAGAAATTGATTCCTTGCTGGAGGATGGAGAATGTCGTCTCGACTTCATCAGGAGTGCCATCGGAAAAGAGATATCGTCAAGGAAAGAATATGAACCGCGCTAATTTCTTCGCCTCAGTGCGAAAGGACATCTTCAACGGAAAGCTCTCACAGTCTCAGGTCATGGGGCTGGATGCCTTGCTAGAGGAATACGAGAAAGACCCATTCGACCTGCGTTGGATGGCCTATATGCTCGCCACAGCGTACCACGAGACGGCGGCTACCATGCAGCCTATTGCAGAGTACGGTAAAGGCAAGGGACGCAAGTACGGCGTTCCTGGCAAGTATGGTCAGGTTCCATACGGGAGGGGATGGGTGCAGCTAACTTGGGACTTTAACTACGAGAAGGCTGATGAGGAACTGAACCTCAACGGCGCTCTCCTGAAGAACTTCGATCTCGCTCTGGATCTTCACATCGCCACACGCATTCTATTCCGTGGCATGTTTGAGGGCTGGTTTACTGCAAAGAAGCTTTCCGACTATTTCAACGACAAGCTGACGGACTGGGTGAACGCTCGCCGCATCATCAATGGCACTGACAAGGCGCAGCACATCGCCGGTATTGCTCAGAAATTCCACACCGCTCTCAAAGGCGCATCGGAGACAATGGTATGAAGCCATGGGCTTACGTTATCCTCGCTGTCATCGTTCTAGGCGCTCTTAGCTGGGGCTACGCTAGCGCGTACAAATCTGGTAAGGATAGCATTACCGCGAAGCTTCAGGAGGACAAGGTGATCGTGTTGAAGGATGGCAAAGCAATTGACGAGAAGGTTATCGCAGCGGATGACGACTCTCTAACGTGTATGCTTATTGACTGCGCGGAGGCTCCGAAATGAAAACACTCATCCTCGTTGCCCCTCTGCTGCTCCTGGCGTCGTGCACCAAAACCATTCCATCTATCCAGCCCTGTGATGTTCTCGTAAAACAGACGCCTACAGAGGCAACGGCTAAGTACCTCGTAGCCAATGACAGGCCGTTCGCCCAGAGCGTGGCTGCGCATCGTGGCCGCTACAAGCAGTATAAGTGCGGTGAGTAAGAATGGATGCGTTACTAGGTCAGCTAGCGGAGATTGGTGGAGTCCCAGCTATTATGCTGGGCTTTATGATATTGGCTGTTGGCTATCTCTACAAGCGCGTGGAAGCTCTTCAGAAAGAGAATATCGACACACTCAAACTCGTCTTGCCCCTCATGGAGAAATTCCAAACTGCAATGGAAGCCAGCCTTCGTGCCGTATCTCGGAAGGGGAACGAAGAATGAGCGTCCTTTCTTGGTTCTCGCCAAAAGTTAAACGCATGGAAGCTGAAAAGAAAGAGCTAAAGGTAGAGTTGGCTCATGCCATTGTGAAGTTTGAACGCCGCCGCACAGAGGTGCAAAGAACGGCAGATGATGTTATGGAACTAATGCATCGCAGGCGGAAAGATGACCCGAAATGAAACGATTGAAATCTAGTCTTGTCGCTTGGTCCCTCGGCGGATCACTCGTCTCATTCACTGCGTTCTTCTATATCTTGCCATACGAGAGATTTCTGGATCTCGCACTGGCAGTAGCATTCGGTGTCGCGTTTGCCGGTACGGTTAAGTATGGCCGGGATGCCATCAGGGCTTTGCGCTCCGGTCGGTCTGGCGCTGAGTTCTTGATTGTCGCTGTGTTCGCTATGTTCACCATCATCCTAAGCCAAAGGATCTGGGGCATCACACTCCGAGTTCTCAACCGTCCCGACTGGCTGGTAGACTCGCCTTTAACCATCCTCATTCCCTGGCTTCTGGCGTGGGCTATGTCGCTTGCCCTGATTGCTCCTGATATTGACCTGGAGCCGGAAGATGCAAAGACCAATATCTGGAAAAGCATTTCTCTATTCATCGGCGGTGCATTGGCTGGCTTTGTGATCGCGTCCTCGTTCTCGACAAAGGACGCTGTAGAGGTCTCCAGACTGTCCGCATGGCCTCACCTCGCCCATCGGCCCACCTGCCCGCGAGAAAGCGTGTGGGTGTCGTCTACGGGCGTTTATCACACTGCTTCGTCGCCATACCGTACCAGCATCTATCCGCGTCACTGTTTCAGCACGGTTGAGGAGGCAGAGGCTAAAGGCTACCGCCCTCCTAAACGTTAGGGCAATCCTCCACTTTAGCGCAAATATCCAAGTCATCTTTTGGTTTCCCATTTGAATCCAACTTGATATTAGCGATTAAAGTTATGTTGAAAGTCTTGCTTCCGTATTTCATAGCCAGATAATTAGCTACAGCCTGACAAATTTCAGTTCTGTCCAATTCAAATTTCATTCCACTCTCTCCTAAAACCCTGAAACCTTAGCCACCGCATACAGCCCTATTGATACGAAGACGATAAACACGACTATCCAGTATGAGCCTTTCATGGGGTTGTTCATGGCTTTCCTTTAAGCTCTAGGATTAGCTGCTTGGCTTTCATCTCGTATTTCCTTCTTCTGTCTTTAGGGGAGGGAAGTCATAGACCTCGCCTTCTTGATTAAACTGAGAGCGTCCAAAACTTCTTTGTACTGGTCAGCCCCATCTCCCCGCCTGACGCTGCTTTCTATTACCAAACTCAAGTACCAAATAGCCTCGATCGCTTCTCTCTGAGCTTCGAAAGCATCTTTGATTGAATCGTTAACGTAGTGACCGGAACCATTTACCATGACAACATGATTGGGGTTCGTCCTTTGCAAAAGACGTTCGTTTTCTTCCAAAAGTTCAGAAACGCGGCGAGCCAAATTTTCTCTATCTGCGCGAAGGACTACAAAGTCTTCCATCTCCCTACCTCCCTTTGTTGGAATTTTCTGGGTGGATACGACCACACCCACAGCAGGCTCCAAAACGAGGGTATCCAGGAATATGATATCCTCCAGTCCTATGGTGTTTGTGGATGCCGATTTTGCACATAATCCATCGAAACATTTCCTATTCCTCTATCCTATGACGCCGGTTATCGCCCCATCCTCTTAGCGCAATACTCAGCCGTCCTACCTGAGTCTCGTACATTTCCCTCAAGAGCAACGCCTATCTGAGCTGCCTTTAGCTTGGCTTGGGAGGGTGATAGATCATCCTTGAAGATGACATTGACCAGAGCAGTGTTGATGAGGTTCTGATCGACGTACAGGTTACAGAGTGAGCGATCCACGATGTAGACGCCTACCATAGACGCATCATCAATCTCATAAGCCTTGGCATCCGTTACAGCGAACACTCCTAGCAAGGCTACAGAGGCCGCGAGGGCTGTGTTCAGTGTGAAGTCAATCATAGTAGCACTCCAATTATCCATGTTGCTAGGAAGCCGAGACCGATGATCTCGACAGGCAAAAGCGGGCTTCTCATTTCGTTTCTTCCGACGCTTTAACAAAATCTTCTGGCCGCGTTCCCGCAAGCATAAATGTTCGAACCATTTCTTCTATTTTCTTGAAAACCTCTTCCTCTCGATAACTTACCGAACTACGAGGTATCTCCCAGTTAGGAAGATACGCGCCCCAAATTATCTTATCTCTGCAAAGCCTGCGAAGCTGGTCAATTTCCTGTATTGTGTATGATGCGCTCATTTCATCCTCGCAATATTTTCTTGGTTATGAAGATCTATGGCCTTTTGACCATTCTCGGAAACGATCAGGCCCCACACCATTAGGAGCGTGAATAGGCCGACCACTGCGAGGGAGTGTGTGTTGCTCATTTTATCAACCCTCTAAACGTCATCAAACAAAACGATATGCGGTGCCGCAAAAGCCTTCATGCCTTTGATCATCGCTTTCATTTCTTCTTCTGACATTGGGCCATATTCAGCCGAAGTCATATCGCCTACATTGACAGTAACCCAGAAGGCCATTTGCCAATCTTGCACAATTTTTACTTTGATCATTTCGTCTCTCCGTAAGGTTCAAGTTTTGCGATAATCGCTGCACAAGCCAACGCGACAATCCTATTTCCGCCGCGCTGCTTGTAGTTGTTAATGCTCTCCAGAGACACGCCTAGAAGCTCGGCACACTCTGCGCCACTCTTGCCAACGTCTTCGACCCACTGCACAAACGCCTTGGCGCTGATGCCGTATCCGTCGCCCGCTGTAAGCCGTGAGACAATCCTAGCTGCTTTGCCTGGACGGTTGACCTTGCGCGGACGCTTGGTAATGCCGCAAATCCAGTCCTCAGCTTCATTGTCCCAAATCTGCCAGTGGCTTTCGCCGGTCTGCTTTACTTCGTATCTCATGCTCATAAGGTCTCATGTCCTCCTGCGTTTGTCAACAATTATTTCTTACTGAAGCCGCGACTTTGAATTTTATTCCGGCTCTTAGGCCATGCCCCTATATTCTTAGCCCTGATCCTGTCGGCCTTGCGAATTCCCGCTACGTCTTCAGCCGTCTTGACCTTGTGGCATGACTTGTGAGCGGGCTTTACGTTCTCGTCGCTATCATCGCGGGTTAGTTCCCAAGGGACAATGTGCTCTAGGTCCCAAGCCTCGCCTACCTTGATCTTCTGGCTGCAAAGGTGGCAGGAGCCTGCGTTTAGATCGAAGATCCTCACCCTCTCCTTGCGGCTAAATGTCTTCCTCGCCATTACCACTCCTCATAGAATCTACGGGCGATATATTGCCCTAATCCTCCGGGCCATGTCATACCGGCCATAGCAGACCAAAAGACGCCACTACCGTTTCCTCTGGCTTTAGCGTAGGCGACTTCCGCCCCTCCAGCCCAGACCATGAAGATAAACCAGCTAACCATGCGATTTAATCCTCTCCTGGTTGCTGGCCCAAAATCGGCCCTCCATGGTGATCTTCATAAGCGGCTTGTTCGAATACCTCATCATTCCAGAGTTGATGCATTCTCTCTCAAGGCTCTCATCGAATATACCGATCTCTCGGTTAGTCTTGTATGCCTTGAGGATGACTGAGCGGAGCTTGGGGCTAATCATGCCTCACCTCGTAGCTGGCGATTGCGTAGTTTCTCAATCTCTGCCTGTATGGGCTTCCATGCCTTCTTCTGCTTCTTGGCCTTTTCTCGCTTTGCCATGAGCAGCTTCATTTCGTCAGTGTCGGGATTGTCTAGCAGCTCGTAATGCGTCTCCAGCCAATCAAACTTGGCTGCGGGCTTCCATAGGGCGGATATCCAGGTCTTGAACTTTCTTGAAGCATTTCGGATTTTCATAGTTCCTCCTTATGCGTCCATCTGACGCCGTGCCTTGTGCCGTACTCGTAAATTACCTCAATCAAATCGCTCATCTGCTTCACCGTGAGGCGCGACGAACGAAAGCCTATAGGGAATGGCCCTGAGTCATCCAACCCCTCGCAGAATTGCACCTGATGGCCTGTAGAATTCATGAACGCTGCCTTCCATGTGTCTGGCGTCCATCGTCTTCCGTCTGGCTTCGCCCTGCTGATATCACTAAGCATTGCGTACATTTTCGCGGACTGCTCGTTTGAGCGTGTTGCCTCCTTGATAGAGACAACCGCATTCTTGGGAGCCTTGTCTATAAGCTGCTTGGCGAATGAGCGTTGGTTATCGCCTACAAGGATGACCGTTTGGGCCACTCGCGCCTCCTAAAAGGGTATGGAATTCGGATCGTCATCGATAGGGTCGTTATAGCTGTTTCGCTGAGGCTTAGCATCGCGCCGGATCTCCTGCGCCCTCTCCTGCTTATGCTTCACCGAAAGGCTGAAGAACTTCTTGCCGCCGCCCTCCTTTACCCATCCGCTCAGCCAGTAGTCCTTGCCATCGATAAGGATGCTGCCCTGATAGTCGGGATGTGTGTCCTTCTCCTTTCGGTCATTGCGAAAAAGCGATCCAGAATTATTTTTAGGTTCGTAAGCCATTTTAGTTATCCTGCATTAGTGGGTTGCTTGCGTTGTCTTCATCAATTCGCTTCTGTATGTCAGCCTCATAGCCCAAGAAAAGCTCCTTTAGCTGCCCAAGGAATGCTGCGTTCCATCGGTTCTTATGGGCCTCCTGGCGATAGCTTTCCTTGAGGCGTTCGAACTGCCCAAAGGTGGAGATATCGTTCATGGCCTCTGCGACTTCCCGGCTGATGCGTTCCCATTCTCCATCGCGCTTTAGCTGTGCGGAGGATTTCGGGT
>Ga0182215_1000091_pt1 | contig 14754 bp, 13 predicted proteins | sample G5R1MG_24_FD_128404 | JGI IMG/M metagenome (GOLD analysis project Ga0182215, IMG submission 128404) | Switchgrass phyllosphere microbial communities from Michigan, USA - G5R2_NF_03OCT2016_LD1 MG | ecosystem: Host-associated > Plants > Phyllosphere > Phylloplane/Leaf | place: USA: Michigan... | reverse complement strand
CTGCTTGTCGCGTCTCCATCAGCCAAACAAGAGGCCTAGCCGTCTGGGCCACCCTCTCACCGTCTGCCTGATACCAGCACGCGCTCGCCCCTCGGCCAGCCTCCCCCCAAGTATCACCACCTCCACACTTTGCAACATGTCCAACAAGATGGAGCTCAGCCTGGACGAGATCCTCAAGACCAGCAAGACCACCACCTCTCGCCGTGGCCGTGGCGGCCGCAAGTCCACCTCGAGCCGCCCTGCTCCTGCTGCCGCGCCTGTCGGCGGTGTCGCCAAGAACACGAGGCAGAACAAGCAGGCAAAGCCTACTCCTACCGCGCCCGCCGCATCCTTTGGCGGTGGAGAGACCAAGATCATGGTTTCTAACCTGGTATGTCGGACCGAATACGCCGTTTTCGGCCGGCCAAGACTGACTGTTTACAGCCACTGGATGTTGAGCAAGGCCAGCTTCAGGTATGTAAGACCGATGCAGGTCTTTGAGCCTACTGTTACGTCGCTTTTGCGATCCAAAACGAGTCCGATCCAACGAAACGGCCCATTCTCCCCGCCTCTACGTACGGATGTTGAGCCATGTCTTGCACTATAGTCACGCCATGGTCTGTGCTGGGCACACATGACTGGTATACGACTTGCAGCATGCGAACAATCCAAGAGTGCTGCCAAGACGAAAGTGGGAATCAATGTCTATCCGCTACACTCCTGCAGTGCAAGCAAACGCGATTGTGTGCCAGAGATTGGTTTCCTGGTCACAGCATGCAACTCAAGCCGGCTGATTTGCCGAGCCTCCGTCCAGTCAATGAGAGCCTGAAGATCACCAGAGGGGCATAGGCACAACAAGCTCAAGACTGAGATGTAGCAAGCCAACGGGCGTCACAGTGCTTTTAACAAGCCGTCTGTTTGCTGAGTTTGCTTCGTGTCACTGAACTCTACGTTCCCTGATTTGACCCTGATTCCCACTTTTCGAGCAGCACTTTACGAACGCGCGAACACGGAACCGATGCTTGCCTTCCGCCGATTCTGGACTCGCCGGCATCGCTTTTACATTTGCAACCCATTACCCTCACACGCCTACTAATATGCCTTTAGGACTACTTTGTCAACGCAGTTGGTGTAGGCCGACCTAAGAAGATTCTCTTGCAGTATGGACCCAATGGTCGTAGCCTAGGCAGCGCGACCATCATTTTCAACAAACACGATCAAGCCTCAAAGGCCACCGCTGCATTGGATGGCGTCAAAATCGACGGTCGTCCTGTGCGCGTAGAGATGTTGGTCAGTGCAGACAAGCTCCCAGCTGCAGTTGCCAAGCCTTCTCTCGCGGATCGTGTCACGTAAGTCGTCGACAGTACCATCTTTGAGCGGATCGTAACTAACTGCGTGCAGTCAGCCTAAAAAGGACAAGCCCAAGCCAGCTACCGCGGGCAAAGCTGCCCCTGCTGCTACACGAGGACGCGGAGAGACTCGTGGTCGTGGAAAGGGTCGTGGCGGCCGTGAGGCTCGTCCCAAGAAGAAGACGATCGAGGAGCTTGACGCTGAAATGGCCGACTACTTCCCCGGTGGCGAAACCAACGCTGCCGTTGTCGCCGATGTTGCACCCGCAACCACTGCTGCCGACACTGCCATGGACGATGAGATGCTTTGAGCAACCTTCTCACCCACACAGTTCCATATTCCAGGCACCTTTTCTTTTCAATATTTAACCGGGTAACATCACAAATTGGGACGACTTCGGGGCAATTGGCCCGGCTTCAGGATTTCCTATCACTCTCATCAGCGACATGTTTCTCGAAGATTACATTGAATGGTTTTGCTTGGCTGGTGTCGATGGTAGGCCGACATTCAGCGATGTTCAGCTTTGTACACTATTCCTGGATGGTTAATCCTTCGTCCATGATCTGCGGTCCAAGCTCTATGTAGCTTGTATTCACAACCGGTTGACAACTTGCTTGGATTTTCGCTCCCCCCCACTCTGTCCGCGTTCCTCGTCTTTTCCCGGTGTTGATTCAGCAGGACCCAGGGTATGGCTGCTTTGCAAACGATAGTAAACTCCGACCAGCCAGCCTCCCCATTTGCTCATCGTCCAAAGGCGCCGGAACGGTTCGGTTCGCCCCAACTTCGACTCAACCTTGCGGAAGGAACTCCCCCTATGTCCGGCCCTGCTACCCTTGTCTTCGATGATACATCACACCCTCCGCCCACGATGATGCCAGTGGTTTTGCATCAATCGGGTGCATTGATGCCGATATACTAACGGGCCAACACGTCTCTTGTACAGCCGTTCGCACGAAACGGATCTGCGTGTTTGCCTCTGCACTCCGTCGATGCGACGAGTTTACTCTACACTGTCGTGAATCGTCGTCCAGCCATGTGGGCGCTTCCCCGCCAAACCCGATCACAGCCTATTTGCTGTCCTCGGGCTGGGGAAAGGGAGCGTTCATCCGACACGGTGTCAGGGACTGGACTGCCGGTGCTAGCCTGCCGGTGGCTGGACTATACGTCATCACGCCCTGTGGATGCCGTCTCGTGAAAGCGTCGGTCGCAAGGAAGTTGGCACAACGCGCTGACGAAACACGGATGTATTCCAAATCGGAAGCGTTTGACCCCGGCTTGCAGGGCGGGCTGCGGTTGCAAAAGGCATCCCGACGCTCGGCGCGGGGAAGGGGCAGTTGGCTAGCGTGCCACTGGCCCGCCGAGAAAGCGGGGCTTCGACTTCGGCCGGCTGGGCAGCGTGCTACTACAGTACTTAGTATGTACTGACGACGCCACACAGCACTTTCGGAGACGACGTAGGGTGCTTAAATTTTTCCTGAGCCGTGCAACCCCTCTCCCAGCACCCCCTGTCTCTCTCCTTCGCTTCTTCCAATTCCCCCATTGCTTTCCTTGTACTGCCAAAATGGTGGCAACCAAGCTCTCTACCCCCCAGACGGGCGAGTATGAGCAGCCTATTGGACTGTGAGCGGCACTTCCTGCATCTGACGCAACCGACTTCTCTGAGAGGCTAATACTGCGTCAGCTTCATCAACAACGAATTCGTCAAGTCGGTCGATGGCAAGACGTTCGAGGTCATTAATCCCTCCACCGAGGAAGTCATCACGTCAGTCTTCGAAGCCACTGAGAAGGATGTTGATATTGCCGTTGCTGCTGCACGCAAGGCATTCAACGGCCCATGGCGGAAGGAGACACCGGAGAACCGAGGAAAGCTTCTCGTCAAGCTTGCCGATCTCTTCGAGGAGCATGCCGAGCTTCTCGCCGCTGTCGAGGCTCTCGATAACGGAAAGGCCTATAGCATGGCCAAGAACGTCGATATTCCCGGCTGCGCTGGATGCTTGAGGTACTACGGAGGCTGGGCCGACAAGATTGAGGGCAAGGTCGTGGACACACAGCCCGACACCTTCAACTACATCCGAAAGGAGCCCGTCAGTGGTCCTCTAATCAACCACGGTGAACTTGACTAACACTCGGTAGATTGGTGTTTGCGGACAGATCATCCCCTGGAACTTTCCCCTTCTTATGTGGGCATGGAAGATTGGCCCTGCCGTCGCCACCGGCAACACCGTTGTTATCAAGACGGCTGAGCAGACACCCCTCTCTGCACTCATTGCCTGCACGCTCATCCAGAAGGCTGGTTTCCCTCCAGGTGTAATCAACGTCCTTTCCGGGTTCGGAAAGGTTGCTGGTGCCGCCATGTCCGCCCACATGGACATTGACAAGATCGCCTTTACTGGATCTACCGTTGTCGGTCGCCAGATTATGAAGGCCGCCGCTGGTTCTAACCTGAAGAAAGTTACTCTCGAGCTTGGTGGAAAGAGTCCCAATATTGTCTTTGCCGACGCAGACATTGAGGAGGCCCTTAATTGGGTGAACTTCGGCATCTACTACAACCACGGACAGTGTTGCTGCGCCGGATCGCGTATCTACGTCGAAGAGCCCATTTACGAAAAGTTTATCCAGCGATTCAGGGAGCGCGCTTCACAGAATGCTGTCGGTGATCCCTTCGCTGCAGACACCTTCCAAGGTCCCCAAGTATCCCAAGTTCAGTTCGACCGCATCATGAGGTATGCACCCACCACTCCCCCACCCCATCCATCAAGTAAACCGCTAACCACCTCTAAAGCTATATTGAAGAGGGTAAGAAACAAGGCGCAACTGTAGAAACCGGGGGCAAGCGCAAAGGCGAAAAAGGCTTCTTCATCGAGCCCACCATCTTCTCCAACGTCACGGAAGACATGAAGATCCAGCAAGAAGAAATCTTCGGTCCCGTCTGTACAATCGCAAAGTTCAAGAACAAGGCCGAGGTCATCAACGTCGCAAACAGCACCACTTATGGCCTTGCCGCTGCGCTGCACACCACTAGCCTCACCACCGCTATCGAGGTTGCGAATGCCCTCCGCGCGGGCACCGTCTGGGTCAACACATACAACACGCTGCATTGGCAGTTGCCATTCGGCGGCTATAAGGAGTCGGGTATCGGGCGGGAACTAGGCGAGGCGGCGCTGGATAACTATCTGCAGACCAAGACGGTATCCATTCGTCTGGGTGATGTCTTGTTTGGCTAGGCTTAGCTCCGTCTGAAATTTTCTTTTGATCTTGCCGTGTATGTTGACACATCTGCTACTTTGTGCTGGGTCAATCACATAATGAATGAATGTTGAACTTCTTTCGGATCCTACGCGCACTCGGAGATTTTCTCTTTTGTCCTGGAGTGATGGTATTATATGTAAGGGCGACAAGAGATGAGTTTGTATAGGAGCTCATGTTTCTCCTCGATTTGGGATATGGAAATTTCATTAAAACGTAGCTATGACAAGGAAGAAAGATACATGTAATAGTAAAAATAAATACTGGGCAGCAAGGGTGAGTCGATGGGCTGGATAGAATGTGGGTATATGAAAAACAGTCCTGTGACTCTTGAAAAAAAAAAGTCAAAAACAACAAACGCCAAACCAAGCCATTGAACACTCCATGGTGGCAAAGAAAAGTAAGCATAAACTAGGCCCAGGTCAGGCCAGACCACCAAGCAGAAAGTAGACCACAACACCCTAAATAGCTTAGACTTCCAACAACCTCGGGAAACAATATTTCCGACTCAATCCAAGCTTACTACACCCTTCCTCTTTACCGCCCTCATCGCCCCCACGGTGCCCTCCTTGCCTGGCTCCCTCCCCACCTCCACAACCACCATGCGCACAAAATCCCTGCTGAGCCAATAACTGCTATGTGCGCCGAGCATAGTCAGATACTGGATTTCCAAGGGACCCCCACCATACTTCATGTAGTAGTCAATCTGGCCGTTATCGTTGAGCAAGTAGGCGCGTTCCTCTGCGATTTCTTCGCGCGTGAAGTTGTGGGTTTCGAGCTCGACGGTGCTGGGCAGGCGGAGCGGGGTGGGTTTACTGGCGGTGGTAGTATTGTGGGAGTGAGAGGAGCGGAAGGGGTTGAGGAAGGAGAAGTAGGAGGATGTTGAGGAGGGAACGGTGGCGGGTTTGAGGGTGGAGGCGTAGACGGTATCGACAGTGGGGTTGATGCGGCAGGCGACAGGATCGTAGGGGTTGATGACGTTGTAGATATTGTCGACGGCTAGACAACCATATGTTCCCTGTTCTCCGGCGACGCCAGAAGTGGCGTACATACCTGCACCCGGCTTTTCCTTACCGCGGCGCGGAAGCAGGTTGGCGTTCTTCATGAGGAGAAAGAGACCCACTGGGCTACCGCAGACGAACAGGTTTGTGGTATTAAATATGAAGCTGTCATTCGGCAGATCTGTCTCTGGGAAGGAAGGGTCGCTGTACTGGGGGTCGGCATGAGTGGGTTGTTGACTTAAAATATCAATGGCCATGACGGAACCAAGAGAGTGGGCAATGAGGTGGACGCGGCCGTCCTTGGCAAAACCTATGTTGTTAGCGCACCAGAGGCGGTATATACGGTTCGCTTCTTGGATGCAGGCTGAGATCATTCTGGGGTTATGCTGCGGTGAAAGATAGTAGGGGATGTCGAGCATAACATCACTAACAATACCGCGGACTGAGGGGAGGGTGTCGGGAGTGATATCCTTGAGAGTGTATTTGTTCGCTGATGGGTCTTCGGGCCCTGTACTATCGTTTACATCGAGATCGAGGGATACACGATGGCGCCAGTTGACCTGGGTATGTTAGAGCGATGGTTTGTCATCCACTACGAGGGTTGGGAGGACTTACGGGCAGACACATGATGCCTCCCATGTCCTTTCGGATATGGCGCTTGACATGAGGCGTTTCAAGCTCGACATTCATCTCTCGTCTAAAGGCATTCATTGCATGCGTAAAATGAAAGGTCTCCATACGCTCTGACAACTTTTGTCCAATCCCGTGAATCACCAGAACCAGGTCTGTAACTTCAGGGCGCTTTGATTGAGCAAGATTGGGGTCAGACTTTTGCCTTACGTATTGCGGTGCTCCAGCTTGGGCGGTGGAGAGAGCCTCGTGAGCGGCTTGTGCTTTAGCAGAGTGAAGCTTGTCCCACGCTATTTGATCAAATCCTCGTACAACCTGGATACCAATGCTTCTGCCTCTGCGGATATAGTTTGCTAGTGGTCGTCTTCCGTAGTAGTGTGATGGCTGTAAAGTTGGCTTCAGTATGTATGCATCTGTTTCGTTTGCGTATATGACGCCTGATTTAAGATAGGATCGCTTCCTTCCGTCAGAACCGTACTCTAGACTCCCAGCTGCCTTGTGGTCTGGGCCATCTGGACCGGTGGAGATGTCGATCAAGTCGCTCGCATTCTTAACGATAGTTATTCGCTCCTTGTCTGGGTCTTCCTCGTCTTCGGGTAGCGTATTCTGGACCAGGCCTGTAGATTGCATTTGCTGAGATGTCGATGGTCGACTCTCTGGTCTTGCTCGCTTGTCTGGCCATAGATGGTGCAGGATCTTGACCTCTCCGACTGCGCCCACCTCAACTGCGCTATTCAGCTCGTCTTTCCATGTCTGAGTCCAAGGCTGCATCTCTAGATAACCTGCTTCCAGCATGACGGCGACCTGGACTTCGACAGGCATCATGGTGTCCTTGTAGAACCACGTCCCTCTAGCAACCTGTGCCACGTCGCTGAGAGGCGACCAGTAGATGGGCTCCATACGTATGGCTACGGCTTCCATGACCACTTGGTGCAGACGGGACACACCGACAGGGACTTTGACCGATGGCTCGGGCTTTTCCGTTACGGGATTCCGTGCGGGCTGCTTGTCCTTGCTCCCCGCCAGCGCCGGCTCCATGTAGTCATCCCATCGGTAGCTGTCCTGTCCCGATATGGACGGACGACTGCCACCCTCCATCGACGTGGGTTTCCATACCTTAGCTGTCTGGCCACGTGACGGCGCGCGGATGAAGGGGGTGCCGGTCGTCGTCGGCTCGGGGGGAGTGGCTAGCTCAGCGGATCTTACGTGCTGGCCCCTGCTTGGGATTGCTGCCAGGGGGATGTCACATGCCTGAGAAGGTGAAGAGGCGTCATCTTTCTCAGCAGGCTTCTCGTGATGCTTATGAATCGTCCTGCGCAGCGCATGCCAGGCCTCGTTGATAGCGTCGTTGTCGTGCGGGGCAAATGGCCGTGGCGGTACGCGTTTGCCTGTCGAGGCACCCGTCGGAGGAGGCGGGAGCGGCGAGAGCGGATCGTCAATGGCGAGGGGTGACGAGTAGAAGTAGCGGACGGCTATGCGGGGTGGTGTCTCGGCCGCGTGCCGCTCTTGGCGGAGGTACTGGTTGCCTGCCATGGCCCGGGCGTGGGATGTTGATTACCCTATAACATGGGCACGACGCGTCATGACACACTCGCCGTGGTTTGCATCGTAGAAGGGCTTCTTTGAAAGCAGGCGCGTGCTTTGGCGGTGCATGATGCACTATTCGTCTGGTCTCGCGCGCTGCGTGTCATCTGGGACGCTGACGCAATCGATTCGCTAAACTCGCGCCTGAGCACGTGAGCTTCCTCTTCTATGGATCTGTATCACAGGACCACCCGTCACTTCACGACTTCAGCATACTGTGTACTCATCATCACGAAGCAGCCATCCCTATGCACAGTTCATGGCGCAGTCAGAACGTTTGTTAGTCTGATCTGTAGTGTAGAGGTGTTTTCGCCTCAGGCACAGTTAGCTTCAGCATCTGCCCGACGAGCCTTCGGCCTGTCGAGTTATCGTTGTATTTGAGTGGGTTGAGATAGATAGTATATTGTCCATTTGCGCGCGTATAGCTGTCGACTATCTGTCTGCCGATTGAGCTTCGGCAAGCTTCTCAACTATATACTTTTGGTCACATGACTCTCAGCACGTGACTCGGGTCACGTGCCTGAGGTAGTGTAACTGAAAATATACAGTTGTGCAACTCGTCGAAGCTCTATCGGCAGACGGACCGCAACGCGAAAATATACAATACAATCCATCTCAACCCACTCAAAAACAACGATAACCCGACGAGCCTCCGCTCAATCCCGCTAACAGCCATATATCCACTACCATGGAGAGGCAAAGGCTATGACGTTGTTGGATACACAAACCACAAGAGATTTCCGAGAATCACGAGGCTGAGTTTCTGATGAAGCAGGAAAATTCCCGCAAACTTTCAACTATTCTCCACCAAGGATGACGCCCGTGAGCTACTGGACGTCTGCGCATTCGATGTTCTGCAGGGAGGCGTCGATCTGTTTACACGATGCGGATGGTGCTTCCTATAATGTTTCAGGCGAGCATCTTGCCGATTGAAGATCGAATTGCAGGAGTTTTCTTCACAGTTGTACACTATTGGAACTGGGCCACGATGCTTGAGGCGCACATGGCGGGAATAGTTTCCCTTGCCGTGCTTTCCATGGAATTCAACACCACAAATCGCGCATCGCGAGGTCAATTCGTATTCAGAATTCGGATCTTCGGAGATCCGAACCGAGAGAATTCTACTATCCTCTACACTATCATCAAGATCAGCGACTTGCCTGTAACAGCTGAACTGCACCTCAACTTACTTGGTTGGCGATAGCAACGAAAGAGAACCTGTTATTAAGCCTTTGTATCCTCCTTGACCAAGTTCCCGTTGTGGCTTGATCGAGGACCTCCTTTCCGATTGCAAAAAGTATGGATCAGCCATGTTTGGGCCATTATGCATAATTCGACCAAAGCCTTTCGCACGCCTCCTTTCAGAAGTGTCCTGAGCTTCTTCTACGCAAACGGTGCTCCCACTCGCTGTCTTGTCAACAACTTCAGACGGCAAAGCAAAAGGAATTCCGGGATTTTCATTATACGCCCTGTGCGAATTGCTGTTATCATTCACCCCGCCATCAGTGCTCAACCCCCTGCCTTGATGCGTAGACATAGCATTCGGTCTCTCTGAAATGTGCCGAGGCACTACATATCGGGGATTTATTGTCGACCATGGCTCCTCATATGATGAAATCATCGCCATGCTCCCATCAGTGGAATTTTTGGCGGAAGTATGAAATGAATCATCAATGGGGTTGTTCATGAACATATTGTAGGCACTCGGCCTGGTGTTCCTGCAAGGATCTCTTTCGTTCATTGAGGTGAAATCTTGTGTGAAATGCGAATTCTGGGGAAATATCGCATCACCTCCCATATTCTGTGTCATATCGGAGTCTTGGGGAAATAATTCGGTGCCATCGATGCTTAGTTGTATTGTTCCGAATTGACTTGCAGCGACAAAGTTTTCAAAGGCCGTGAAGTCGCCAGGTTCTTTTCGAGGGATTGCTCCAGAGAGCAGGCCCGATCGGCCAGTAATAATACGCTGGAAGTTGCGCGCAATAAGCGGCAGCCGATCTACAATGGGGGAATTCAGGCGTGGACCTACCAAAGGCTCGTGGGCCATGGCATGACTGTCAAACTCGGTATCGTTATCAAAGTTGAAGACAGTATTTTTTATGCTTTCTTGTTCTAGATACACACCCATGGGGTTGTAATCGGCGTAAAATGCCGCTGATGTGGTTTCGATAGGCAAGAAGGCGGCAAAATCTTTATCTTGGTCTACTTTCAATAGATCGAGAGAGTTACCCGAAGGATTGAAATGATCCCCACTAGGCACAACAATGTCTTTAGCTGGACTGGAATGCCTCGGAGGAATATGGGCGTCATCCGAATGCGCATAATATTTGTCATCCCAGTCAGGGACGCGGTGGCTGGCCATGATCGTCAACACCCTCTCCTAGGTTGCAGGTTCTTGGGCTACTCCGAGCCAATTATCGGTACCAAGCGGAGCCTAATGCAGTCCCTCTACCTCCAGGGATTTAAACACAGTGATAAGATGAGCGAGGTACGAGAGTACTGGAAGGCTTCAACGGTTCGATGGTTCTTGACTTCTTGACGCGAATAAGATATAACAACCACACCCCAGATTGGCCCAAAACAGGAGTCTAAGTTGATAGCTTTGGCTAATAATGAGCAATGTTCTTACATGAGGCTGTGGAAAAGTTTCCGTCAGCGTGGTACGTACCTGTGATCAGAAGAGGAAGATGATCACGTGTTGCGTCAGGATATCCTCAGGATGCTACCGACTTGAAAAAAGCCGTGTGGTTCAAAGAAGCAATGATTGCCTCGAGTTGAGAGGGTACCGGATTTTAGTCGGAAGACTTCTGGTTTCCGATATCAAGGGAACACCTTGCTATGTCTTCATGAGAAAAGTCCCTCTGACTACTAGGACACAGATTTTCCCTGGGATTTTGAGTTTCTGAAGGATATGGTGTGTCAGGGTAGGTTTGAATAAAGGCAAAGGCGCATGAACTCAGGATATGATGGCTTCACAGTTCCAGGGCGGGACCGGCGTTGTACGTGAGGATCCGGACTTCCCCTAGTAACACAATCATGCTCGATCATCAAATTTAATGGATATTTCGACTCTCAGAGGATCTGCTAGAATCTAACCTGTTTCGACTACATTTGAGTCGGCTTTGGGGAGTGTGCACGAGCGTCACTACCTTACGCCGTCCCGTCTTAATAGTTCCTATTCGAGAACGTTTGCCTGCTGGAGTTCGATTTAGAGCAGAAAGAGTGTGACTTCTTCATAAAAAGAGGGATCCTAGTAATATGGGCCGCAGTAGAACGACCAACAACAGACCACAGCCCAGTAGGTACTCATAATAAGGCAGCCTATACACAGGTGAACAACGAAGATCAAACGGCCGCGACGTGGCTATGATGCTTACACTCGTTGCCTACACTCGTTGCCTTCTTTTATGCGGATAGTCAGGAGAACTAGCGATAGCGGGACCAGGGCTGCGCCATGTAACGGTGGATTGAAGAGGTTAGTATTGCACGCCACGAGAAAACTTCAACTGTCATCTAGACGCGTCTTAAATCGACCAAGAGGCTCGGACCTGACCGCAATATGAAAAACTCGGCCTTGGCGGCTAGGTGCGGTCCGAGATGTATGTGCCCTCCGTCTGCATGCGGTGTATGTCCGGCACATCATCAACCACTACCTGTAGTTTTCCCGGCCATAGCCGCTGTTCCGCTAATGCTGCAATGATGTACGTGACAAACTCGAGTATATTCAAAAATGACGCATTTTATCGCTACCAACACCTTCCGCAATATCCGTACCGGCATTTTTCCTATCTGGCTTGTTTAGCTCGATGTCTTTTCAGTCGTTGTAGCAAACGAATTAGCAAATATAGCACGACTTCATCAACAGGAACTCCATGTTATCTATCATAGGGAGCATGGACCCGGGACAATCTTCTGGATATGGATTCTCTACCCAGGCTGGTATATATCATGCGATCGTCCGAATGACCAATTCATACTTGCGGAACAAACTTCCAGCCAAACAGGAACGACGTATCGTCTCAAGCGCTCCTTGGCCTCGTTGGCATATTCTTAATTTGGTCAAGATCCACTATGCGAGGTTACTTCAAAGGAGTATGCTTACGTGAGTTTGCATAACGATTATGATTCATGGAGCCCGTCCTAGTACTTTCAGCGACTATCCATCAAATTTCGAGCTGCACGAGTAGTCCCATTAACAAGATGACGATATGGACTGACCCGGGACTCTTCGCTGGCATTTAGAGCGAATCCTATGATCACAATAAACGAATGATTTTGAAATAGCTCGAAAGAGTTGTTGTTGGATATCGCAGACTGTCCTAGACATGCGGTTTCGCCGATTTCTCTGTTGCGGAGGCACATGAGCTACATGTACTTGACCCACTTGAGACGCCGCTATTGAAGGCTTGCGTAGGCACGCATGATTTGCCATGGAAATCATTCCCTGCAAACAGTGCATATTATCGAATTCTGGGTTGATATGGCCTATTTTGTAGGACATGCGCTCCTCAACCAGGTATTCACTCAGTCGATTGATTACTGTTATCCCTTTGGGCATTTAGCTAGAGTGAAGATGGACGCTCTTGTCTTACAACTACAGTCTACTGGCATCTTTGCTAGCACATGTAGCGGAATCGCATAAAGAATAATACTCAAACGGGCTGAGATTACTCAAGACAGTGTGTAATCTGGTTGGATTGTTTGTATATATGGGTCAAGATACGATAGAAAACATGCGGAGAATATTGGGAGCATTGGTTCGAGTTGAATACTCGCGGCGAAATTCCAGTGTCTCGTATACCACCGAAAATTATTGGCTTTGGGGAAGAATCATGAGTTTGTAAGCAATTCGAGAGGCCTGCCTCAGAAGCGCGTTATGCACAAGGAAACACCACAACCTATCACTTTTGGCAGCCTGTGCCATTACCTGCGGCTCTTTCCGGGCTCTGAAGCCAATAAATGATGCTTGTTCCACTCGTGTTTTCGAGTAGCATCATGACGCTGGAAAGCCTTACCACAAACTCGGCAATTACGACCGCTTGTGAGTTTACTCTCTTCATGCTTCTCGCGAATATGTCGCGACCGGTTTCCCTTGCTGTACCTATTCGGCACAATTAGCATATTTGGAGCGGCGATGGCAAGCGAAATCCAGGCTTGACATACTGGCCGGTAAATTTCACACCGCAGTGACAAATTAGTGGCGGAAGCACCCGCGATCCGGAAGTCTTGAGAATGGGTTTGCCTTTTCCGCACTTGGGACTTTGATGCGGACGCTGATCCTCACCGCGGTAAACAGAGTTCTGACCTTCTTGGCAACCCCAGTGCAGGGAATTTTGGAGTTCCCATGTTCCAATGGGAGAATGATTAGGCACATGGTCGGGAACTTGATTTTGCAAATGCCCTGCCATTGTATTCACGCTGGGACCTTGATTCAAAGCACTCCCATCGAGAGAAGGTGAATATGGGAAGGTTGCGTTCGTGACTGGGTAGCCAAAATGTTGCATCGGGCCGACATGGTGTTCTACCCCCTCGTACTGAGTCTTATGTGGTCGCTGCGCACTAAATGGAGGTACAGGAAATGTGGGGCCTGTGTAGCCATAAGCTGGCTGCAGAATCGAGCCAAATCCCGTCTCTTGGCTCGGCGTTGCGGGTGAAATTGGAGAGGATTGGTTTGATTGACCACCACTCATCAGGTCAGGTAGAGACTGGTGAAAAAATCCATCATATTGAGCTTGAGCAGGCATTGTTACGGGCATCGGATATGGATGAATATCACTGGGCAGCTCATAGCTATCTCGCTTCGCGAAGAACGACGGTTCGACCGCAACACACTCGCTTTCCAAAGGTTTCGTAGATTGACCGTATATCTGATCACTGTGGAGCAAATCTTTGGCCTGGAGTTCATGGTATGTGGGCACGAAAAGCTCGGGGGTCATTCCGTAAGTATTGGTCATCTCGTATGGCTCGCAATAAAGCTCTGTTGAATCCGAATGTAATTCTGAAGCGGGATATGGCGGGAATAATCTGTCGCAATGAGGTTTTTCGCAACGAGCTTGATGGGGTCTTTGAGGTCTTCCTACCCGAACAAATTGGATGAATAAGCGACGAGTCCTTCTAAGAAAAACGGTGCGACTGAAAATTGCGGCGGCGGATTCAGAGGCCTCAGGATCGATATTTCCCGTAGATTTGTTTTCTTGTGCGGGATGAAACCTCTTTCTCGGGGTTGGGGATGTATCAAAGTGGCTGGACTTCTGTTCTGGAAGTCTTGCTAGGTGGCTGGAGGTGGTAAGGCTAATCTGAAGTCTGAGTATTCTTTCAAGACAAAAAATATTTGCTAGCAGGTTTAACTAACTCACGTAAAAGCCCAATTGTTGTTGCTCTCAAAGTGAAAGTGCATACTGTCGTTGCGGGGTCTCAATCGAGTTATCTGTGGGTGTAATTAGTGTGACGACGACGGAGGACCTGGCAGATGATTATTATATCTAGGGAACAAACCATAATCCAATGTATGTGCGCTATTCCTGGAGGAATATGATATATTGCACAACAATCGGAGGCCTCATTTATAATGTTACAACACCATGTCGCGGGACACCCGCATGTCTGTAAATGAAGGACCTGGCACAGGGATAAGGTGGAAGTACTACGATAGAATAGCAGGGCAAGTTATGTCGTGATTGACGTGGCAATGTGGGCATGCCGGAAAACTATGATTTCGATCATCTCTGCGACGTTTCAACCTCGAAGCTGTGGTTCAGGTGATACGACAAACAGGTATTTTCCGGATTGAGTGGTTTTGAAGGACGATCAGCGTTGTGCATTGTGAGCGTTATGATTCCTTGGGATGTTCAAGGTACCTGGCTAGGTCCATGTTGGAGGACGGTTGGCGAGAATAAGTATGGCTTCGGGAATAGACAAGGTCTTGAATGGTTGTTTCAAAGCTCCCATGGACCCGTACTTTCGG
>Ga0182215_1000089_pt1 | contig 14802 bp, 22 predicted proteins | sample G5R1MG_24_FD_128404 | JGI IMG/M metagenome (GOLD analysis project Ga0182215, IMG submission 128404) | Switchgrass phyllosphere microbial communities from Michigan, USA - G5R2_NF_03OCT2016_LD1 MG | ecosystem: Host-associated > Plants > Phyllosphere > Phylloplane/Leaf | place: USA: Michigan... | reverse complement strand
GCCATCATATACCTACTTTGTTGCGAGCGAGCCAATGCCGCCAATAGCCCCTAGCAGAGGACTAGGCCCGCCGCTCTGCACCTGGCTCTGAGTTCCATAATTCCCTGCCGAACCTGCCGCTGCAGCCTGAAGGAGACCAAGGCGCGTCCAGTCCTGATTGTCTTCAGCAAGGAACTTGGATTGAGCAGCGTTAAGTTCTGCCTGCTTCGCAGCGTCTTGAAGCTGGCCAGCACCGATAACTGCTTGATTCCCTGCCAACTGATTCTGATACAGATTACTGTTCGCGGAGTCGATCTGGCCATTCGCCGTGAGCATGTTTTGAGCATCTCGGTTATATTGGTTAGACAGTGCTGTGGAGCGGATGTTACCAAGCGAGTTTGTCAGGACATTTGTGTTCGCTCCAGATCCATACCGACCCGAACCGGAGAACTGGCTTTGAACCTGATCGGCGGTAGACTGGAGCTGACCGGAAAGAGCGCTCTCAAAGTATGGGTTACCATTCTTGAGGTACGAGCCGTTCGCCATTTCGGCCAAGTTTGATGCCGAACTAGTCGTGCTAGGCATCGCGGAGACAGCACCCTGAAGCCCTGATATGCCGGATTGTGTCGTGGTGCCAAGCCCAGCAGTCGTGTCACCCTGGTAGACGCCCCCACCCTTTCCAGAGTTATAAATGTTCTGCGCCTCAGTAGCAGACTGCTCAAACAGAGGAGTTGCCCACTTTGGCGGTTTGTTTTCGGTCGTGGTTGTCTTTGGGCTACTTGCCATGATGCGTGTTCCTATTCGGGTTCATCTTGCGATAAACAACTCGTTCGACTTCATAGCCATAGCTGGACAATGGACGTTTCCAACCTTCCCGACCTACCGGCAATACTGCATCACAATCCATATCCCAAGCCCAATCCTCAATAACCTTGACCTGATCAGCGAAGTCTAAGCCGTTCTCACCCGACGCGCCAATTATACGAACTGTCTTGTACTTGGTGGACTCAACAGTTCGTATGTCTGTTAGGACAATACCCTTAAATTCATCTTCGAACAACAGAAGCCACAACTGAACCTCTCCATTGAAGATAACGTTAGCCATCTCTTCAATGGTAGAGTCTTCAGGGAAGCGCTCACGGATCTTCTTAAGTCTTTCGGTGATCTGCGGGCCGTACTTCGCCACTTCTTCCATAGACCACTTTTCTGTAAGGAACAGACCTGTTTTCATCGTGTCCCCGCGCTTGCAAACTCAGTGTCAACGCCCTGCATGTGCGTCCATGTCTCGCCAGCCGGGATGCGAACTTTAAAGCGATGGAACCTTGAACGGCTGCGCTTCCTGATCTGCCCCGTATTATAAGACGGGTACTGCTCTGGGAGCCATGTCACGCTATCACTACGCCGGAACCGCTGCCCAATAGACACAAATACATTCTCTGCATCTACTATCGTATAAACTCGTGTCGTTCTCACGACTGCACCGCCTGGATCACCAAACTCTTGCGTGACTAAGGTTGCCTCAAGATTTGGGCCTTGGAAAGCAGCTAGACGATAGTCAGCACTCATGGACCCAAGAATAGGAGCCCCGCCTTGCCATGCTTTGGAATCCAGTGGGAACGGAAGATCTTCGATGGAGGCTGAGATTGAGTTAAGGCTTTCAAGCGTGTAGCCAACCGTCAGCAATGGGAAAATAACAAAGAAATTAGCCGTTACTGGCGTCCATTCTTGGATGTTCCAATCATATGTTATGATCTGGTCAAAGATTCCTGATCCAGTGTAGTCAAGCGCCCAATAGACCCGCGAGTGGAACGGATCAACCACACCTACGATTCGCGAAATGCTATTTGACTGGAGCTTTCCAAAGATTGTTTTATCGACCTTTTCAAAGCCAATAGGCGTGATAGAGCCATCTGGCGTGATTTGGTAAAATCCACCCTCGTCGCAGTAAAAAATATAAGAGCCACGAGAGGTCACCGATGATGGCGATTTAGCCCCGCGCTTGTCGTGGATCTTCTGAAATGTGAAGATCTCAACAGAGCCTGGAACGAAAGTTGCGCGATAAATCGCGGACTGTAGGAAGATGATAGGGTTAGTGGCCTCAGATGAGCTTTGGACGCTTCCCCCATCAGGAAAGTCCTGATAATCACAGTTTTGCGTTCCTGGCGTCCAGAACTCAGCATTATTGAGGCCTGACCAATGGACACGGCCAGGGTTAGACGCAAGGCCCATAAGTGCGACGAAATCACCCCACACTCTCACCACACTAGCGCGAGGTGGTGAGCCGCCAAGATCTCGGAATACTGTGTCTACACCAATCTCGTAAACTTGAGGGTCGCTTGTTGGGTTAACCGCGATGACAAAGTTACCGAACGAGGCGAATGACCATGGAAACTCCTGTGTCGCGGTGTACGTACCGTTAGACACGTCTATCCAAGACAAATCAGTGTTGTTCAGCTTGTAAAGATGCGTGGCTGTTCCAGCGAAGATGTTGATAGATGAATCCGACCCTTTAGCCGTGAAGGCCTGAAGCGGCATATCGGGCAAAGCATCAGTAAATGTCGAAAGAGAGTTGGCGGGGATGTACGACGCTGAACCGCAAAACACATTCATGATCTGATCAGTGTAATCAGACTGAAAGCTGCTGACATCAGGGCGGTAGCGAGCGATTGGGATTGTTGTCATCGGCTCACCAGCATGTCACTTGGATTTGGCCTGTAGCGGATCTACGGCTAGTCTCAGCTTTGAGCGAGGATTGCTGGTCGGAGTAGTCGTTTAGCGCCTCAGCGGCTACAGCGGCGTCTTTAAGCGTGTCCTTGGCGAGGATGTACTTTGCACGAGCCTTTACGAGGTCAAACGCTTCCGTAAACCATGCATTCGTGTCTTCTGTGGTAGTAATCGACGTTAGCCGATAAGGGCCAAGCTGGAGGCGAACCATATAGATGGCAGGGCCAGGGATAGGGTAGAGGCGAATCCGCTGCCCAAAATAGGTCCACGCGTAAGGCTCGCCACGTTCTGCGCTGTTGTCGGCAAGGATCTCAAGATCGTCAGGGCGAACGCGCCGAATCCACCGCCGCTCGATTGTGTCGCTCTCAAGGTAAACGTCCTGAATACGAACAAGGCTGGCAATGTTTGAGTTATCTGTTGCGTCATACCATTCGCGGCCAGAGACGGTCTGGAATGTTACATCGCGGGTTTCGTTGAAATAGTAGACATCACGCTCGCAATACCGGATTGCTGAGAAAATAGCGTTCTGAACCTGCTCAATGTACTCGCCTTGAGTATCATCGATATCATCCGAGATGGCGTCAACCATGCTCTGAAAGTTTGGAATACCGCTCTGGATCTGTGGAGAGGCGACGTTCTGAGGGCCGCCCGTAATAACTGAAATGGGCATTATTGCTCCTCTGGTTTATGGAAGTTCGCCCACGCGGTCACTTCCTCATCAAACTTGAACCTTTGGTATGTCCACCCACGGGAAGTCCGAATGCGTACCGTTTCTACATTATCTTTGTCTTTTGACATGACCTCAGACTGGAAGCCAAGATCATTCAACTTTTGAAGGATTGCCATCACAGCTCCGAATATGGAAATGCTTACCCTTCGCTTTTATCAGCTTTCCGCACTTCGGGCAAAGATCAGTGTTTTCTGTAGGCTTTTTGTCGTCAAAATCGAGCAGAACATAATCCATGTCCATATCGTAACCGTGATCATTGCTCATCTGTATCTCCATGAGAGGAAAGGGCGGCTGTTACACCGCCCCTTGGGTTAGCTAGAGGTCATTATTCGGGATGAAAGCAACCACAATGTCGGCAACGCCGGTCGTGGCTGCTGTGCCCGCAAGGTTAACGGTCGCATAAACTTCCGTGTCACCTGCTGCACTGGTCAGATAGCTGACTGCCTGCGCTACAGGAACGAAGTTCGTTGCTGTGAGCGAGAGAGCCGAGCCATAGAGGCCAGCCGTACCAGTGACGCCGATATCAACCGTGTTGGTCGTGCCTGCGTTGAACACGGTCGAAACCGTAACGCCAGACATAGACTTGAGGATGATAGCGTTCGGAGGCAGAATCCCCACCAGAACTGCCGTACCTGCGTTAGCCACAGTGACGCGGCGACGGAGGTAGTCGATCTGCTGAGGAGTATTGTAACGGGCAAGAGAGCCCTGCTGGTTAGTAGCCATGTCCTAAGCCCTCCTTAAGCTGCGGCTGCATACGTGGATACGACGACAACGCCGAAATCCAGGTTGTTGAACACGGTCTTCTTCATACCCCACACGGTCTGGACAGATACGCCCATTTCGCGCTGGTAATCGAAGAGTTCTTCCACGCGCTTGTAACGCTCTGGACCACGATCATTACCGAATGCGGCAACAGCGGCCTGGGCACCGAGAAGAACAGCACGGCGAACCGTATTGATCTGGGCACCTGTGGACGAGTTGACGCCGGGAACGACATGCTCTGCTTCACGAAGGACAACACCGTTGTACTCGCCAAGAGCGCCCGAATAGATCGGGTTGTTCTGACGAGAGCCCTGGTAGACTGCCTTGGTGATATCGAGCCACTGACCCGTAGAGGTGTTGGTACGGAGCGAAGTGACCTGAGTCGGGTGGAGGTACATAACGTACTTGTCAGCACCATCGACGCGAACAGGACGGATCTTCGGGTTAGCAAGCTTTGCGCGCTCAACAGCCTTATCGATAAGGGTGAGGTTGAAAGTGTCAGACGTGCCGAGACCCTGGTCGTTAGTTGCCGAGCCTGCCCAAACCTGACGAGTCGGGGCAATCAGGGCGTTGTTGCCGTAGTAGACCGGACGGCCAACGACAGAAACAGTGCGGCCTTCAAAATCCATCGTCGGAGCGGTGTAGCCACCAACGTGCATGAAGAATGCCATGGACATGCGGTCAGCGTACCAATCGACAAGACCGTCATTGGCTTCTTCGCGCATATTGAAGAGAACACGCTGGGCATCGATAGTCTGCGTATTGCGGACGCGGACAGCATGAGCGAGTTCGTTGATGATGATGGTGTCGGAATAGGTCGTGAGGGCTTCTTCGTTGCCTTCCAGAACCTGATTCTCGGTAACACCAGCGCCGATGAGCTGACGGCGAAGGCCGAACGTGACCTGATCGCCCTTACCCTTCTGCGTCTCATCCTTGAGCTGGATGATCGAATTAGGGCCGGAGCCAATGAGAGGTGCAATCGCGGTTGCTTTGCTGACTTCGACCGAAAGCTTGCGGGACCAAAGCTTGTTAGTCAGGGCATCAGCCGACCCGAAGGTGGTAACTGCCATAATGGGCTTCCTTGTGATGGGTTTGTTAAGGTTTCCGAAGCCTTGACGCCAGCTGTCACGCGAAGCCATTTACACTCTTGGCATGAGTTCTTGATTACGTATCAAGAGGACGAATGGAGCAGATTAAGCGCTGCTCCCGCCGCTTACGCACTACAGACGGGTAACGAGTCCATCCTTTGATACTATATTACGTTACAACGGCAATATCAATCACTTCATTTGCCGTAGAATTTTCTCGTATCTATTCCGGTTTTCTGGGTTCTCATACCACTTATTGAACTCCTGAGTATCCATGGAAAGAATAGACTCAGCGGTTAGTGGATCTGCTCCACTTCTTCCACCGGAAGCCGTCAGCGACTGAGAAGCCTTTTGCGCTGCCTCGATACCAGCAAGACGATCCGGCATCTGTGGTGTCTGCGCCTGTGGCGCTGGACCGGCGAAGCCAGACTGCTTAGCGAGGTTATAGACCAGTGCAGCAGGGTCTAGGCCTTTCTGCTTAGCCGCGATGACAAGCTGAGACACTTCATCATTGATACGCTGATTGCGGCCCTGTGGCGTGGATAGCTGTTCGTCTACAGACGAAAGCGTCTCATACATCTTCATGCGGGCATCAGCCAGGAACTTGGCCGCATCTTGGAAGTCTGGCACCTTAGCGCTGAACTCCGAGATCGAACGGTTCCATTCGCTCTGGATCATCTGCTCTTGAGATGAACGCTGCTGATACTGCTGTTCCTGCTCCTGACGCTGACGCAACTGGTCCTGTGTCGCTTGAAGCTGCTTCTGCTGCCATTTGAAAGCGGCGAAGATATCTTGCTCTGGATCTGGAGGACTTTCCTCCTGCTGCGCTGGCTCTTCCTTGAGCTTTAGAAGCGTGTTCCATCGGTCTTCAAGGATGGCCTGCTTGCGAGCAATTTCCGCCAAGTCTGCTTTGGTTTTCTTGTGCTCTTCTCGCTCGGCATGTAGCGCCTGATGGGGAACAAATTTGCCCTTGTCATCGCGTGGCTTTTCCTGACCTTCGTTATTTTCAACAACGGTCTCCGGGTTAGGCGTGTCCTCTACCTGCTCTGGAGCAGCCGCAAGTTCCTTGACTTCTTTTTCGCCGCCACTTTCAAAGTATGCGACTTCTTCCGGGCTTAGTTCTGGGTTTGCTACGTCTAGTGCCATTGTGTCTCTCTATCGTGGAGCAACGAAGCTGGATTCGGTCCAGTGCCGCAATCGCCTATTGGCGAAGATGGTAGAAGCCCCACAGTTTCCCATGGGGCCTCGAAATTACTTGTCGGAAGCCTTGCGCTTCGGGTTGCTGATCTCGTCCGCGTGTTTCTGTTCGCCTTTGGCAAGCTCTCGCTTTTCCTTGGCTACATCGCGCAGACGGTCTGCCTCAACCTCAAGCTGGTCAGCCTTGGTTTCATTCGAGACAGCTTCACGCTCATACTGCTCTACCAGTTCCATGGTGCGGGCGTAGGAGTCATTGAGGTCTGCGGAGGTGTCGTTCTTCTTGTCCATGGTCATGGTGCCTTTCTTTTGGCGTTGCTAACACTGGTTAACGCACCAGAGGGGCGATTAGTCACCGTCTACAGCGGTCAAAAGCTTCAATTTTGCGCGTTCAAGCATCCAGAGAACTTCAGGCCCATTGCCAACAGATGAGGAAAAGTATTCAGAACCATCCTCATACTCTCCTACGATAACAACGCTTTCAAGAATACCCTTGGCATCATCCAGCATGATATCTGCATCGAATGGCAAGGGTGTTGCGCCTGGGAAAACACTAACATTGGTCATTCTGTCATCGACCTTCTCGTGTTGGCATTCTGCTGCTTGATCTGGTTGTTAAACGCTTGCGCGGCCAGACGCTGAGCTTCGTTTTGTGTTTTAGCGTTGTCAATAGCTAGATCGTTCTGCGCCTGCTGGCTTTTAATGAAGGCGTCGAGAAGCTTCATGCTGGTATCAATCTCAGCCTTCTTCTGGTCAGCCTGAAGATCCATCTGCTTTCCGGCCATCTCAAGCTCAAAGCGCTGCTGTTCCTGCTGGCTCTGGATCTCTTCCGGCGAAGGCTGCTTAGGCTGCTGTGCGGCTTGCTGCGCCATTTCCTCTGCTGACTTCCTAAGTGCGTCCACCATCGAGGCCGGGAGCGGAGAATAGCTCAGGATATCGAGAATGATTGTAGGCGGCACAAGACCGGACTTAATCTGGTCGAAGATAAGCGGCAACATAGGCTGCATAATTTCCCAAGTGCGCTGTTTCTCATTTGGCGACGTTGGTGCGTCATCAACGATGATGTCATACTCAAGGTTAGCGTTCTCTGGCTTGGTCAGAGGCAGATATTCAGCCTTGCCCTTGCCAACGATACGGATCAACCGGCCATCGCTGAGATAATTCTGGATGAGGTAGAGCATCACCTTACCCTGACGCTTGCGATAGCGGCGAAGGCTGTTGAACAGGGATGCAAGCAGGTTAAGCGAGGACTGGCGGCGCTGATACTCAAGGACGCCAGCCTGATCGACCTCACGAGTGCCGATGAACTCAGGCGATAGACCTGTGACTTGATTGATTGCCTCTTTGCTCTCCTGAAACAGCGTGAAGAAGCCGGACGGGAACTGAGCAACAGGCTTAGGCTGGAGCTTGGGATATTGGCCCAAAGCCCCATTCTTGACATAGGTTACATCTTCAGACTTGGCCCATGACTTCTCGAACTGCTGATCATCATCAACAGCCCCGCGCTCCATGAGAACGCCACCCTTAGACTGGCTATTGAGCAGGAACATGACCTGAGAGAAAAACTTGTTAGACCAGCGCTGCGGATCTTTGGTTGTTCTTACAATACCGTAGAACAGCGACTTGATCTTATCACGATAACCCGTCACGCATTCCCAGCCAAACATGCCAGGAGGGACAAGCGGCTGATCCGGCTCGGCTAGAACCTCACGCCCAATAAATGCCCTCTTCACAACCTTCTTGTACTGACGCACAGCCGGGAAGTCACCGAACTGCTTGCGAAGAAGCATGATCTGCTTTTCGTCATACTCACGCATCTGCTGTGGGTTGTCGATATCAGGGCCACGGTAATACGGCACCTTCTCGAACCAACGGCACTCAACAATCGTGCAGGTCTTTTTGGTCCAGTCTCCACCGGGATTCTGTCCACCTTCGTATAGGTCGGCGCGATCCTGGTCGTGTGGCTCTGGACTCTCGTCACCCATAGACTTAACCCATCCTGCGTTGAGCATAGACGGGTCTACATCGGGGAAAAGCTCCATTGCTTCTGAGAGCGGCTTATCGTCAATATACCAGAGACGGTTTGCGTCCTCTAGGTTCGGCTTAACGGCGTTCGAATCCCACAGCATCTTGAGCGGGTCTAGGCGCGTGACTTTTGGAACACCGTCAGGATCTGTCTCGAAATCAAGGCGAGTGTCCGTCCAGCCCATGCCGCAGATAACAGCGTCTTCGAATGCGTCGGACTCTTCATCCTCTGCGGATGTCTGATCACGGAACCACTCGCCAGCAGCCGTCAGCACTTCGTTAGCCTGAGAGTCGCCTTGCTCGCGGGGAATGTACTGTACTTCACGGCGGTTATTAATCTCGGAGCCGACCACAGCATTGACGAGAGGCGCAACACGGTTAAACACCAGCGCGGGCCGGTTCTTCTCACGGAGTGCGTTCTGATCTTCCTCAGACCATTGATCGCCGGAATAGAACTGGTAGTCCTCACGGGCCTGCTTGCGCCATTCGAGAACTTTAGTGATATCTTGCTTGTACCATCCCCTGAGTTTCATCGTCAGGTCAGCGTGATCGCCAAAGGCTTCAATCTTCACTACGTTATCTTCAGCCATTATTTTGCCACCGGGATTTTTCTAGCGACAACGCAAAATCTCATATCTACGCCCTCGTCTTGAAACCACTTCCACTGAGCCGGACCGGACAAAACCATAGGCATTTGCCCCGATGGCGTGGTCCAATCGTAAATATCCGTCTTTGGAGGCATATCACCGCCGCCTGCGTTTACGGTTCTGCTCATTTCAACCACCCATAGCCAAAGGCTTCGATCTTTACAACTTTGTCTTCAGCCATCACCAATTCCTAGAACCAAAGAGAGTAGCGAGAGGCCCAAGCATCCCGCCTTCCATCGCAGACCTATGCTGCGCAAATGTATCAGCGTTGCCGATGCTATTGAAACGAGGGAACTTCTTGCCCGTCGCATATTCGTATGCAGCTGCCTGCTGGAGGCCATCTTCGGGGGATAGCATATTGCCTGTGCCATCAGGAGAAAACCAGATCGTAGGATAGTTGAGCAGGTTTCCCTTATCGTCCTGATCCGTGCTTACGTATTCCGTAGACATCCCGCCAAGGCCAAAATCTTGCGGCACGTTCTTTTTAGGGTCAAACGGCGAAAGCCCAAACTGCTGCTGGGTCCGAGAGGCTAGAACCTGCGCAAGCATATCCTGAAACGAATTAGCCATTTTCAACTACCCATCCATGACGACGAACTACCACCGGAGGTCCCGCTGTAGCGGGCACGAGTGGGGCGGACATAAGGTTCTTCATATACAACAGCTGCGAGGCCGAACGAATCCGACCCATGCGAAGCCCAGTCGTGAGCAGGGCCCAGACCAATGCCGCGCTCTTCGTCACGCTTCTCATGATACCATGCCAGCGCATCAATGCCGCCGGCGCATTTCTTTTCATCAAACCACATGCGAGGAAATAGGCGGCGAGCGGCCTCAATACGCATCTTGGCGGCTCCCGTCCCCTGGTTGGGAACTACCGTCACATCAAAGCCTGCGTCTCTCAATGCGCCCTCATACGTCACAGAATGGACTTTCTCAGCATTCACGCCGTCATGTGGAAGAATACACAGCGCTTTTCCGTATCCGTTATCACGCAGCCATTGTACATGAGTGGCAAGAGGCTGTCCAACGGCCTCGTAGTAGTCCAGGAACCGCATCTCACGGCCAATGAACTGGCAAATCCAGATGGAGGTAGCGTCTGCTTTGGCTCCAGTGCCCCCGATGTCCCACACAGCGCGATAGGTCATCAGAGGATCTGCGGAGACATTGCCAATCCGGCCCTCTCGGCGAGCATCAGCAATGGAGGAAGCGTAGTAAGCGCCCTCTACAACGGTAACGAAGTCGCCTTCCCAGATATGCTCATAGGTATCAGGACGCTCAATCTTGTCAGCCTGCCTCTTGCGCTCCAGGATCGACGGGAACCACGGGTTATCGCGCCAGTTCAGCTCTACAACCTTCATCAATGGATTTTTATTGTCACGGAAGCGCTTGTGTGTGGCGCTTCGCTTGCTGGCTGGATTCCATGTCACCCACAACTCAGAGTCCTCCTCACGGAGCGTAGGGATAAGCGTCTGCCATGCCATCTCGCTAACAGGCTCCGCCTCATCCACCCAACATAGGAGAATGCGGGCCTTCGACTTGACGCTGTTGATATTGCGATCCAGGCCGGTGAACTTATAGTTAATGCGGCCATCTTTGGTGCGGATGTATTTCTCACCGATCTCGTAGTGCTCCAGCAGCCACGGTTCAGACTGGATGGCTGCTTTGACTTCCTCAAGCGATGAATCGTCTAGGGAGTTCATGAACTGGCGACCGCAAAGGATAATCCCCTCACGGCCCGCCTTAGACCAGATGTAGCCACGGACTGCGGTCATCTTGGCAAACGTTCTCGTCTTCGCAGAACCTCTCCCACCCCAACTGCCCCGGACGTCAGCAGGGCCATCAAACACCTCGACTAGCTTGGGAGGAAGCTGTAGTTCAACTGTGCTCATGGCTCAAGAGCGACCGCATGTACCCACGTAACTCCCGGCTGAGCAGGCACGGAAAGAACCGTGAGGCCAAGAAGCGCAGCCACTGATTTATTGGTGCGGTTAACCAAAAGCTGGCACTGCGTGTTCGTCGGGGTTCCGACTACCTGAACGTTGATAACATCTGTCACGCCGCCAGCAGCTTCAGCGACCGCTACCACGATAGGAACAACGCCAGAAGCAAATGGAGTAGAGTACACCCACGTTAGAGAACCGTCAGCGGCGCACTGAACGCGAACCTTCCGGGCTTTGGATGCATGGGTATGGTTTTCGAGAGCGAACCTCTGAACGCTACCAACGGAACCAGTATCATTAACACCTGGAGGCATCTGTGTAGCGGGTTGAGGAACGTCGGGGGTTGTGGATACACCAGACATTGAGCTTACCCCTTAATGATTTCAACCACGCCATCAACCTGGACGGCAGCGCTATTGCTAATGACTAAGGCCGAATTGGCAGCAGTGACATACCAAGGGCGCGTAGCGAAGTCATAGACAAGGAACCCGGCAGCGGCGAACTTCAAAACCTCAAGAGTAGTAGCACCAGACTTTATGGTTAGCGTGGTAGCGCCAGCAACGTTAAGACGCATCCGATGGACGCGGGTTGTCTGGCCTGCTGTTGCTGTCGAGATAGTAGTGTCTCCAATAGCAGCGGTATTAACTACTACAGGGGTTAGGCCACTAACAGCCATCGGAGTAGACGTAGGCGTAGCCATGAGGCGGGCATATGTGCCGTCCCCCATATCTAGCCATGTTTCGTTTAAGCCATTAATACCTGAATATCTAACTTGATTTGGCACCACTGATCTCCGCGATGGTTATGAAATAACATACCGTATTACGGTGCGGAAATAAAGCCCGCCGCTAGTCCTTCTTAGCCGTCAGCACGACATGAGTAACGAGATTGATTGGGTTATCATCTTCATCGCCGCCAATAACGCCCTGTGGCACTTTGCCGTCTAACCTATCTGCTAGTTCACGGATGCTTTGGACATCACCCTGCAATAGAAGCTGTCTGGCATTCCAACGCAGAGACCCCGGAGGAGCTAGGCATTCCTCACCCTTGGCTGCTGAGATCATTTCCATGTTAAGCGCGTCACGGAATGGGCGCTCTTTTCGCCTTCCTCCTGGGTTTCCACTTACACCTTTCTCAAAGGTCATCAGTTGAAGTCCTAAGCTTTTGAAGTTTCATAATCTGTTCAGTAATGGTCGCTACATATTTAGCGTGGATTATGGTGAAGGTCAATGAATGAGAAAAGGCCCCGCAGCCGGTAACGAGTCGGATACGAGGCCCTTCTTTATCATGCAACACTTAGTGGATGGTACTACCCACTCTCCTGTATTATCTACCACTCACAACCCAATTAATCAAGGCTAGACTTACATCAGAACAGCATGCGAAGGAACAATTGGTGGCCGCGTTATGTCATCAGTACGACTCTCTCGGACGTATCCCCGCCTGTCGCTTGATTGCACCAAGGACCCTGCATCCACCAAGGCTGAGGATGGTTGACGAATGGGCCGGGGATGACTGGTTGAATAGGCTGGCGTAGAGGATTCCAACGCTTGTCCACCCACGCCACGCCCGTCTTGTGTCGCACCTTACCAATGCGGCAGTGGCGCGTCTTGGCGTTGATCCGGTTAATGATCTCCTGCTCGGCTTCGTAATTAGGAACGTTGATGTACATCGTGTGCCTCTTGTTGGTGCGTCTGATAATTATCCTCTCGGCCTGGGAGATACGTATTCACTGCATACGCCCTCTCCGGTAGCGGATTGCCGTAGATCCCATCTAGCTCATCACACTTGGAATGCAGTGCGCTTAGTTCCCCATTGCCTGGGTTGCGCTTCCATGCCTCTACTATGGCGCTCCTGAGTATGCCTAGCTTGGCTCTGTCATCGCATTGAGCTTGTGTCATGAAACGGTCTGGAGACCAGTGACCTTGAACTGCGCGGATGTTTGCCTGCTCAATAAACTCGTCGTCGCTGATCGATTGCCAGTCTGTCACACGTACACCTGACATGTGCCGAAACCACATCTTTGGCACGGGCCAGTTCCATTGATGCCGTGACGCCTTCGCGCTTCCTTGCAATCGAGTTCGCTGGCTTGAACCCTATCAGCGTAATCTTTGGGCGTAGGCCGGTCGTGCAGCGGGATTTCCTCTCGTTGCACAAGAACCATGCCGGATGCGGAGAGGTAGGCTTGGATTGCTAGCTCTATATCCGCGTCATCTTGCTGCGACCCAGCATTATCAAAGATGTTGAAAGCCGCTTTTATTCCTGCTTCATGTGTCATTTCTCACCCCTTAATTATTAGAGCAAGCACAAGAATAAAAAAACATGCGCCCGGATGATCCGCGAACCAATTCAAAACTTCTACCATCTCATTCTCCCAAGTTCGGAAACCCGTTTATCACCCAGTGCATCCATAGCGCTATCATTCCCGCAATCATCAGATATAGGAGTATCCGTTCTTGGCGGGGTGTCATGGTGTTGTCCTATCGTCGTCTCACCAGGGCTGCTTGAATAAGTCCCTCTCGATGTAGAATAATACACAAACTGCCACCCATATGGCTATTGCAATGTAACCTAAAATCATCTCACGTCTCCTTTGATTTGCGATACTGGGCCACAGTAACAGACAGACCTAGGCGCTTGATGGTGCGCTGATCGGCCATGTATCGCTTCTGATAATCTGACTTGCTGAATTTTGCTTTGGAATGGGTGACGCTCAAGATCTCGATGCGCCCGTCTTCCAAAACTCTGCCAATCACCTTAGCTCCGAAATCCTTCCCCGTTGATGGGTCTACTGCGACGATGATGTTAGTATCGACGGGCGAGGCTTGATTTCTCGATACAGAGGTCTTCGATGGCTTAAGGCCTCCACCCTTCTGCTGACCAATAGTGCGATCCGGCGCGCCGCCATGATCGCTGTGGTGCACTTCTTTCAGTGCTGCCGTCGATTCTTTTAGGGGCTTGGTGCAATCCCACTTAGGATGCGAGCCGCCACAATTTGTGCATTTGACCGCCATTATATAAATCCCGCTGAGGAAACGTAAAGAAGAAACCCAATCATAACCACCATTGGAAGCACTAGAAATTTGAGCAGATACATTGTCTGCTCGTAGTCTTTTCTACTGGAAAATATTCGTTTGTATCTATTACTCATTTCACAGACTCCACGACAACACCAAAGCACGGGTTAGGAATATCATGGTGCAGGGCAGACAGTGCCGCCCTGCTTTTTCCTCTGTAGCCATATCGTTTTTGATTGCTTGCCAGCTTCTTTTCGATTTTAGAGAGAGCCGCATCTAGGCTGTCGCAAAACACATCTTCTCCGCCCAATACAGGCTCAGCGATGAGAACGTACCCAAACGAACTGAATGCATCCTCTAGACGTTCAATTCTACCCTGCATCTCAATCATCTCCGTTTCGATGCTTAGACTCTAACATATCTAACGCTATGGTCAAGCTCTATCTAACGAAAAAGCCGCCAGGGTTAGCGGGCGGCCTCTTGCTTGGAATGTGATGCGATTCAGGTGGTCTACGTGGGCTTTAGAAGCGGAGGGCTTGCGTATCCGGGCCAATCATCGATGCTGGAGAGACTGCGGTTCAGATCTGCTACACCCATGGCTTCACTCCTTTTACCGGACCATTCCGATTCGTTTATCCGTTATCTTTGGCTCTTGAGGGCTTCAAGTTGGCTCTCCAGAACGGCAACTCTGGCCTT
>Ga0182215_1000086_pt1 | contig 14987 bp, 13 predicted proteins | sample G5R1MG_24_FD_128404 | JGI IMG/M metagenome (GOLD analysis project Ga0182215, IMG submission 128404) | Switchgrass phyllosphere microbial communities from Michigan, USA - G5R2_NF_03OCT2016_LD1 MG | ecosystem: Host-associated > Plants > Phyllosphere > Phylloplane/Leaf | place: USA: Michigan... | reverse complement strand
TTTCTTTTTTTTCTTGTTTCTTTTTCCCCCCCCCCCCATTTTTTTTTCCTATCCATCTCACCATCATCGGCGCCAGGACTGTCCGACGGGTATGTAGCGATGTTCCTATCCGCGGGGGACGGCGTTTGACGGCGAACGGACTGGGATAATATCAAGGCGTCACAGCTGGTGCCATCCAGCATCTGGCCCGGCCACCAAGACGGCCTTTGGCATGTGGCTGGATTGGGGTGATTGCAAACTTCTATGTTTTTCCACAATGGGTACGCCGTTGTTTGGCTGTGCTGTCGTCAGGCTAGCGCTACGTAGTTTCTTCGTACGTTGGGCGAATAAGACTTGAAGCAATCTTTCCTGTCTTCCCTACTGAACGTGTCGCATTGGGCGTCTCCCCACGGCGAAAGGAAAGTCATTCCCTTGTTCCCGTGACGAGACTATTGCTCCGTTCCCCGTGATCGGTTGCTTGACCGCGCCCTTCTTTCTTTTTTTTCTTGTTTCTTTTTCCCGTACGCGTGCGGGTCAGGCGGGAAGAGCGGGTGTATGTTTCTGTACAAATGGTGATAGGGAGGGGGGAGGAGCCCTCGATGAACAGAGGAGGTGGGCCGGGGGTCCAAATAAAATCCAGTCTGTAGACCGCGTGTACTTGATTACGTACCATGTTCCGCCGACGAAAGAGCCCGGTGATTGCCAAAGGATGGCGCTTGGATTCGACCGTATTATACTCTGGTCTCATTACGAGAGCGTTTCGGGGGGCGGCCTTGAATGAGGTCGTTGGGAGTAGGAAGAAGTTGTTGGAAAACATGGTTGGCCTTGAGGCATGGGGGTCGGGGGCATGCATCGCTATCTATGTGTTTTTACCTTTCTTTTTCCCCTTTTTCTCACGCGAGGGAGAAAGGGGCGGTTCGCATCTCCTCCTACCATCCGAATGGCGCCTAGGTGTCGGTCGCACAGTACCGAATACCAGGTTTCGTCTTCATGCCGCATTAGCAGGGAGATTGCATTGCGTGTGAATTGCGCGGACTGGGAACCGGTGTGCTGGAACGATGAGAAGACCGCCCAGGGAGCCATTGTGGGCCGAGGACGAAATGGGTACGTACCTGACTGCGTGGTACGACAACCCAAGATGGTAGCAGAACATGTGGTTGCCTACTGGCTGATCGAAACGATTACGCGGCCATCTTGGCTTGGGAGTCTCGTCCAGTGGCAGATGCAGGTGGGAGCGTTGCAGGCGTTGGATGGAGGCACAGCAACGGTGGGTGGAAATGGACGTGACTTTCACGTCGAGTTTATGACGCACTGCATGACCAGAGGCAACGGAGCACGTTGCAAAGAGCTTCTTGAAAGCAGCTTAGCATAGCATCCTCAAGATGTACCGACTACGGATGTGAAAAAAATCCCACGGAACCCCCCCCAGGAGCCGTTATCATTCTGGAGCGAAAATCTTACCATCAAGCGTGACTCAAGAAAAGAAAGAGCAAAATCGTATCATTTTTTTAATTAAGATCGGAGCACCAGCGCTGAGAGGGGCCGAATCCCCAGCGTCGGTTTTTATGACAGTGATGAACTGTCAATGCTGCGATTTCAGTGATTACATGTTGCCAGTGTACGTGGAATTCACTTGAACTACAGGCCATCTCATTCTTTTTTTTCCAAGGACGGTTCTTGCAAAAAGAAGTGAAATCAAGATGCTGAGAACACTTGTGTTTCTGAAACTACGGCTGATGGCCGTCGTGGCACCATAACGGACGACGGTAAGCTCGCTTGATTCCTTGTTGACACGAATTGCTGGCTTCCGTGTAGCGATGTAATCGTCTTGATTGGCCTGAGATCCGTGCTAGTTTATGTGCGACTATGTCGAGTAGACAACGTCTGTGTTGTAGAAGACGTTGGGATGCAACGGAGATGGAGAGCGGCGAGCTCTACAGAAGCCATTTCTCCACCAGCATACGCACGGCTTACCAGCCGCCAGGAGATGGTAGTATGGAGTAGATAGTCGGCGTTGTCCACTGCGCAGAGGAGAAACACTCTATCGTAAAATAAGACCTCCATTCCTGGGCGCGTGTTTTGTGCAAATTGACCATCTCCTGTGGCGTATCGTTACCGGGGGCCCTGCGCTGCCTACTGTAGCCCAGAACCAAACATTGCGGCGGTCGCTGCGAACGGCGTCGTCAGAAACCGGATCGCTCCATAGCTTCTTACCCCCCCACGCAGAGAGGAGAAGGAAATTCCCGCCCGGTGCCGTTGCTTCGAGTCGTTTGCTTCGACCGCAAAGGCCGCCTAGTCGCTCTCACGCTGGGCCAACCTTCGCGAGAGTCCCGACGGCATCCAGGTGGTGAGCGATTCTGCCCCCAGGCCACACGTTGGCGATGCTGCTTGCGCTGAAGTCGAAAGCGCACGACGGCGGAGCGGATCCCCCTCGGCTGAGAATGCCAGGGGAACCGGGGCGGAGCGTGGTTACGGTACGGCTGACTACCGCACGAAGAGCGATCTGCTGGTCCGACTGTGCGACATGCAGCCACGGGCCGTGGGCAGCGGCATTGGTGCCAAGTCGATGAGTCCACGGCGGCTGAGGGGACAATAGGCTGAATGGAGGTGTTGTTCGCCCCCCGCCCCCTCCCCAAAGCGAGTTAGTGCCGGAGTACAATGGGCCGGCCCCGCCTTCCGAGGCCAAGCGCGGGCGGGGCATGGGAATTGGATTCACCGTCTCAGCTCTGGCCGTCCATTCCCTTGGACACGCAAACCCCCTTCGGGCTGGACACGGAAATGGACCTCGGACCTGGCCCATCAACACGTCGGGCAAAATGTTGGGGCGCGGGGACATCAGGCGCGATGGACCACGACGACGCCGTTGGAGTGCCGATATCCATGGAGGTATATAGGAAAGCATTGCTGACTTGGGATTGACCACCCAACCACCCAGGCACTACTCCTCCTCCTCCCATCCTACAGTACACATTCTCCTTCACAATGGCCGCGATCGAACAAACATGGAGCCTGGAGGGCAAGGTAGCCGTGGTCACGGGCTCAGGTAAGCCCTCGGCAATGGCCAGCCCCTCGACGCTTTGTCTGGACAGGGAACTGACCGGTCGCAGGGCGCGGGATTGGAAAGTCCATGGCGATTGAGCTTGCGAAGCGCGGCGCAAAGGTGGCCATCAACTACGCCAACGCCGTCGAGGGCGCGGAGCAGGTGGTCAAGGAGATCAAGGCGCTGGGCAATGGCTCGGATGCGCACGCCTTCAAGGCCAACGTGGGCAACGTCGAGGAGACGGCGCGGCTGATGGACGAGGTGGTGGCGCACTTTGGAAAACTGGACATTTGCTGCTCCAACTCGGGCGTCGTGTCATTCGGCCACTTCAAGGACGTCACGCCCGAGGAGTTCGACCGTGTCTTCAACATCAACACACGCGGCCAGTTCTTCGTGGCCAAGGAGGCGTACAAGCGAATGGAAGTGGGTGGCCGGATCATCCTCATGGGCTCCATCACCGGCCAAGCCAAGGGTGTGCCCAAGCACGCCGTTTACTCTGGCTCCAAGGGGGCTATCGAGACGTTTACCCGATGCATGGCAATTGGTGAGTCATCCCTGCCCTCGCCGACTTCTTCCCGGCCCCGTTTGGCTAACCCGCTACGAGATGCTGGTGAGAAGAAGGTCACCGTCAACTGCGTTGCCCCCGGCGGCATCAAGACGGACATGTACCAGAAGGTCTGCGCCGAGTACATCCCGGGAGGCGACAAGCTCAACAACGAGCAAATTGACGAGTATGCTGCCACCTGGTCGCCCCACAACCGCGTCGGCCAGCCCGTAGACATCGCCCGCGTTGTCTGCTTCCTCGCTTCCCAGGACGGCGAATGGGTCAACGGCAAGACGATTGGTATTGACGGTGCCGCTTGCATGTAAAGTGAGCAGGGGGTTTGCTGCTGGCCAACACTTTGTAGCGCCCCTTGGCGAGCTTCTCGGTAGGAAGTGGTTCACGAAAGGAACATGTCTGTTTGAGAACAAGGGAAATTCTCGGCCCATGCCCTCAGATGATCTGATAGAAGCCATACCGGGGTCTTGTAGCTTTCCTGTACCATTGCTCCCCTACCAACTACTATCAACTTTTCTGAAAACGACTTCCCTTGCTCTCTTTGCCCCATGCTTCTCCGCATAGAAACGCCTTACTTGGCTCCGCTACCCTTATCCCCACGCAGGCCAGTAGATAGACCAGGTCCATGCCATAGGTATTTCAAAGCAGCTTAGATTGCGGTTGTTGTTTTGGTACTCTGCGTCCTAGGTAGAGGGGCCTCCCAAGGGGATCTGCGCCAGATACTTACAGGGATTGCTTGGCTGCGGACTTTGGCTGATGATCCTCAGAACAAGCGCAAGGAAGCACCTGGTGATATTGAGCCCTTGTGGAACTTCGACTTTCGAAAAACGGGGCCAATCAAATACCAACCGTACAAGACGCAGGGCCATGTTACCATGGGTACGTGGCAGCTCTCACCCTGTCGCCGTGAGAAGACACCTGCTGATCACTCGTGCACCAGGAATCCAGAAGCGCATGTATGATCATCACCGGCCCGAATCCCATCCGGGTTAGATCCGGATCATTGGTCGTCCCGCCCGCCCGCGCTAGGGCGCTCCCGGGCCAGCCCGTGCAGGAGGCCCCGCCGCGTAGCGTGCTTGGCGGCAACTCCGGCCAACGTCCCACTCCACGTCCCACTCCACGTCCCACTCCACGTCCCGCTCTACGTCCCACTCCACGTCCCATGTGCGTCTTCTGATCTGCCGGCCAGCATCCGGTATCGGCAACTTCCCATGGGAGGCCATCGGCCGTGCGAGAAGAGCACACGTGATATCAGGTTGCCCGCCTCGGCTATATAATAGGACAGCGCGACACAGGTGCCGGCACGTCCAGACGTGTCGAGATTTTATGTGATTAGAAGGGAACGGTAAGCGCATGCGCACAACTACCCAGGAGAGCTTCGGGCGCTGACCGCACCTTGTGCCTACTGGAAGATGGGCAAGAGCAAAGCCCCCGGATCGAAAGCCTCCCCAGGCGCGGATGCGGCGCGCAAGCACCCGCCGTCCTTTTCCGATTACCAGCACAAAGTATATGTTGACGGTACCTGCGGACTCCGGCCACTCATGACAACCAACCCCAATCACTGGGAGGCGGCGGCCAAGGAGAGGATGGAGCCGAAAAACTTCGATTACGCCCAAGGTGGCGCTGATTCGGGCGAGACGATCCGGAAGAATCGGGAGGCCTTCCAGCGCTGATCCATTGTGCCGCGCATGGTGCAGGGCAACACGAAGCGGTCTCTCAAGGTGCACGTGCTAGGCGAGGAATGGCGGGCTCCCGTAGCGATTGCGCCCGTGGGCGTGAATCGGATCTTCCATGCGTAAGTGCCGGTGCGCGAGCTGGAGGATGCTCGGCATGGCTGATCAGCGTTGCAGCGACGGTGAATGCGGCGTAGCGCGGGCAGTGGGAGCCGTGGGCGTTCCGTACGTGCTGTCTACGTTTGCTTCCGCGAGCCCGGAGGAGGTTGCGGTAGCGCAGGATTCAGCGTCGGCGGACGGCCCGGGCATCCGTTGGCTGCAGCTGTACTGGCCTCAGTCGGTCGACCATGACCTCACGCGGTCCATTCTGCGGCGCGCCAAGGCGGCGGGCTACACTGCGCTCGTGCTTACGGTAGACATCTTCTCCATGAGCAGGCGGCCGCAGGACCTGGACAACGGCTGGCTCCCGCTGTACGAGGGCCACAGCACGGCACTTGGCTTCACGGACCCTGTGTTCCGGCGCAAGTTCCGCGAGAAGCACGCGTGTTGGCCCGAGGACGATTTGCACAAGGGTGCGTTGGAGTGGGAGGCGACGATTTTCCCCAACGTTGCGCACTCGTGGCCGGAGCTCGGGTTTCTCAGGCGCGAATGGACCGGCAAGATCCTCGTCAAGGGCATCCAGACGGCCGCAGACGCAGAGCAGGCCGTGCATGCTGGCGTGGGCGGCATCATTGTCTCGAACCACGGCGGACGGCAATACGACGGAGCCCGGGGGTCGCTCGATGCCCTGCTCGAGGTTGCCCAGGCGGTGGGGCGGCGCGTCGATGTGCTCTTCGACAGCGGCATTCGCACCGGTGCCGACATTACCAAGGCGCTTTGTCTGGGAGCCAAGGCGGTGCTTGTGGGGCGCCCGGTCGTGTACGGGCTGGGGGCGCGTGGCGAGGAGGGCGCTGCGCATGTGCTGCGTTGCTTGCTGGCCGTGCGTTTCTCGTCCTGCCGCTCTGTTGCCGCTGCTAACCCTGGCCGACGCAGGACCTCGAGATCAACCTGGCTCTGACCGGCGTCGGTGACGTGGCCGAGCTGAAGCCACACCTGTTGGCACGGCACGATTCTGGGAGCAAATTGTGAACTCGGCGGCGGCCATGGGGTCGGCCTGCATCCGCGTCGGCGCGTGTGCCTGTGGCCTTGGGTGGCGAGATGGGGAGAGGGACATAATGCAGACGCCAGGGTTGAGTAGCACGTCGATGTCGTCCCCGTACACTGCTATTCGTCGGAAAATACGATGCACGCAAGCTGGTCTGGTGACAGTCCCTGGTCCACAATGCTGGCAACGGTGTCCCGAGCCCTCCCGCCGGACGGGGTGCAGGACAGAGGTTGAGCGATATCGGACGGGGCCGTGAGTACTTGTATCGGCGGATGGCACGGCCTGCCGACGCATCCACTCCCAACCCACCATGGCACCTCACCCAGAAACCACGCCGGGCAAAGACATCTGGTCTGCTGATGCCTACGGAAACCAGGTAGCGCCCTTTGTGGCGGCGCTGACGAGCAAGATCGTGGCCTGGCTGGACCCGCAGCCGGACGGTGCGTCGTTGCGAGCCCCCCTCCTCCTCTTCCTCCTCTTCCTCCTCCTCTCCCCTCGTGCTGTGCCCAGGGACGCTGCCAATGCTAACCCACTGCATGAAGACGAGATTCTCGACGTCGGATGCGGCGAGGGCCCGCTGACGGCCAAGATTGCGCGCCATGTCAAGCGCATGGTCGGCGTCGATGCCTCGGCCAACATGATCGAGTCGTCTCGTCAGCACTTCCCAGACGTCGACGCGCGCGTGGTCGACTGCCGCTTTCTCGACCGCGAGGCCAGCCTCTGCAACGGCAGCTTCGACAAGGTCTTCTCCAACGCGGCGCTGCACTGGATCCTGCGTGACCCGGCCACGCGCGCCCGCGCCATCCGCGGCTGCTTCGATGCCCTCCGGCCCGGCGGCCTGCTGGTCAGCGAGTCGGGCGCGCTGGGCAACGTGGCCGAGGTGCATGCGGCCATGATTGCCGCCGTCGCTCACCGCGGCGTGGCGATGGAGCAGGCGCGCGCTGCTTCGCCGTGGTGGTTCCCCAGCCTGGACGCGATGCAAGCGCTGGTCGAGAGCCAGGGCTTCCGCTGGCTCCGAGGCGAGGTCGAGCTGCGCCAAACGGAGCTGACCAGCGGCGACGCCGGAGGCATCAAGGGCTGGTAAGGCAATCCGCGCCCATATCATCCCGTGCCTGTGCTGGCCGGGCTTGCGCAGCCGCTGACGTTCCTTTTTTTTTCCTAGGGTCCGCCTGTTCGGGGCTCCCTTCCTCGATGTGCTGGCGACAGACGAACTGCGCGAATCGGCCGTGGACGAGGTGGCCGAGGTGCTGGAAGGGGTGGGCCGGCGGCAGCACGACGGTGCCTTTACCATCAACTACATCCGTCTGCGTTTCATCGCCCAGAAGCCGGAGGCGGCCTGAGGCCGATGCACTAGAATAGCCTCCCCTGCATGGACTCGGTATCCTGATGGCCGATGTCGGAGTTGGCAGGATATCACAAGAACCGACGGTGCACTGCCTGCCTCTCTTTGCTCTTCTCTTTGCTTTTCTCTTTGCTCGCTTCCTTTGATTGCTCGCTGTGATGGCTGCCCATGCCCCATGCCACACCACCGCGGCTTGCCGTGCCGCTGGCCAGGGGACGCCCCCAGCAGCGTGGCCCACGGTACCCCCAAACCCTGTCTACGCCATGTGCGGACGCTGTTCCTGGGCTGACGTTCCGCCACAGAAGAGAAAGGCGTGGGTTGTCCTGACCGGCATGGCCGTGGTCCTCAACAGCACACTGGGTTCCGCGCTCCCCAGCGGCGCGTCCTCTTTCATGGCCGAGGACTTCCAGCTCTTGGACGCGCAGCAGCTCACGCTGCCCATGACATGCTACCTCATTGGATACATCCTCGGCCCCGTCGTCTTCGGGCCTCTGTCCGAGACGTACGTCCAGTGCACTCCACCATGGGGAGTGTGCCAGAGGCTTGGTGGTAAGCCCCCGCATACCGCAATCCATCCCACCTCTGCATGGGTCCCTCTCGTAGCCGGACGGTAGTATAGTGCGTACCATGGATCCCATGGGCGAGAGAGGCTATCCAATCCACACCACCGTGCAAATCACGTGATGCGCTTGCATAATGCCCGCCTCCCCTGCGCAGCTCCGTACGGACAGAGAATTGCGATGCTGCTGAATTCCCCCCACGACGAGTATGCCACGATGGTCGCGTACATGGGATTGGACCGCAAGGAATTTCATTCCACGGGGTTGCAGGCGGAGATGAGACAGGATGTTACCGCCGGTCGTCCTCAAAGCATTCCCCCATCCGTCGGGAAAACGGGTTTTCTTCCTGGCTGGGTGGAAACCATGGGTTTATCGTGTCCGACGCGCTCTGCTCCTTGCCCACGTCCACGGATGCTGGCACGGCACGAGGAAAAAATTCTTGTCTCGCGATCCTGCCGCATCTCCCCCATGGCCAACGTGGATTCTCGGCCCCCGCAGCGACGAAGGCCGCGTCGTCGAAATAAGGTTTTCGGTACGCGCGCGAAAAGGCGGGCTTCCGCACCAAAGCCGCCGGCCGGTCGAAGGCAGCCCGCGTCGTGGGTTCCAGTGCGACAACGGCTTCAACCCGCGAAGCAGGCGATGGGGACGCGCCACGAAGGCCTTCTCCGACCTCGCGACGTGAGCCTGGAGCAACTGCACCGCTTTTCCGCCTTGCCCAGGTCGACGATGGCGATCCGGGCGGATGGTACGACACGGATGGTCAGGTACGTACTGCATGTGCATGCCTGCGCTGCTGCGCCACCGCCAGGGGTTCCAGCTGCGCCACCGAACCCACGCTCGAAAGCATGCAGCGAGACAGAGGATTTCGCATCCGCTGGTCGGATGGGCTGGCATCTCCGACAGGCCCGTTCGGTGCCCCTCCGAAGCAACGATGCCATCGGTAGCTCTCGCTGTACTAAAAATATTCCTCCGTGGCTTGCTCCGAGTTTACACGTTACCACGGCAAGGCATGGCAGCGGTGGAATGCACATGGCTATTCTTGGAATCATCCTTGCCAAGTCAGCAGAAACAATGCGACTACAGCATCCAGAGCAACTGGCTTTGCTGTCCGGCTTCGTCAAGGCCGGTGCGCTAGGTATGAATGTGGGAACAGCCTCGTGCGCATGGCCCGCGGTGACAGCCTGAGAGAGCCAGCGATCCCATCCCGCCTTACGATCCACCCAATCCATGAAGAGAAGGAATAGAGACGCCGTACCGACGGTGAGCGACCTCGTACGTCTGCAAGCCCAGGCAGAGGCCAGCGTGGGTCTTGGAAGGCGCCTAGGTACTTACACGTACACCAGTGTAGGTAGATTCAATGGTTTCCAGTGCAAGATCATTCCCACTTTTCCCCACACATTGACCGTACCCTGCCTGACGTGACGAGTGAGCATAAATGAGGAGGTTGGGCGGATCGTTCAGCCAATACTACCTCGTCGTCGTCAGCAGGCATGATGCAGGGCTCATGCGCTCAACCGTCTGGCGAACGACAGCAGCGCAGTGCCTACGATCACACGTGCTCTTCCAGCAGGGACACGCAATGCCTCTTTTCATCTTGCCATGGCGATCACGAGAAGTGCCGCGTAAGAGCAAGTTCCACCTGGCTAGCTGCGCGTCCCCCCTTTGTACTCGCATCTCGCCGACCGTGCTCCTCCCTCACGATTCTAGAAAAGGCCCCTCCAAAGCCCCGAGCCCGAGTCACGCGCCATGGCTGCAGGGTGAAATCAACGTGTGTCTGGGTCGGCCGAGCCTTCTCTTGCGTGGATGCGCCGGCGCCATTGTGCCAACGCCTGCATTCTGGCGTCACGCAAGACCATGGACGACGGCGATAGTGAGCCTGCTAGGGTGAGACAGAGCAGGAATGACGGGAAATGCGTGTGCACCGTTTCCCCGTTGGGAAGCAGGAATGACTCCTGCACAGGCACCAAGGGAGCATTGGGGGCCCCACCGGGGCCAAGGGAGCGTTGCTGTGGGATCGTCGAAACGAGAGGTTCGCCGGCCTTATAACGGTTGCGGAATTCCTGTCGTGTCTGAGAGCAGTGCGGTCCGTACCTTTTCGATTTACCGTGGAACGAACATGTTGGTGAGTGGAGCGAGTGGGAAGGGCGACGGATTGCCCGGGAAGACGTTGGGCGGCTGACTAAGGACGTTGCGCTAGTGTGCACGGTCGCTTCGGTGCTTCTACCTCACCTTCATCGTTCTTGCGGCCACGGCGGCGGCGGCGGCGGCACAGCCAGCCACTTCGGAAAATCCCTGTGACTGGTATTGCTGGGTTGAACAGCAAATCGACTCGCTGCAGGATCAGATTGACAGGATTCTGAAATATTTGGTCAGTAGCTTCTGGACCACTACATTCCCTTTCCCAGACCTCCACCATGAGTCTAACACGAGGCTAGTTTCCTGATAAAGGGAATCCCAACCCAAAGCCCCCCGGCTCCTATCAGCCAAGCACATCGCAAAACGTGGTTCCCAGTACTTTCGGCACGCCATTCGTAAGTCATACGCCAACCCGCCCCCTTCCCCGCCAGGCACCAACGCATCCCAGGCCACCTACCCGCCCTCCCAACCGACAACAAGCACCCGAATTGTGGTCACAGTCTCCAGCACGGCCGCCGGCTACCCGTCCAGCTCGGCGATAGCAAGCAATCCCCAACCCGCAGTTGACACCCGCTCTGGCTACCGCGCGTTGGCCTACTTTGGCAACTGGGACATCTACGCACGAAAGTTCTTCCCGCAGAACATTCCCGCATCCAAACTCACGCACCTGTTGTATTCCTTTGCCGACAACCGCGACGACGGCACCGTGTTCCTGACCGACACGTACGCAGACACGGAAATCCACTATGCAGGCGACAGCTGGTCCGACAGCGGCAAGAATGCGTACGGGGCGGTCAAACAGCTCGCGCTCCTCAAGGCGCAGAACCGCAATTTGAAAGTGCTCCTGAGCATAGGTGGGTGGACGTATACCAACGAGAAAAAACACATGGACAAGCCTGCGTCCACGGAGGCCGGTCGCAAAAAGTTCGCCGCAAGCGCGGTGCAATTGCTCAAGGACTGCGGCTTTGACGGCATCGACATCGACTGGGAGTATCCGCAGTCGCCGGCGCAGGGTCAGCAAATGCTCGCGCTGTTGAAGGAGGTGCGACGCCAGTTAGACGACTATGCTACCACGCTCGTCTACGACAATGGCAAGGGCGGGACCACGAAGCCCAAATTCCTGCTTTCCATTGCCGCGCCGGCCGGGGAGAAGAACTACAAAAACATGCCCTTGAGCGATCTCGGCAACGTCCTTGATTTCGTCAACCTCATGGTCCGTACACCCTTTTTTCCGTTTCCAGACGCAAACCACTAACCCCTCCGGGAACCACAGGCCTACGACTACGCCGGCTCCTGGGACAAAACCACCGGCCACGCCTCCAACCTCTTCGCCTCCCGCTCCAACCCCCTCTCCACGCCCTTCAACACCGCCTCCGTCCTCAGCGCCTACCTCACCTCGGGCGTGCCGGCCGCCAAACTCAATATCGGCATGCCCCTCTACGGCCGCGCCTTCACCTCCACCACCGGCCTCGGCAAGCCGTACTCGGGTATCGGCGCCGGCAGCTGGGAGCCCGGCGTGTACGACTTCAAGGCCCTGCCCCTGCCCGGCCATCGCGAGTACTACGACTCAGAAGCCGGCGCGACCTACAGCTTCAGCAATGCCACCGGCATGCTCGTCAGCTACGACACGGTGGACATGGCGCTGCGCAAGGCCGACTGGGTCAAGCGGCTGGGCCTGGGGGGCGTCATGTGGTGGGAGATTGCGGGCGATAAGCAGGGCAAAGAGGGCATTGTGGAGAATGTGAGTCTTATTCTCTTTTTTTTTTCGCTGCTGTTCTTGTTGCGTTATCTACCTACACCAGTTGCCCTTGCGTCTGCGTTGAGGATGGAAACCCAGTGGTATGAGCGATGTGTGGCTAACCAGGTTTTTTCTTCCTTCTCTTGACAGGTGGTATCGAGCCTCGGCGGGACATCAGGTTCAGGCATCGAGTCTGCGTCGAATTGGCTCTTCTATCCCGACTCCGTGTACGCCAACATTGCCAACAGCAGCCATACAGCACACCGGCAGCAGCAGCAGCAGCAGCAGCAGTAGCCATAGCAGGCGCGTAGTGGAGCAGGAAGCGCGTGCGTATTTTGTGCGTCGTTCCTGTATCGATGGGCTCGTTTCTTCCGATTCATGCGATATAGTTTACTTCCAATAGAAATAGAAGAATATTTACATCTCCTTTTCCCGTGGATCCGCTTCGATCCTGGATGGGTGTCCGCTACGCAAGGATCGTGTTGTGTTGCTTTTGGATCAACGAGCACAACCTTGGTCCACGGTGTGGCACGTACTAGGGATGCTGCACCCAAGGGAAATCGGTCTCGATGCAAGGCAGCGGAGTGGGTATCGTTGTGGATCGCGCTGGTGTCCTTTGCCCCTAGGTCTTTCGTATTTCCCGCCGTTTACCAAGGTGCGAAGATGCAGGCGAGCGCAATCCTGGAAGCGGTACGAGACGTAGGGTAGGGAGACTAGAAAAAGAAGATTACCGCCGTCGCAGGGTGTCGGAAGCACAGGGAGGGGCGGGCGGAAGGATGCGCTGGTCGTTTTGCTCGCCGACAAGGTTGGAGTCTCGGTGCTGGACAAAGGTGCGTATGCGCTCGTGGCGGTCCCCGGCCAGCGTGGCGTGGTGACTGCGTCTCAGCTCGAGGGTCGCCTCGCGGTGCATCTGCTCGCGGCGCTCGAGGGCCGAGGCGTGGAAGGTGGTGAGGCGGGTGCCCTGAGCGACGCCACCGATGCTGACAAAGGCGATGAGGAGGGCGATGAGGGTCAGGTTGGACAGGGGGATGGGGCGCGGGCCGTCGTGGTCCGGGGCTTGCCGGCCGGGGGTGTTCTCGGCGTACCAGCGTTCCCAGTCCTCCCAGGTGGCATTGTTACGAGGGTCGGTGGCCCAGCGCTGGGTGTCGTACTCCCAGTCACGGGGGGCGTGATGGCCGGCCCAGCCGTGGCCCGTTGCATCGTAGGCGCTGCGCTTGCCGGCGTCAGACAGGATCGCATGGGCGGCAACGAGAAGACGATACCGGTCGAGGCGGACGTGGCGGGGCAGGCGGGCGACGGCGGAGGCGGGGTGGCAGTGGTCCGGGTGGTACAGCTTGACGAGGGCGCAGAAGCGGTGCTTGGAGTAGACGTCGCCCTTGGCGCACTGCAGGATCTGATAGGGCGTAGGCGTGGTATGGGGTGCAACAGGCTGGGGCCAGTTCCGGACGGCAGCGTCGGCGTCAGCGTCGGTATCAGGGCGGGCGGGGGCGGCGTCGTGGTGGTGGTGGTGGTGGGCGTATCGTGGTGGCGGGCGAGGGCGGCATTGATGGCGGAATGCCCAGCGGGCTCCCCGTGCGGGCCGGGACAGCATGGGCGGCGTCATGGTCGCGCAATGGCTGCCGGCGGGGGGTGCGCATGCTGCGGCGTGGGGGGGGAGTGAATGGCAGCACGGCCTGGACTCGTAGTGGGAGTGTCGTGGGTCGTGGGTGGCGGCGGTCGTCATGCCCAATAACGTCGACAACTCCACACCACCACAACACCATCTGCTATACACACTGCACCATGACCCAACCAGCCCTCTGCGACACCCGCCATGCTGACCTCCGCGCGCCCAGAGCAGCCTCCTCCCATGCAGGACGCCGCGCACGAGCCAGTCTCCCCCGACGGCGATCTGCACTTGACGCGGTGCATGCACAATGACGACGACGACCAATTCCACGTCGACCTCACGATCCTCGACTACTTCGTCTACAAGGCCACTGCCCACGTCCTGACGTGGGCATTGCGTCCCGACCCATACCACTCGGCGCTGCCCAGTGTCTTCGTGAACATGACCGCCGGTACGCATGACGGAATCAACGCATCCATCGACCCCCGCCCAGAGTAACAACACCACATACTGACACCACGCCGGCCCAGACTGGCGTGTCTTTCTCTCCCACAAACACCACGGCCGCCGCCTCCCCCCCAAAGCCGCCTTCCGCTCCCGGCTCCTCCAATTCAGCCTGCTGTGCACCCACCGCCTCCACCACTCCAGCACCTGGACCACCGCCTCCTCCCTCGCCGCCCTCGACGACCAGAACGACGCCCTCGCCGACTACTGGGCCAAGCACGCTCCACAGTCCCACGCCTTCACGCCCACAAACGACTTCCCCCTTACCGACGCCGCCCTGCTCGCCAACCGACGCGCTCTCGCCGACCACCTCGCCATCCCCCCCTCCCACCGCCAATGGGTCACCGACCCATCCACCACGACCCCGCTGCGTGCCCTCCTCCCCCTCCTCCTCGAACTCACTGCCGCACGCGCGCAGCTCGGCGACAACTGGGCTCCCACTACCGACAGCCTCGACCTCGTCGCCCAATGCATGCTGCACGCCGTTCTCGAAGCCTACCTCCTCCACGGTGCCCACAACCCCACCTCCTTCACCACCATCTGCGCCCTCGCCTACCCTAACCTGCCCCCCCGCGTCGACGACCCCCCTTCCATCACCGCACTCCGCACCCTTCTCTCTCCCCATCAACGCACCTGGCCCCACCTCCACAGCAAATACATCGCAGAGGTACGCCCCCCACCACTCCTCCCCCTCTTACATAAC
>Ga0182215_1000085_pt1 | contig 15104 bp, 15 predicted proteins | sample G5R1MG_24_FD_128404 | JGI IMG/M metagenome (GOLD analysis project Ga0182215, IMG submission 128404) | Switchgrass phyllosphere microbial communities from Michigan, USA - G5R2_NF_03OCT2016_LD1 MG | ecosystem: Host-associated > Plants > Phyllosphere > Phylloplane/Leaf | place: USA: Michigan... | reverse complement strand
TGCATGCCCGGCACAGACGACGACGACGTTGTTGCGACCCATCGTCGCCCTGCCCGCTCTAGCCATTGCATGCCATCTTTGTCGCCGTCTTTGTCGCTATCCGACCGTGCCATGAACGGTAATGAGCGGCCTCAAGCGCGTCTTGGACCCGTCGTCTCCCCAGGACGGCGCCACACCTACGCCTGCGCCGGCTTCGGCCACGGCGGTCAGCTCGTTTCGCAATGTGAGCGCCTGCAACCGCTGTCGGCAGCGCAAGAACCGCTGCGACCAGCGCCTGCCCTCGTGCGCCGCCTGCGATAAGGCCGCCGTCAAGTGCGTGGGCTACGATCCCATCACAAAGCGCGAGATCCCCCGCAGGTAGGTTTGATGACGTCGCCTGGCACCGCCTTGACCCACGCGCTGACCTCTGGCCAGCTACGTCTTCTTCCTCGAGGCTCGTGTCTCCTATCTTGAGGCGCTGCTAGCCGAAAATGCCATTGCTGTCCAGCCCGCCGACGTCCTCAACCCCACCTCTGTCTCACCCGCCACCTCCAGCACCACCACCAGCACCACCAGCACCACCGCCGCCGCCGCCGCCGCCGCCCGCATTGCAGCACCGCATCACAATGGCCCTGCCCGCACTGAAGCGGCCAGGCCTGCGGAACCTGGCGACGTTTACGACCGCGAGAAGCTAACCAATCTCGTCTCTAACATTGGCATGGTCTCGGTGCAGGGCGCCAGCGACCCGCGGTACCTGGGCTCCACCTCGGGCATCTCCTTTGCCCGTGTCGTGTTTGCGGCAGTGAAGAGCTCTGTCGCGGGCTCCTTGTCGGATCGCGGTAGCAATCGCGGCCACAAGCTCGCCGCCAGCGCCGTGGACAATGGCACCTCGATGCGCGACTCCTTCTTCGGCCTGCAGACCAAACCCACTATTTGTCCGGCTCCCTTTCCCGACCGCGAGCTGGGAACCCGTCTAACCGAGCTCTATTTTGAGCATGCGAATCCGCAGATTCCCATCCTGCACCGTGGCGAGTTCACCGCCATGCTGGAGCGTGTGTACACATCGGGCGAGCGGAACCGCACATCGCGCGAGTCGTACATGCTCAACATTGTGTTTGCGATCGGTGCTGGCATCATACTGGGCAGCTCCGATGTGGACGCCTCGTCTGCTTCAGATCACACCTCCTCGCCCAGCACGTTGCGCTCATCTCCGCCGCGCCACAAGAAGCGGCGACTGGCAGGTGTTCAGCACCAGCCCGAGGAGTACCACGCATCCGCCATTGTCCACCTGGAGAACTTTCTGGCATCTACCCCCGCTGCGGACCGGCCCGACGGCTTCGGGGGGGCGCTGGAAGAACTGCAGGCTGTCTTGCTTCTTGCGAGCTTTGCACTACTTCGCCCTGTTGCGCCTGGGCTGTGGTACATTGTCGGCGTGGCAGTGCGCCTGGGAGTCGACCTGGGGTTGCATTACGAGGACGGTGTGGGTATTGACGGGCAAGGCCCGGAATCCCATTCCATGGGGAAGTCGCATCGCAGTCCCGAGCGCCATGGAAATAGCCCAACAGCAGCCACTGGCATGTCGTCCCACGCTTCCAAAGTGAATACCAAGGAAAGAGGTCGCCGCCAGTGGGTCAGAGACTTACGGCGACGCTTGTGGTGGTGCGTCTATTCTCTCGACCGACTGGTCAGTACTTGCGTTGGCAGACCCTTCGTAAGTCTTTCCTTGTTCTCCCAACCCTTCCTGCATGAGGCCCGTGTAACGAAATATTATCGTTCACACACGCCACTTCCAGTGGCATAGGGCAGGCCTTTGTCGGGTCTCGACGAGACTCCGACTACACGGCTCTTGGTGCTCACGCCATGGCACTCCAGGGCAAGATCTACATTGGCCTCCGCGGAGTACACAAGAAGCGCTGACCGCTCCCAAGGGAATCACTGATCAAATCGTTACTACCGAGTTTCCCTCGCTGCTGGATGATCGCTTCATTACCAAGGAAGGCTTCCTCGACCCCCCGGCCCACCAAGAACGCCCAACCTACAAGATCATAGCTCACCACTACTTCCGCTTGAGACTACTGCAATCCGAAATCCTGCAAGTCTTACAGCATCGACAGGCCCAGCAAGCTAGAGCAAGTGGTGCAAATCATGGCAACAAGTTCATGCACACGCAATTGCCATCGCCATTTCTGGCCAACTTCGATGGCTTCCGTGCTTGGCGCGCAGACATTGATAGACGCCTGACCGAATGGAAGGACTCTGCACCAACGCAATCAGACGCTGGTGTCCAGTTTTCTCCCCTTTTCCTTGAGCTCAACTATTGGCAAGCATTGATTATGCTGTACCGCCAAAGCCTCGTGGTACCATCGGGCCTGCAGAGTGAAATAGGTAATACGGCCTCAGACATCGGAAGTCTCTCCAAGGCCAATATGGAGGAGCGGGAAGATGAGGACATGGTGCTTCTTAAGGTGGCCGAAGCTGGCCAGAAGGTTTTGAAATTGTACCGACAATTACACCGCGTGCACTTGGTCAACTATACCTTTTTGGCAACCCATCATCTGTTCATGGCCGGTTAGTTATTTTCACAACGCAAGCATGATGTCACTAATGTTACCAAGGTATATCCTTTCTTTACGCAGTGTGGCATAGCGTTCATGTACGCAGCTTATTGGTGAGTCCAGCAACATGGTTGCTGTTATGCTTGTGCGACACAGGCTACCTTACCTCTGGGACATCAGCTAACTTTTCTCGTACAGTCGCTCGATGATGTTGACTTTACGGTACTCGCTGCAACATCCGTTCTCGGTGATCTCGTTGACAAGTGCCCGCCTGCTGAAGCATGTCGTGACGCATTCGATCGAATGAGTAAAGCGACCATACAAATGTGCATGTCCACCACCGGATTTGGAGCACAGGCTTTGAGACACTTGCCACAAGTGCAACAGTATCACGCGAGGTCATCGTCAACTTCGCCAGCAGCAGTATACAAGACCACATCGGATGTGGATGCGCAGTCCGATGCAAAAAGACATGGCGATGCACCACAAAATGCACAGAGCTTCCTCAGCCAACAGCAATTACGACGACCATCACCACGCTTCGATATGCATCTCAAAGATTTATTCTCCGAAAACGAGACCGATAAGCGGTCATTCAGTCGTGTGAGCAACCAACTCGGCGCCATGGGGCCACCACCTCCACCCATCAAATCCGAACCTCACGTGCAGCCTTTTACGGTCGACTTCAACATCTCTCCCAAGCTGCGGACACAACCGCAGCAAGAATTTCACGCTTCCCCCCCAAACCTCCCATCTCCGACCCCACCACCTGCCTTGACAACCACTTCCGCACTCTCCCCGCCAATCTCTCAATCCCCACCAGACTCTATGCCCTCACCCTATCAAGTTCCAAACCAGCTTCCTTACAATGCCTTTGCGCATAATACCATCAGTGCCTATCCGGATCTCGGGTATTCCGATCTAAACTTCCTCGACCATTTCCCCACACAGGGGAGCAATACTGGTCACGATGTGGGCACGAATGCAATGCAAGACATTGGTATTGGGCTTGGCATGGGCTTTGCCGACGGCACGCATGATTGGAGTGATGGCAATGGGTTTGATTTGTTTGATGGATTTTTCTTCGGGCCCGGGGGCGGCGCGACGGGTGCGGGGGGTATATGATTTATCATGTCTCATATCCACGCCCATGCATTCGTTGATGTTGATAATATCGATGATAGGAGTTTTTTTTTTTTGCATTTATGTCCCCGTACTTGTGACATGTTCGTTGCATACTGTATAGAGGAAGACTATTAAAATGATCCCCAGGCACGGGTGGCTCGACGCCGACTCGGCAAGCCGAGTAGCAATGGTTGCTTGTGGTGTTTTGGGTTGGGATAGACTAAGCTGGTAGATCGCAGTCACGTGACTGCGTGCTGTTATGAGACGCGTGAGACGCGTATTTGGTGGGGGTGCTTCGGCAACATCGAAGCGAGTCTAATCCTGCAACAACACAACATCAACGAGGGGCTCACTGATTGCCTGTATCGACCTAGCAGCTCTGGGTACGAGCGCACTCAATGAGTGAAAGCCCACGCAAACACCGTGCGCCATTTTTCCCGATCAACACCTTTGCGTCTACGCAGAAGCCTAGCTTCAAACCAACGACACCCGCCAACCGCCACCACCATCCCCTCCACCACAACGCCACAGCCGACAAGCCTTTTTCAGAAGGTTACTCCTCTTCTACCAGCGACGTGCACGTGAGTTATCTGGGAGATTCAACCTCTCTATTTGAGGAAGGCGAGACAGCAAGCCCGGCGTACGTTGTCCCAACCACATCCCGAGCACCCGCGACGAAAGCACGCCACCACAAGATGGTGCGAGAACGAGATGCCCCGGCTTCTCAGCCACAGCGGAGCAGTGCACCGGATATGCCCGCCCAGTCCCTGCAGCAGTTGCGCCAGCCAGCACCGCAATTCGGCGAGGCGAGCCCATTGAGGAATCCGTTGAAAAACGACCGTACGGATGACTTTGCGAATCTCTTCAACAAACCCAAACCGGGACAGCTGCGGCCCGAACACAAGCAGTCGGTACGCCAGCCGTCGCAATACTCGGGCAGTTCAAAGCCGCCCCAGGTCCCGGCCAACCCGCTGAACACTCTGAACCGGCCGTTTCAGGTCCCCAAGGCACAAGTCGGTTCGCGCCATAGTACGGCCTCATCCACTGACTCTGAGGTATTTGAGATTCCTGCCGCTCAGTTTCCGTCTCGGCCAACTGCCTCCGCTGCCCCTGTTCCTATATTCAAGCCGTACAATGTCCCACCGCAGACTACGTATGCACCACCGCGGCCCATATACTCCTCCATGGGCCACAATGATGGTTTTCAGCCTATTAACAAGGGCACCCATAACCCCCTGCAACAGACTCGGCAGACGGTCATCCTCGACGATGAGGACAACTTTGACCCAGACGCGGATCTTCGCGCTGAGAGCGACCGCTTCGGCGCACCCGATATCAACGCCTATGTCGGCCAAGGCGAGGCTAGTGAGAATATCAAGGCTCTGCTCGAGGGCGCCTTCGACGAGGATAGCGAGAAGATCCCACGCACGCGCGGTCGCAAGAAGAAAAAGAAGCAACAGCAACAAGCCGCAGAAAATGCGGGTGGGACTCTGGCTGATCGATTAGCGGCACTCGCGGTTAAGGACCAAGATGAAAAATCAGTAACCAAGGCAGAGGATGAAGAGGAAGAGGAAGAGGAGGATGATGGCACTGTGGATGGTCTCAAGGTCAAGCTTCTCCCGCATCAAGTTGATGGTGTTGCGTGGATGATCGAGAAAGAAACGGGCAACCACAACAAGCGTGCTAAGCTGCCTAAGGGTGGTATTTTGGCCGATGATATGGGCTTAGGCAAGACAGTGCAATCCATCGCGCTCATCCTGTCGAATCCACGGCCGGAGAATGGTGTTGAGCCAGAGAACAAGAAGAATAAGATCGCGGAAGCGACAGGTAAGGGCACCTTGGTTATAGCTCCTTTGGCGCTCATCAAGCAGTGGGAGGCCGAAATCAACTCGAAGGTCACTCGCTCGCACGAGCTCAAGGTCCTAGTCCACCATGGTCCGAATCGCACCAAGTCAGCCGATAAGTTGAAGCAGTACGATGTAGTCATCACCACGTACCAGGTGCTGGCATCTGAGCACGCAAGCTGTGGCGATGGCCCAGACGGTCTCAGAAAGGGCTGCTTCGCCGTTCACTGGTACCGCACCATGTTGGATGAAGCACATACGATCAAGAATCGAAACGCAAAAATGACCAAGGCTGCTTACGAGATTCGCTCACATTATCGCTGGTGTTTGACGGGAACGCCGATGCAAAACAACCTTGACGAGCTCCAGAGTTTGATCAAATTTCTTCGCATACAGCCCTACTGCGAGATGTCAAGCTGGAAAGACTCGATTGCTGGTCCAATGAAGAATGGGCGTGGTAACCTGGCCATGAGACGACTGCAGATCTTTCTGAAGGCCTTCATGAAGCGCCGCACCAAAGATGTGCTCAAGAAGGAGGGTGCACTTAACTTTGGAGGAAAGGCGAAGAATGGGGAAGAGAGCAAGGGCGGCTTCCAGATTGTCGCGCGAAACGTCGAGACCATCATAGGAGAGTTCACGGCAAAAGAGCGCGCTTTCTACGACCGACTTTCAGATCGCGCACAGAGTCGTCTTGATGAGATGATGGGGGGTGCAAAACAGGATTACATTGGAGCTCTTGTGCTGCTCCTGCGGCTTCGGCAGGCTTGCGATCATCCGAGTCTCACCAAGAGCAACGTGAAAGACGACAAGGATGCCATGACCACAGGAACCAAGCCAAAGACACCAACCGGCCTCCAAACTCCACGGAAAGGATCTGACGATGCTGATCCTGATGATCTCGCGGACCTTTTGGGCGCCATGAGTGTTGCAAGCAAGCGCTGCGATATTTGTCAGGTTTCCTTGAATCGGGACAATGCTGCCACTGATACACCACATTGTCTGGAATGCGAGAAGGATCTCCAAGCATCAGTACCGAAACTCAAGAAGTATGCGTGCTGCTACTACAGGAACATTCTAATTACTAATAGATTCTATAGGGACAAGAAGAAGACGAAAATGAAGAAGCATAGAAAGCACAAACACAAAGCTAGCAAGTGTCGTGAGCCAAACGATGAAGAGGAGGAGGACGAAGAGGAAGAAGCCAACCCCAAGACTGAAAAGTTTGTACGCCAACGTCGTCTTGTCATCGATAGTGATGATGAAGAGGAGGAGGGCGAGTGGCTGGTCTCTGAAGATCAACGAAAGGTTGAAGATCTAGGCAAAGCTGGCGGCACGGATGATGAGGATGCAGAGGGCGGTGGTGATACACTTGCCTCTGTAGACTCGCACGCATCAGGTAGTGTTGACGAGAGTAAGAGCAACCTAGGGTCCTTCATTGTTCACGATACAGATAGCGAAGACCAGGCTCCCGTTGCACGCAACAAACAGGCAAAGAAACACGTGTCAGCCATCAATTCTGATTCTGAAGACTCTGACGACTCTGGCGCTTCCAAATCCGCCTCCGACAGCGATTCAGAGGCCGAATCCGACAATGCTACCGACACGGACGCCTCTGAACCAGAGTACAATGCCTCTGATCTTGTTCCCTCGACCAAGATCCGCCAATTACTCCAGATCCTTCAAAAAGAGACCCCAGAGCACAAAGTCATTGTCTTCTCACAATTCACATCCATGCTCAACATCATTGAGCCCTTTCTCAAGCGCGCAGACTACAACTTCACTCGCTATGATGGCAGTATGCGTAACGACCTGCGCGAAGCAAGCTTGGCCAGGCTACGTAACGACCAACGCACGCGTGTCCTATTGTGCAGTCTGAAGTGCGGTAGTTTAGGGCTTAATCTCACAGCTGCAAGTCGGGTCGTTATCATGGAGCCGTTTTGGAATCCCGTAAGCAATCTCCCCTACCTTATACCACTCCGCCTTCCCCACAAGCCACAATACACAATAGCTACGAGTGATGGTGCATGCTAATAAAGACCCCTAGTTTGTGGAAGAACAAGCCATTGATCGTGTGCATCGCCTCAACCAAACCGTCGACGTAACTGTCTACCGCCTGCTTATCAACAACAGCGTCGAAGAACGCATTCAAGAACTGCAGGAGGCCAAGCGCAAACTCGCCAACGCTGCCATTGAAGGCGGCAAAGCCATGGGCAAACTCGATATGAAGGACATTATGGCTTTATTTCGTCGCGACGCAGAGTACGACCAGAGACATGTAGATGATGCGGATGATGGGACCCTTTATGGGCGTACGAGGGTGCTCGAGGGGGGTGGTGTTGGTGTAGCGGGGGAGCCGACGGAGAAGGTGAAGAGGAAGGCAGGGAGTTTGGGATTTCGGAGGGAGAAGGAGGATAATGTATATGGACGGCGGTGAGGAAGGCGATGCGGGAGAGGTAGGTGATGGATTGTTCCTTTCTGATAGGGTCACAAAGCCATGTATTTCCGAGGACTTGTGAAACACGCTGTATTTGGGCGGTACATATATACAATCCCAATGCCAAGTTTTAAAAGGACAGACCAACTCCGTACGACATTTCCCCTTCCATAGGTGTGTTGTATTGTGGTCAGACAAAGCGTCTATGAACGGCTAGTTTCCTTTTGTGCACAGCACTTCGCTCGGTCAGGTCATTGAATTGTAGCCGTCTACGCGTAATCTGCTCTCGTCTGTTGAATCGGTTCTTTGGGGCACAGCCCCTTGCATGGATAGGTACCATGGAATCGCCCATCTCAACTCCCTATTGATGCCAGACCGAATCGACACGGCGGGCGCCTTGATGCGCCTCGAGCGGCAACCTCGCCTGCGACACGCACCCCAGCCGCAGCCCGACGCTGCTACACACGCCGTGGATCTGCATGACATAGCGTGCAAACTGCGAGTTGGACAGGCCAAAGTCAATGTTCTTGTGCTTCTGTGCCCAGCACAGCTTGCTGAACAGGGCAATCATCTTGTCCGCCGTGCGCGCCCGGCTCGTCGTGCTTGCGTCCGGCGCTTGTGCCGTTTCCATGTAGCTGCTCGCTGCGAAGCAGAGCCACAGGGGCTGCAGGTCCGTGCCGAGGCAGAGGACGTGGTGCTCGAGGGTGTTGAGGGTGGATTTGACGAGCTGGAGGCGCGTGGCGGGGCAGATGGGGAGCGAGGTGATGCCTGACGTGTGTGGGGATTAGCGGGCGTGGCGTTTTTGGGGCTATGCTATGCTTTGCTTTGCTTACCATGGCTGATGGTGGTGGTGGTGCCGCCGCCAGCCTCGAGGAGGCATAAGCAGAGGCCTGCTCGTAGGATGCTTGCGGTTCCTAGCGCGATGGGGCTGAAGCCCGTGCGCACGACTTCTTCGTAGATCCTGACAATGGTGCTGGCGGACCGCACGCAGACGAAGCGTTCAAAGTCCATGTCCATGGCGAAGCTGTCTTTTGCCAGGGCAAAGGGAAGGTGCAAGAGAAGGAACAGATCGTGGAGTTGCAGCTCCAGCAGCGCTCGACATACCAGCCCCTGGTTGCGCCTCTTGAGCTCTGCTTTCGTGTCAGTCCAATCCGGCAATCCGTTCAGTGCTTCTGATATCTGTCCGCGCAATGCGGCCAGAAGCGACTTGGATAGTGTCCCGTGTTTCTGCAGATTATTCACCAAGTCGATGATCTGATAGCGGATCGGCCGTATCGCATAGGCCATCTTGGCAAACGAGCCGTCGGTGAACTTTTCCTTCGGTTGATCCATGGGCTCGAAATCGCTGCCGGCAGTGTAATCGACGTCGTTGTACCCCTTGGATGGCCCTATGTCGACAAAAAGGCTGGCCACCATAGACGGAACACCGCGCTCGCTACATGCCGCGAGATCCAACTCGACAACCGCATTCCACACCTTGCGGCGGAGCTCGTGCTCGGCAAAAGTTTCCTCCACGCCCAGAGCCTTCCAGTCTCGATGAAGACCGCTGGAGATGGAATCTGCAAGCAGGCTTTGCGAGGCAGTGTAATGGTCCTTGCGGTCGATGTCGTTCAATGTCTTGGAGAGGAGTATCAAGCACTTGAACTGAATTCTTTCAACAATGCCTCCTTCTGCCGACCGCTGGCTTGACCAGCATTCGACTGCTTGTACCCATCTCAGCGCTTCGTTCCGGGCTGTGGAACTATCACCATCGAAGGAGAGTGGTTCGTCTGGGAAAAAGCATCTGGCGCACGACATCATGGCGAGAAGGAGCGCATTGAATCGCACGTGATCTTTGTGGGTACCTTCTTGATAGTTTTGATATTCATGCCAAAAGGTGGGGACGTGAAAGAGCGCGTAGATGCCCGTGAAATGATCGAAGTAGGAATCCAACAGGCTTCGACAACGCTCTTCAGCTGGAAGAAGAAGCTTCATGACTCCAGTCACCTTCTCGGGTGGATGAGTTGAAAGAGGCTGCTCTGCTTCAGGTAGAAAGGTAGCCCATTGTGGCGCCCCAAGGATGGGGTGTTCGTCGAGAGTCAGCTTCATGAATTTACGGAGGTCATTGAAAGAGGCAACAATGTTTGTAGGGTGGCTGGGGCCGCGAAACTGGCCATGGAATCCGCTTCTTGGTTCTGTGACCGAGGTCTGGATTTGTGTTTCCTTGGGTCCAATGAGGTTCTCGCTGTCCAAGTCGTCGGAGCTTTCAAGGTCGAGACTGTCTTGGAACGATAGCCATGTGCTTGGCTGAAAATTTCCGCTGAGGATTGATGCGTCAAAATTCTCAAATACAGTGGTGGGAAATTGACTGATGGAGTTGTTGGAAGACCAGGCTTGACTTGCACAAGCTGCACCCGTCGTATCTGAGTCTGTACTCATCGAATAGCGCGGGTCGTACTTGCACAGCTCAGGGGTTCCTACGTTGATGCAACGCGAGCAGATCGGTGTCTCTCGTCCACACTTAAGCTTTCTGCGTTTACACTCAAAGCAAGAAAGCACAAGACGTCTTCGTTTGGTTTGAGATTCGGGCATGGGGAGAAGCTTTGCCACGGAAGCTTAGAACCATCAGGCAGTTATCATATTATTCCAATGAAGATCAGGCTAAGCCAACTAGTCAAAGCTCCGTCGTTGCGGTATCCATCAGCACCACGATTGCATTAACCAGGAAGCGTAGATTATATTGCTCAGTAAGACCTGTTTTCCGACTGTGGATTGGATTCCCCTTTACGAGGCGCCTGGATATTATTACATCCTATGGTGACGCATTCTGAATAATCGTCTGCGTGACTACCCATGCGCCAAATAAGCTACTTGGAACTATGCATACAACCTATGCAGGCCATGCCATCCCTCGTTTAGCTTCCTCACCATGAAACACAAATACCCCCTTATATGCAGCCCTGGAGAAAAGATTGAGAATAGATAGGTTCTTACCATGGAAAACGAGATCTACATGCAGGTATACTCGCTCTACCTAGTGAGATAGAATGGGGTCTGTGTTGCGTGATGGCAACAAGTGTCACAATTCGTTGTCAGACGCTGGTTCGTCTCACCCTTTTATGTCGGCGCTTATTCGCATTTTATCGGAGCGGCGTACATCTATCCTGCATTTGTCAGGGGAAAGCGTCATTGAAAACTGGAGAATGCACTCTATTGGCAGACAAGTCGCACAGCTCTCCATAAAAGGAGTATCAGTTGATAAATCAGTGCTGACAGCGTCTGCCTTCGGACATATGCACCTTTCGGACCGACCCTCACGTCAGCTTCGGCTCTTCCAGTCGGACATGTTTCTTCTGAACACCATTTTCGAATACCTCCAACATTGAATCATTCCCTATGTTGTAGGTACATATTTAGGAGTGCCATACAGATATTAATCTTCCTATTTCTACTACATACAAACGGCATACTCGGCATCAGGCTGTTTCCAAAATGTCACAATGTCCAACATGCTTTTTTTCACTCATCTATGGCGGCCCACTGTTATCTGCAGTCTGTCCACTCGGTCCTCGCTCTACCCGCTCGGCGCCTTTCTGTTGTTATTCTTAGCCGGCGTTGTGTACCAGAAGATTGCCAGTTTCCTCGCGTTCCGGACGGCACAGACGGAGCATGGTTGCCGGAAGCCCTCCAGTTATCCGCACAAGGATTGGCTGGGCCTCGATCTTTTGCAAGAACGAGCAACCGCAAGTGACTAAGAGCATACGCTAGCTCACTACGACCACTGGTTTTCTAAGTTAGGAGATACCTGGGAGGAGAAAGTTGGCCGCCAGCGACTTATCAATACAATCGACATGGCCAAACTTCGATTTACCTTTAACGCAGACATGGAAACACTTGAAAGAGCAGGTGCCTTCAAAGAAAACGACTTCATGGGCCCAGGCATGTTCTCTTCTGATGGACCTCGCTGGAAATTCTCCCGAGACATGAGTAAACCACTCTTAAAGAAATCTTAACTTCGATCTCTTGGAATGTTCAAAAAGCATGTAAATCTTCTCATCTCGCAGAATCCAAAGGACGGAAGCACCATAGATCTACAGCCATTTCTGAAGAAGATGAATTTCGATTCGACCGCTGAATTTATATTTGGCAAATCTACTAACTCTTTGCAGCCGGGATCGCCATACAGCGATGGCAAATTCATCGAGGCCTTCAATTACGCCAATTCCGGATCTTCAAAGCGACGGAGAGCAGGAAGACTTGCATTTCGGTATTGGCTTGATCGAGAGTACTCAAGGACAGTCACCAAGGTTCATAAATTTGTCGATGAGCAAGTGCAGCTTGTACTTAACAACGTATATGGTGCCCATCAGAGCGAAAAAGATAGATATGTTCTCTTAGTCGAGCTTGCTAATCAGATTAAAGATCCTCTTACACTCAGATATGAATGTCTCAACATATTTGCTGGTGGAAGAGACGGAGTGGCTGTTTTGGTTGCTAACGCACTCTTTTGCCTGGCGAGAAATCCTAGTCTCTGGTCGAAACTAAGACGCGTTGCGCTCAATCTAAATGAGGAAGCTGCTTGATTTTGACTCCCAAGGCCTCAGACCATTCCGCAATGTTATCCACAAGACAATACGTTCAACAAGCCCAAGTGCCACAATTTCAAGGACTGCTTTTAAGGATACCATTCTACCTAGAGGCGGCGGGCCTAATGGAGAATTCCAATTGTTCATATGCAAAGGTGATCGAATTTGCGTTTTTGGCTGGGGATGCAATCACATCAAATCAGTATGGGGAGACGAATGATATAGCTTCATACCTGATAGGTGGAACCACATGAAGATAACCCCAGAGTTTGTGTCTTTTGGTGGAGGTCGCAGGATTTGCCCAGCCTACCGGCCACTCTGTCATCAATCTATCTATGTACTGCTCCGACTCACTCGAGAATTTAAGCGTATTGAGAACCGTGACCCTATTATGGAGTATGTCGGAGTAGACAGGAATCTTACGGATAGCCGCAACGGCGTCAAGATTGGGCTGTTTGCGGCCTAAAGTTAGGATAGAAGTACATTTTCATCTGCCCGAGAAACGTGAGAGGATGTACCATGTATAAGTATTTTAAGCGATGCTAGAGCCAACCGCATCAAATCTAGAAAAAGTGGAATGGGTGCTTCAGGGTTGTGAGACCTGAGAGCAGTAATTTATCGTTTGCTCGATTCCCAAGATTGCATAGTATATGTCCTACGTGGTCCTTCCTACTAATATATTTTACCACTCAATGACCGGGCTAGGTCTTATCGACATCCTCTGCCGAAAGAAGCCGTTCTAGTTTATGCATTAACAAGAAGCCATCACAATATTGCAGACCACTAAGTTTAGGTTCATGATTACGGCCTCTATAACAGGTCTTGAAGTAGAATAGTAACACACTAGGTCTTCATACAGAATGGAACTAGAGTGAAATTTTAATTGACCTACTTCCTTTCTCGCGAAATAGATCAAGTAGCTTCAATAATACTGTCAACATCCTTAATCTATTATTTGACTAATCTTCTATCTGCATCTCGATAAAAGATTCTAAAAGGAGTAGCTGCTACATGACTATGTCGTGATAGGCTCGCCAACCACGCCAGGCTGGTCCCAGAAACTCGCCATAACCTTACGGTCCCCTTCCCAACCCCAACGAGCATGCTGCGCAGCGAAGTTCTAGAGTAGGAATGACCAGTTAGTTGATAGAACAATTTCGTTTGAAAATTGATTACTCACATCAACAAGCAGCACATCGCCGGCGTCCCAGGTAATGCTAGCTTCTAGCTCGTGCTGCCACTCGTCCATCTTCTGAACCCATTCTCGTGGGATGGGCTCATCTTCTTCAAGGCCAGCAAACTAAGAATTTTTGTTAGTCTGGTTGGATTGAATTATATAATAACCCAGACCCAATACATACATGAGGAGGAATAGAAATACCATCCGTTCCGTCCTCCTTCTTGAAGGTGAATGGGGCTTCAAAAGTGTTGTTGGCCACCGCATTCGTGTATCGAGTGGATAGAGCCTGTAATCTTTTGTCAGGATTACAAGAGAACAAGGGCATATCATCTAGAGGATACTCACGTTGAAGATGGCAGGCTTGTTCAACGTTGGATGCATCCGGGTACCAGCGACACGGTGGACAACTTCCAGATCGCCGTTGTCTTTCCATTCCCAGTTAAATCCACGGCGTTGCCACACAGATAAGCTCTCGTCGGATTGATTGATATCCTCGTGCCAACCACCACTGCGTGCGAGATGGAGTATTTTCCTCTCTACCATTGCTCGCCTCCCATCCTCAGTATCAGGCATCTTTTCGTTGCCCTTAGGACCAAAAGCTGAGTCCTTGTAGAGTCCATTACCGCCGACAATACCACCGACTTGTTCGGCATTATGCGGAATGTGATAAACAAGGCCCTTCTTCCCGCAACCTTCAAGGAATCCAGGGACCTCAGAGCTCAGGCGATCGTAAAGAGCGATGGAGTTACAGACAGAAGTCTCACCGCCAGCCTTCGGTGCGACCTTGCAGAAGAGAGCAAGGTAGTGCGGGTGGACTGGAGATACAGCATACTCGTTGTGCCAGCCAATGAAGTGGCTTGGTGGGCCCTCATTGGCGGTAAGCACGTTCAAAGCCTGGGGTCTTCGAAGTACCTCCATTCCAGTATGCTCATGGGGCTTCCAAGCGTGTGGACCAGACCCTGCAATCGCGAACATAAAATCGGAGAAATCCTCGGCTGTCTTCAAGGGAAGACCCTTGAAGTGGATTGCACCGCCGTTTGCATCTAGCAGCTGACGGATTGGGCTTTTGAGGTCTGGATCAGAAGGTTGAGCGCCAAGAGCGCGCGCTTCGGCAAGGATGGCATCTTTGGAAAGCTCTTGCTGCTCCGGTTGAAGTACCAAAGGAAAGTTGATAGCAGGATCGTCGGAATTCTTGATAATCTTTATTTTCTTCTGGTACTCTTTGGGAACGGGAGTCCAATATTGCTTGATAGCCATTGTTGATGCGTAAAAGTAAGGGATTTAATGGAATTGAGATTGATGATTCTGATTGCGAAATGCCTACAATAGCTTTGGATTTATACCTTTGGCGAACTTTTCTTTACTGTCGCCATCGAACATATCCTGTCTTACTCAGTTTCCTCGGAGGTTTCCTTATAGGGT
>Ga0182215_1000084_pt1 | contig 15122 bp, 18 predicted proteins | sample G5R1MG_24_FD_128404 | JGI IMG/M metagenome (GOLD analysis project Ga0182215, IMG submission 128404) | Switchgrass phyllosphere microbial communities from Michigan, USA - G5R2_NF_03OCT2016_LD1 MG | ecosystem: Host-associated > Plants > Phyllosphere > Phylloplane/Leaf | place: USA: Michigan... | reverse complement strand
TTCCATCCCTGACGATTTTCCGCCTAGCCATACATCCGGCACGCACCTAGCCCTCATCCCGGCAGACGTCTCCAGCAGCCCCTTCTTCAGACGTTGAGACCCAAGCGCTAATTATCTACCCAGGGCGATCAGAGCTGACCTCGATCATGCAGCAGCAGCAACTCCGATAAAGGCTACGCATCCTCTCAGCGTTGGAAGCAGCATTCCGGCGAATCACACGTAGCTCGACGTGTGAAGATCAGGCTAGCATGGCATGCACTATGTTATGTATCTCGCTTCCTAGCCAGAGAGGCCCCGTCATCCATCCATTCACACCCACCGCCGCACGCACTCCGGGGAATTGCGCGCTGAAGCCGGCCGCGGTCGGTGCCTCGTCATCGGTTTTGTCTGACTCGCCATGACGCGGGCATGCCCTGTTATGGCAGCGGGATTTAGCAATCCGCGGAATCTCGCCTGGCATCCTGCAGCGCAGACCGCTCTGCGGCATTGAGCCGGGCTGGTGCGAAGAAGGGCGCAAACTCGCTGCCGGCAGGTACCGTGTGGGTACGAGGGTGCTCGCCATTGGTAAGGTATTGCAAAAAACGTGCATGCGTAGCGGGGAAATGGGTGTCGCTCCCGCTATGCACGCCCCCTATGTCGACTTTGACTTTTGTGACCCGGTGAGGTGGGCTGCGGCGGTGGTGATATGTCGGGGGTGTGGTTGCTCGGCAGATGACTGCATACCCAAGTCGTGCCCAATATGTTTGTTCGCGAGAAGAGCGCGACCCGGGGTTTGATTGATGTGTGTGGATCAGTGGGCGTGGTTGGCTCGGCTTCCGGCAGCAGGGGCTTGTGCTTGTTGATGCCCCCAGGCCTCTGCCCGGCTGCATACCCACAAAGTATGTACATGTACTTACGTGAGACTCTTGACGCGGAGTCCAACCGGGCTGATAGCCATCCAGCGTCGGGGCCTGTTCTCTGCAAACATCTGTTAGCACCGTGCATGTCGCACCAGCCGCCGCCACGGCCATGGGAAAAGTAGTTACTTCCTCCCAGTGCAACCAACCGTACGTGCGCCACGCATGGTTGCTTTGTTCTTTGGACGACAAGTATGCACGAATCCGCCCCTTTCTTGTTGGCGACGCCCCCGCGTCGTGCCAGAACTTGGGGACGCCACAGCCCTCAATTTGCTATTGCTGGACGAGGCACATCGGCCCTTGTCAGAAAGAGAGAGAGAGAGGTAGGGATTTGCAGTGGCTCTACGCCGATGGCTGTTCTCTTCTTCCTTTGGGCTTTCTCGCTTCCTTGATCGATCTCGTGATCAGGCAGCGCAGAACGGTGGAATGAAAACGTCTTGGCGGGACATTTTATCCCGCGCCATTTTTTTCGTTCTTTTTTTTTTTTTCCTTGGTTGTTTTTTTCGGGGGGTACTTTTTCAATTCGTGGGACGTGGCAGCTAGTGCTTTTGTGGAGTACCAGCTTTCCCAGGTAAGTGGCATGGCGTCACCTCGGCGCGGTGGCGAGGGATCGTCAGAGGATGAGAGGGGGGAATCCTCAGTCTTAGGGCCTTGATCGACGGCTCGATTAGGAAGCGAGCAGACGGTTGTTGTGGTTTGGACAGGCCGCTCGCTCACCAGGAAGTCGGTTCCACATTGTCAGTCTGGTGGTATTCACGCGTGTGCGGGACGGGGGGTTCCGGAGGAAACCGATGCAGTCCTCTACTTGGCTACTTACAAGAGTGAACATAGCGTTGATTGACGAGACTCTGTGCTCGGCACGTTCGCAAGGTACCATGTGCATATGCCTGGACTTTCAAGGATATCGTCTCTGCTTGTGGTGAGTAACCAAGTTCAATAGATGAGCTCGCAACTACGCAACTCACGCAGGAGCAGCACTATTGCTTTGGAGCTCGGGCTTGATGGATGTGGAATGGTGAGCTGGCACGACAGGCCCATCCATTGGTCGGAGCGTTGGAAGCAGTCGAGAGATGAAGGTTGAACAAGGGCAGCGCGGTTCTGTATCGAATTGAATGGCGTTGCTATACCACTACTAGCAGCTATCAACAATAGTACTACATGACGCTGAAATGTCCCATACAAGGCCCGGACTTCCCATATCAATAATAGCATGCTTGAAGTTGTGTTGGGTGTGATCAACAAGCATATGGGGCTTGCTTGTCCGTTGGCTGGTTGACATGGTGTGCGAATGCATCGCTCTCACCCCAGCACTCATCCATCTCTTTGCCCTCGCAGGTCTGCCCCAGGTCAGCATCCGGACTCAACAGAGTGTCGTGCGGTAGATGTATCATAGCGAGGCAGGTGTGTCCCTGAGAAGCCGTTGCCGTCCTATGATGCTGTGCAAGACGGTCGCCAGGCAACTACTGTGGATCGAGATGGTCCAATGCAAACAATAGGTAATGGTATACCTTCCCAAAGCGACCGTCAGAAACTGTCTGGAGAGCCTGAGGTCTTCAGGCTCGCGTCCACCTTGATTTCTTTGTTGTCCTCTTGCCGCGCAGAATCGCCCATATATGGGTATTCACTGAGTCGGCTTTCGAGTTTTTTAAAAGTCTCGTGGTAGGCCTTCGACGGTACTGAGTCCGGGTCAACGACCAGAGAGGCAGGATCAATCAAGATCGCTCTTGGATAGCTAAGGAATTTTCTCTCCTCCGCGCGAGCGCGATTACTGTTCATGGCTCTTGCTGCCTCTGCAGGCTGCGGGTCTGGAAGGGAGAATCTTTCGGCCAGTATCTTCCGAAGCACCCGTTCGATTTGCTCATCGGTGGGTGCTTGGAAAGTTGGACGCTCCTCAAGAAGCACGATCCGCTGATGCATTTCGCGAAAGCATAGTTCTGTCTTGTGCATAAATTCCCTGCTGCGGTGTGCCGGTTAGCGATGAAGGGAGCCTAGTACCGCAAGTCCATCCAGCTTACTACCAATACGCAATGCGTTCAAAGGAGTGGTTAATGCTCTGCAATTGAAAAGACCAGGACATGTTGGAAAGGCAGTGGGTTGACGAGGAAATGCAGTAGGAGCAGTAGGAAGAAGGGTTCGAGTTTTTGAAAGGAAATTCTTGCTTGCGATTTCCAACTGAGGAAGACGTAGGCATATAAATGGGAGCTGGGAAGATGATTAGGGGCCAAGGCTGAGCGGCTGTCAGGCTGAGAAGCCGACAGGGCGCCCACTGCCTACCCTGAGCTCTGGCAGTAGGAGTCGATGGGTCCGGCCAGCGGCGGTGCAATCGCTTATTGGCCAAGGAGTCCTACGAGGCGACTGGGTGAAGGCCCAATCGACAAATTCGACATGGGTAATTGCCGGGACGCGTGAGAGAGCACCGTGAGAGAGTTGTACTCCAAGAGAACGGTCTTGAAACAACCACAAGCTCAGGTACCAGCCAGCAAGCAGCCAAGTGCATACTAGCACTCTTTCGGGGTACGTCGCACCAAGTCGAGTCGTACTTGTTGTGTCCCGGACGGCCATGGGTAACCGTGGAAGCCCATGGCCGCGTGGGAGGACAGAGCCAGGGGCGCCGCGTGCCGTGGGAGTCGCCTAGTCCGTACCGTAGGATCGACACTGCAGGCTCCAGAGTGAGCTTTTGAGGAACCAGGTGGATGCGCGGTGCCGGGTGCAGCTCCCATTGGGAGGGCCGCGTGCACATGGTGGCGAGCCATCAGGTGGAGGTGGAGGTGGCGGTGACGCCGTCAATCGGGTGGTGGTTGACGCTTCGGGATCGAGTCAGTCTCCCCAGGCGAAGCACGCTGCCGCTGAGCGACACATGTTCTGCCTTGACTCCGACGAATGCAGCGGTTCCGCGCGACCGAGACATGTGTTTCGTGTGCGGTTCGCACCAACGCCCAACGGTACCGTACCGTACCGTACCGGCGGCAGGGATCTTGTTGTCCGAAGGCCGAACGCAAGCCCCAGACGCAACACGGGACGGTTCCCTATTGACGGCAACTCGAACGGACACCGCACCTACACAGCGCTGATCGGTGGAGGATGCTGCAACCGACCACTGCCTTCTGCCCATCTGCATCCTGTACGGCCATCTCGGGGCCAGGTCGACGGCGGGTTTCGAGGATCCCATCGTGGCCTGCAGGATCTCGACGCTATGTCGCCGACGAGGGCAACCATACCTACATACCTACTCACAGTTGATATGCGTTGTATCGGAAGACATTCCCCTAGAGCACTTGGCTACGAACTCCCTACGAGTCAGGTCTCCTCGGCTAACCTTGCACTTTCAGCTCAAGCTGCGGATTGGTAATGCATGGCAATTTCCAATGTCCATGTGACTACGCGTAGGCAAATCTTCTTCATCTGTGCTTCGTCGGCATGTCGATTCGTGAAATGGCTCTTTACCCTGCGGATCTGCCATGGTATCTGGAGTCGGCAAAGCAATGTCAGTGGCACGGAACGACAAAGGGATTTGAGGGACAATGTGCTCACATATGGAATCCACGATCAACTTGGATTTTGCGTGTAGCAGTTGGCAGGGTTTCTTCCTTTTCAAAACAGCATCAAAGGGAAGTATTCTCTTACAGCATTTATCTGTCCTTTCATTTGGCATTTATGCTTTCTTTTGATGATTATCAGACCGTAGTGTCAGTACATACCCTACGTGAGCCACTTCGGTTGTCAGGCAAAGGCCGACAGGCGCCAGTGTGCCCAGAAAGAGGTCACACGACTGACTCACAGGGCCTAGATACAGTTCAGTCCCGCAATCTACCAATTGATAGACCATTGCGAACCTTTCGGCTGTGTAGCCGAAGCGGGGATTGACACCACGGCCTGATATCGGTCTTATCACGCACTCTGTGAGGCCACTTGCGCCCTTGCTAGTCCTAAACTTGGCCACCGGTAATTGTCGGGCTACAGCTCAAATCCCCAAAGCCTGACCCAAGATCCCAAAATCCCAAATCCACAAATCCACAAATCCACAAATCCACAAATCCACAAATCCACAAATCCACAAATCCACAAATCCACAAATCCACAAATCCCCAAATCCCCAAATCCACAAATCCCCAAATCCCCAAATCCACAAATCTACAAATCCCCAAATCCACAAATCTACAAATCCCCAAATCCACAAATCTACAAATCCACAAATCCACAAATCCCCAAAGCCTAACCCAAAATCCCAAAATCCCCTTCAACCAATTTCTAGCCCCAAGCCCCCGAGATCCAGGATTTAATCCTGCACCCAAAACCCTGGCCCTATAATCATAAACCCTTTATTACACCTCTGCCAGCTCTGTGCTTGAATACCTGAAGTATTAGAAGAAGTGAACCGATTAGAGTATACAAAAGTCTTCATCATGACTGAGAGCCATGGTATGGTGCACAACGTTACAGGTGCCCAAGGTAGTTAGTCGTGCCCAAGCAAAATTCGTGCCCCGCCATCCCCACTTTCCGCCCAACATCGTCTATTTAAAAAGCGCACGACCTCTGTGATCAGACGAGGAAACCCATCTCAATACACTCTTCAATACGGTTCCTACGAATCTACTCCCTTCCACTGCACCAAACGGCGAGCATCACAGTACAGCCAGCGTTCATCTCCGTTTCCCACCTAGACTTTGGTGACTGTCAAATTGCGTGCGAGAGCCGGGAACTGCAATCGTTGTCTTGCAGGAGGCTTATCTAGCGCATTCTATGGTACGTCTCCGACCATGGAAACGTATCATCTAACTCATCGAACAGGAATTTCAGGACGAGGATATCGAAGAGGGAGAAGTTGACTTCAATGGCGCATCGAGGACACCCCATCGTATACATGGGATAGGTACCATAGTATACTGGCAGGATTGTAATGTGACACTCATGAGATATGTTGACGGGGATTTGGAGTATATCAGGGCGATCGAGAGACGCACAGGAAAAGGGAAATTGAAGGTCGGCCTGGCACTAGTTTTCCTGGGTCACGGTGGGAAAGCAAAAGCAGAGTAATTGTACATTCATCCTTCGTCGGCTTTATTCTTTGAAGAATGCGCACTTCAAATTGAATCCTTCCTCTAGTCCCAAGTTCAGGTTTAAAATGCCATCCTCAAGGCTATTACCGGTAACGCGCAGCATGATACAGTTCGTCAGTAGAAGGCCTTGCCGAACTTCTTCTTTCCTCAGGGGACTCATTTCAATCCCGGCGCTTATCTCAGGACCAAGCAGCTCCGTGATCGCTGCTTCGCCTTCAGCTGCCTGAAGAACCACCTCTCCCACAAGTAATTTTGCTCCATTGTCTTGAACGATATATCGGGACATTCCATCTATTTCTAGATTTACGCCGAACAACTTCATTGCAAGATATTGGACTTTGTTCGGGAGGATGGATAGGCTCAGGAGGCATTCGATTTTGCCTTCAGACAGTTGAGATGGGAAAACCATGGTTGCAGCCGCTTTTTCATTGTACTTTCTGATGGCACCACATATATACTGAGGGAAAATGGTCGCGAGAAGCTTGGCTGTTGGATTTGAGAGAATTTGCTGGTCATGGCTATTCGTCTTCATCGTATTGTTACTCGGGAACTGGCTTGAAACGGGTGTCGGCATGAAGCGTGGCTCCTCGGCGGCTAGGCAAATTTCTGGTTCCACGATCGATGCAAAATGGGTATTGCGAGATCCAGACAAAGATGGGTCCATGCTCATAGTTTCTTGATAATTAGATGAGATTTTTTATTGAAAGAATCGATGGGAAACTCACTGCGACGTTTTGAGTTGGCTTGCAATCTTTCAATTGCGGATTGAACAGTAGGCTGTATCTGGACATTTGAAAGCACAGCTGCTACTGCCTGTCGGTCTTCGATGGCTAATTGATCGAAAGCAAGAAGTGTGTTTTTATCAAAGCGCTGGCCCTTGTAATGGCTCCGACTATGGCATTTGTTCCATACAAGGAAGTATGCGAGCCAAGACGTGAAGTCGGTGTCATAAAAGATTCGCGAAGTAGATTCTGGTGGCGCAGAGCGCGCATGCACCATACTGTCTTGAAGTCCATAAGGGGTTTTTTCTCGGTTCCATACCGACGTGAGTTCCCGAGAAAATATCGCAGTCGCATCTCTGATTGTGACTGCAGGATCCGTACGGTCATCATTAGATCCTGGCATGGTTGCAATCGGCATGCATGTAAGATTTATTTTTTGAATGTGGTTTTGCGGTTTTGCAGATGTGAGCTTGCGGACGTGAAAGTCAATACTAATGGTACTGCAATGTGAACCAGGTAGGCGCTCCTGCTGACGTGTCAAGCTCCAGTGGGGGCCGGTACAGGACGGGACGACCGAAAATCTTCGCTCAGTTCACCATGTATCATAGGTATACACGTAAGCCGCTGATCGGACCGGTCTGGGGTGTCGATTAGGCGAATCAAACGTCAAACTAACATTCTCACAATCTGTCACCGGGGTTAAACGTCAAACTAACATTCTCACAATCTGTCACCAGGGTTAAACGTCAAACTAACATTCTCACAATCTGTCACCAGGGTTAAACGTCAAACTAACATTCTCACAATCTGTCACCAGGGTTGTGTGTTAGCAGTTCTAGTGACAAGATGACAAGATGACAACAAGATGTACGATTGCAAGGATGCACTGTGGGTCTTCGAGTGTCATGCTCGCGAGAGATGAACGCAAGGAGCGTTCTCTTCCATTCAACGCCATTCAGATCTTTACATGGACTTGCAAATTCACATTTTCTAAATACGGGAACTCTGTAGCTTCTATATGGATCTTGAAGCCATGGAAAGGTATAAAGGTATGCTGTTCTGCAGTGTAAGTAATTCGACAACCTTCAATCACAACCACAGCCACAGCTCGAAAGCGAATCTCTCTGCAACATAATACAATACCCAGTATCACGGTGAGTCTACATTTCTGTGATACAGTCACCATCTGCTAATGCTTAATCCAAGATCCGTAAAATGTGTGAGCGACACCAAGTGACAATGACTTACAAGAACTGCACCGAACCACACAAACACGAGGTTCTGAAATGGATCCCCGTCCCCTGTTCGAAGAATTGCGGGAACTGGGTCGACAAAACGAACATGGGCAGGATGCTCAATAAGGCGCCGGGTGTGATTTGTCCTAAGTGTTGATTAATCCGACTCTTCTCTGGAGGTAAGGTATTCTATCGCGCTACGCGAGATTACATTCAAAAATTGGCTGACTGAATGAATGAGAGGGTAGCGGAGCTATGAAGGCGGTCTCTATAACCTGGGCGCATTGAACCGCCAATGATACGAACTAGTGTCGAAGTCCAACCTGATTAGTTTGCAACCGCACTACTGCGCCTCATTCCTTGAATTCCAATTCGCTCTATCATCTTTGTGCCCGTGCGTGATGCGTAACCAATCAATATCGCATTGCTTACGTGATGGTGACACGTACTTAGCCGCGCTCAACAATTCAGTTCTCTCGCATTCCCTTGAACGAACAAGCCATCACCGCTCTTAACGCTCGAAACCACAGTATGATTTCAGACGATGGATGCCAATATGTTCACCCCTATTATCCCGAGGGGGTAAAACATATCCTTACCACGGGCGGCAACCATTACATCGGTTTCGTCGACGAAAACACGATCCTCAAGTACCCGCATTTCAAGGTTCCCTGGCCCGCTCTTGACGTTGAATCCCTAATTTATAAGCAACTTGGCAAGCATGATAGCATCATTGGGTTCAAGGGCAAGCATGAGGAGGGGGTGCTGCTGGAATACGCGCCCAAGGGCTCCCTGTACAACTACATCGCAGACACAGGCCTCACAGGCCTCACAGAACATGAAAAGATCAGACTCGCCAGAGAGATCGCGGAAGGAGTAGCTCACGCTCACTCTAGGAGCGTTATTATATGCAACATCAACCTCCGGAACGTTCTTCTGGATGATGCGCTCCATGCCAAGCTTTGCGGTTTCCAAGGGCGACTGCTAGGACCAGACGGCAAAGTTCTTCACGATGGAGGCTCTTGCGAGCTCGCGGATTCATTTATGCCTCGCCAGGATAATTTTTCAGCAAGTTTCGTGACGGATATTTTCGCGCTTGGGTCTACTGTCTATCATATCATGACCGGTCACGAACCATTCCCCGAACTAGACGTCTTCAAGGATGAGGCGGAGTTCCGGCGTCGCTATCAACAAGGCCATTTCCCACCTATGGACACTCTGCTGGCTGGCAAGGTCATTTTGGGTTGCTGGAAAGGGGAATATGCGTCTGCTGGCAAGGTCGCTGAAGATTTATCTTTGCTGGAGACACGCTTTTAGGCCGCATTGCTGGTGGAAATTGTCAACTCCTATTTCCCTCCGAGTATACGAGAAATCTCTCCTCAATATAACTATGCAAAATACCATAAGAACGGGTATTTTTCGAAGAGCTTCCTCATTTGACGTAGTCTTACAATCCCTATTTGCCTCATAATCGACTCCTTACCCCTGACGCGATTGCCTAAACGCAGTATACAAGTCCAACATTGTATGAGATTGTTCTTCGGTACTTATGATATGGTGGAAATGCATGTGTTAAAGCTTGAAGCACTACAGGCTTAGTACGTAACTAGGTGGTCTCGTAACCTAATACGTGTATAGCTATGTAACTTGACAGATGTCAGAACATAGTGTCAATCCCCACTGCGCCAACAAGGATTGAATAGTACTTATGCCCTCTTAGGCCACTCCGGGTCAAGGCGGGCGCATTGCCTGACAGCAGACGGATACACAATAAGTACAATCCACCTCATCTCCAATAAAACGAGGAAGTCTCGGCTTGTCAAGCAGCTGCTGAAGCTACTGTGCAGGAGGGTTGTCATGATAAAATCACCTCTAGAATAAGCGTCCGCGAACAAGGTGGAGGAGTGTCGGCTTCGGGTTGGGAAGATGTCGGCCCTTGGCAATGTGCTGTGCACTGTGCAACATCGAGTACGAAATAGCATCCTGCGATAACCCTTCCCTAGCTATGGCCATGCTACCCCCATCTCTCGCCACCAGATTTTTTGCGTATCTCCTGGGTGACACAGTTTCCTCCAAAATCCCTCGCCAAAGAACGCGCATCTCAACTATACCCGCCTGGGAAAGCGCTAGCACGCCCGCACGCTGCAATCTCAGCCTGCTGGGTGGTAACGTTTGCAGTCTTCCTGCTCGGACTGATTCAAAGGGCCCCGAAGTGATTTCAGACTCAAATTTTGCAATGCTTTCATTTCTGACTTCTTTCCAGTTGATTCGTTACGGGATAATCCTGGTAATGAGCTGCTTGATCTTAGACAGCCAATGACCTAGAGCAGCTAAATGAGCTTCCACTATTTCGTATCAAACTGGACATGCTCACTATGCCATTTCTCAATAGAAGAAGATGGTTCAGTAGTTCTCGGTAAGAAGCAAGTTCATTGAATCCCAAGTATGGGTACTAAAAGGTAGTAGTGGCAAGCAATCCACCGGCACTAGTGCACATTCCTCATCAGACATCACATTCCTGCCCAAATCAACTTTGTCCAATTTGCAAAAAAGCTCCCCAAGCATTCTTGTACCATTCGGATTGCCATGAACTACACGAGAGGACTCAAAATTCAAAGCTTCCGGCTGATTGCGCATCAATTGAGCTGCTTTGCGACCTTGGACGAGCACTTGCTCCTATTCTACCGATCGATCAGCCTTCTGGCCCTGACCTTGCGCTCCAGCTTCTTAAAAGGTCCTTCTCCGGGCAGACGTTGGCGAAGCTTTCTACCTACCACGCCTGGAACAAGGACCCAAGGTTTATCCAGCTTCTATCCACCCTTCCGACAGAGATATTGTCAGAGTTCGTTGCGCCTCGCATTATCCCAAGCCAATTGCAATATGCACTACCAGTCCTTGGCGAGACATATCAACTACTCCAGCGCCTCCACCAGTGGCCTGCCGTTGAATACACGCTCTGTTGCCGAGGTGCTATATTTGTAAAGCGTTCTCAATTCGGTAATCGATCCTATATAACCGATCTAAGCACGAAAGAATCCAAAGGCTACTCTCTTGTTAAATCACGCGATGTGTCGTGTGGCTTTGTTATCGTCTATTTGGACAAAGTTGGAATTCCAGATATCGAGTTCCAGGAATCGAGTTTTGTTGAATTGGCGCGGCGGAACTCTAAATGGGTATACGCAGTTGCTGTGACGGAGGGCAAGATTTATGTCCAGTCAAAGGTATGCGCATGGTATACGTACAATATTTTACTGACAGGATTTAGGGTGTCTTCATTAAGAGAATTACGCGCTCTCGTCACAGCCTTCCCCAGATCATTTGGGACTACCCCTACTCGCCATTGCACTTCTGCCGAACCGATCTCCAAAACGTTCGTTACCCAAATCCAGAAAAAGATGTCGTCCTCCATTACGTCCCTATGGATGACGTGGTCGGAATATCTGTTGCATGCTGTCCCGGAGAAATTCTTACCATTATGTAACATACGGCAACAGAGAACCGAACCGCGGCTTATAAAGAAGCTTACAAGGATTCCGTCTGGACGTATTGTCCATTAATAGACGAAAAGGTGCGAGAGGTGTGGTTGGTGTATCCCGACACCCTGAGGGAATCCGCATTGATAGTATATACGTCCACAATCGTGCGCCAACCGGGACTAACAGATAATTAGATACGGACTGAGCAAAGACAAATCTGGCTCGGCTGCGCTCTACCACGACGAAGCTCGTTGAATTGCACACAGATTGCCTCGAGTTCAATCCGTGCGTTGTAATACAGCGATTACCATTCACGGCCCTATAACCACGTCATCGGCGCCATTCCTACCGTCGACAAGCAAGGTCTGGATATCCCTACCTTTCCCATCTATCGAACTGAAATGCCCAACTACGGCTTAACCATCGACGAGCTCTACTATTCCGAGGCTCCGCTGGATGGAGTACTGCACGCTCAGTTGTGCATATATGGAGGCTTCTGTGTTGGCCTTGTCCTCCAATACCAGTCGTGTAGTAGGTCGCTGGGTCAGTTTAGATATGACAAGCACACATCAGAATGGTTCCACCAGCCCTGCCAGATCGGAATCGCACACGAACGAGAGGGTCTCACATCGAGAGTTCGCATGAATTTTGTAACTAGGAATCTTCAAGGGAAAGAACATGGTGAAGGCATTCAGCCCCAACAATTTCACCCCATGACTGGCGTTATGGTCTGGTGGTACGGGAAAGAGGTATCTAACATCCAAATAATCCCTTCTTGATCAATGACATTTACCATATCGATCATACCGCGAGGTGGTTTCGGTGCTTGCTGCATGGGCCATGTCCACTCGCCATGGTCGTTAGTAGAGCACTGCACTACCTCTTTCTGCGTACTTGATGTTTTCCTGATTGGCGCTGAGAAGGACCTATCAAGTTGCTTTGAGGAATTCTTACGGTACTTCCCCGGAGCTTTCTATCAATAACCGCTGCTCCCATCAATCGTTCCATGTTCCTGGACGTTGGGGGCATTATTATCTTCGTACAGTGTCGTCTGAGCGCGATACTCATGATCTATGCGGAAAAAAGACCAGCACGCAAATACGTGCAGCATGATTCGGTTCACAGCCACTACCTCACAAGCTCAATAGCGTCCAAGATACCATTAGGAGCCAGGAACCCAGCGCCCGAACGGCTGCCACTTATGCAGCGAATCGTAATCGTGTTGTTTCCCTCGACCAGCGCACCCGCCGGGATTGCGTAATCGTAGACCTCGCCAAACCCACGATACGCGCCGCGGGTAAGACCGCGCGAGTCGATCTTGGTGGGCTCGTCTGGCGTCGCCGCAGGAAAGGTATTCACCACCACAGCAGGCCGGCCGCCGGCAAAAGCGAGCGTAGTGCCAACCCGCAGTGTCGCTGCTGCCGTCGAATTCGCGGTGAAGGCAATGGTCAGGGGATTCATGTCCTGCACAATGGCCATGGGGACGCTGTCGAGACGGCTGGATCCGACGGTGTAGGTAAGGTAGGACAAGTAGACAAGGAGTGGTCATGGCCCCAGGCGGCGCGGGGCTGGTAATTTGACGCACGGATACCGTATTTATCTGTGCGCGTGTCGCCTGTTCACGTTACCAGCTTTGGAACAGGCTGTAGAACAGTCACTGCTACAATAGCTTCTGGTGTGTTCCTCTAGGGCTATCATCTACGCCATTGATAGCCGGAATTCAATCGCCCCACTATATGAAGCGTGTGATGGAAACTGAGGGTGTTGCAGGCCGCAGCAATGTCGGCTCAGCACGTAACAAACGGTCACGTGACGTAAGATAGATAGCTATGTAGCATCACCAAATCTATCTCAACGCCAATCAAACAACGATAGCTCGGCTTGCCGACCAGCTACTGAAGCTACTGTGCCTGGGGGCTATTCTTATAGAAACACTTCTGCACGAGCGATTTATTCCTCTTCGCCCCCAGGACAGTGATTCTGGTACAACGGATTGACCTCGACCTCTCGACACCAAAGAGCCCACGGCCTTGCGAGCGTACTTGCCATGGCCTCCCAAGCATCGTGCGCTTCTCCATCACTGAGATAATGCAGGCTAGCTTCAGCCCTGGCCTTGCCATGCTTGATCTGCCCGCCTGCCTCACCATCTACCTTGCCTTCGACGGCGTAGTCGGCGCAGGCGTTTTGCATGGTCAAGGCAGCTGTCTGGGCTTTTGCAGCCTCTTTGGTGTAGATTGCCTGATAGACTGCTTCTTCAATGCCATGGGCTACCGTCGTATAGCCATGGCCTCGTAGGAGAACGACGGCGTGGTCTGGCTCCAGCGGTGGCTCTGAGGTTGCCCCGCCGAGCTGTGCAGGGAGTGCAGAGCGGACTTTGGAGTAGATGAAGGCTGTGGAAGTGGCAGGTTTGAACGTTGCCGCCAGCGAGGCTCCCAGCGTGGCATCGCGGACGAGGAGGTCATGCTTTGCACCCGAGGGATAGTGGCCGGAAGCATTCCATACCGGTACCTTTGTACCTAACGAACCGCGCACGCATGAGCCTGTTGCACCTCCACCGGTTCGCACAAGCTCACCCACCGAGAAAGCCAGCCATGTGAATACTGGCTCTGAGCGGCACGTCGCTCACACAGTAGGGGAGGACGTCACTGGCGTGGCTGTGGACCACGGCATTCATGGTTGGAAAGCGTTTGTAGATTTCGCTGTGGATATGGCGTTCAAGATAGCCAGGCTTTGCATTCTTCTCGACCGGTTCCGCGCCCTCCACGTAGTACTCGACGAGGTCGTCCGGTGAGCTGACCAGGGCGGGAGGCGTATTCCAGGGCATCCAAAAGGAGGCTGGATTGTCAGGACTGCGGACGGAGATGTGCCCGTACGCATCCAGGACGCGGTGGTGGTGGAGGATGTGGGCTGCTGTGACGAGACCGCGGAACAAGTCCTCGAGGCCTACCTTTTCGCGCTTGGGAAAGTAGCCATGAGACATGATGGTGTAGTGTGGTGGAAATACATGGTGGTGAGGCTTGAATGAAGCCCGAAGCACAATCGCTAGAGGACACGTGACGTGAGGTCACGTGCTGAGAGTCATGTGACCAACAGTATATACTGTGTAGTTGAAAAGCTTGCCGAAGCTTCATCGGCAGATAGACAGACAGTACGCGCGCGCAAAATAGATAATGCACTATCCATCTCAACCCACTCAAATCCGACAGCGGCTGCTGAAGCTCACTGTGCCTGAGGCAAATACACCTCTATAGTAGAGAGAGAGAGAGAGTGTGGGTGCGATGGCACGATGACGTAGACTAGTCCACATGGGGTAACCGACTAGGGGTTGACTACACCAACGGGACTCGGCGTAACTACACCAACCTCGACGCTGCTTCTTTGCCTCTTTTCCCCGTCTTGCGGTGGCCGCCGTGTGGGAGCGTTTCCTTGCGTCGCAGGCGGGCTGGGGTCCGACTCGGAGCACGACCAGGCCGTTCAGATGGTAAGCACCAGACTGACGCATCCGCGGACACAGCGCGTCGGGGAGGCAGGTCTACCGGCTGGCTACCACCGCCTACGTCGCATGGTTCGCATAGCAGGCAGCGGTGGTCGCGTACCATGGAAAAGGACTTGATGGCTAGGCATACCTGCTGCATTCAACCCGGCAGACCACGTCCAGCCGCTGGTTCCACGCGGCAGACATTAAACGTACTGTCGCCAATAGTTAAATATACTGTCGGCAAGCGTTAGCGAGCAC
>Ga0182215_1000083_pt1 | contig 15224 bp, 15 predicted proteins | sample G5R1MG_24_FD_128404 | JGI IMG/M metagenome (GOLD analysis project Ga0182215, IMG submission 128404) | Switchgrass phyllosphere microbial communities from Michigan, USA - G5R2_NF_03OCT2016_LD1 MG | ecosystem: Host-associated > Plants > Phyllosphere > Phylloplane/Leaf | place: USA: Michigan... | reverse complement strand
GAGCCGCCCGTGCCGCTGCCGCGCGACGTGACGGGCGCCGACCCGCAGGACCTGGCCTATATCATCTACACCTCCGGCACGACCGGGCGGCCCAAGGGGGTGATGATCACCCATGCCAATGCCTGCCACCTGGTCCGTTCCGAAAGCGCGATCCTGGCGCTGGACCCGGCCGATATCGTGTTCGGCGGGTTCAGCCTGGCGTTCGACATGTCGGTCGAGACGATGTGGAGCGCCTTCTTCGTCGGCGCGACGCTGCTGGTCGCGACCGAATCGCTGGCGAGCAGCGGCCCGGACGTGGCGATCGCGCTGGCGGCGGAGCGGACGACGATCTGGCATGTCGTCCCCTCGCTGATCGCGCTGGTCGAGCATCCGGTGCCGACGCTCCGCCTGATCAACATGGGCGGCGAGGCCTGCCCGCCCGATCTGCCGCGCCGGCTGGCGCGGCCGGGCCTGCGGCTGCTCAACACCTATGGCCCGACCGAGACCTCGGTGACCGCGACCTGGACCGAGGTGCAGCCGGGCCAGCGCATCACCATCGGCAAGCCGCTGCCCGGCTATACCGCCTGGATCGTCGACGCGGCGTTGCAGCCGGTCGAGGCGGGGCAGGAGGGCGAGCTGGTGATCGGCGGCCCCGGCGTCGGCGTCGGCTATGTCAACCGGCCCGACCTGACCGCCGAGAAGTTCACGATGACGCCGTTCGACACCGTGTCGGGCGGGCCGGAGCGGATCTATCGATCGGGCGACCTCGTCCGGCTGGACGCGGCGGGCGACATCGATTTCGTCGGGCGGATCGACACGCAGGTGAAGATCCGCGGCTTCCGCGTCGAACTCGCCGAGATCGAGGCGGTGATCGGCGAGGCGCCGGGCGTGGCGCAGGCGGTCGTGCATCTGTTCAACGATGCGGACGGCGCGGAATTCCTGGCCGCCTTCATCGTCGCGCGCAGCGGCGAGACGGTCGATGTCGCGGACGTCAGGGCGCGGGTCACCGAACGCCTGCCCAACTATATGCGCCCGGCCGCCTATCAGATGATGGCCGCGCTGCCGACGCTGCCCGCCTCGGGCAAGGTCGACCGCAAGGCGCTGGTCAAGCCGGAGATCACGATCGACACCGGCCGCGCGGTCGAGCCGCCGGCGACGCCGATGGAAGCGACGCTCCACCGCATCTGGGCCGAGGCGTTCGCGCCGCAGCCCGTCTCCGTGCTGGACGATCTGTTCGAGGATCTGGGCGGCCATTCGCTCAAGGCGGCGCGGCTCGTCTCGGCGGCGCGCAAGGTGCCGGGGCTGGAGGGCCTGTCGCTGGAGGATGTCTATGCCGCGCCCACCATCCGCGCGCTGGCGGAGCGGATCGGCGGCGCGGCGCCGATCGCGCTGCTGACGGAGGACAGCTTCCACCGCGTGCCGGAATGGAAGCGCTGGCTGTGCGTCGCGGCGCAGACGCTGGCGCTGATCCCGATCTACACGCTGGCGGGCCTGCAATGGTTCACGCCCTATATCGCCTACACCCATCTGGCCGCGCGGATGAGCCGCATCGATGCGCTGATCCTGAGCGCGCTGTTCTTCACCGTCGTGCCGGTCGCGTCCATGTTCCTGTCGATCGCGGCGAAATGGCTGATCGTCGGGCGGTTCAAGGCGGGTGATTACCCGCTTTGGGGCAGCTATTATTTCCGCTGGTGGCTGGTGCGCCGGATCATCGCGGTGACCGCCACCCCCTATATCGCCGGTACGCCGATGATCCGGGGCTATTACCGGATGCTGGGGGCCAGGATCGGCAAGCGCGCCTATCTGGGCACCGGGGTGATCGATACCGCCGACCTGTTCGCCTGCGGCGACGATTCGATCGTCAGCGACCAGGCGGTGATGGCGACCAGTTCGGTCGAGCGCGGGCTGCTGCGGCTGGGCCGGGTGACGCTCGGCGACCGGGTGTTCGTCGGGTCGCAGGCGGTGGTCGGGCGCGAAGCACGGCTGGAGGATGACGCGATCCTCGACGACATGTCGGCCCTGCCGGCGGAGATGGTGGTGCCGGCGCGCCAGCGCTGGACCGGATCGCCCGCCCGCTTCGCCGCGATGGTCGAGCCGGGCGCGGTGGCCGGCAAGACCGGCGGACTGGGGCCGTCGCTCGGCCTGTTGCTGGGCGCGCTGCTGCTGCCGATCCTCGCCATCCTGCCGATCGCGCCGGGCCTGATCGCGCTGATCGAGCTCGACTGGGCGACGACCGGCTATGCCTATGTCCTCGTCTCGCCGCTGCTCGCCGTCACCTATGTCGTGATGATGTGCGTGCTGACCGTGCTGGCCAAGCGGCTGATCCTGGGGCGGGTGTCGCCGGGCGTCTACCGTCTGGAGAGCTGGTTCTACGTCCGCTACTGGATGGTCAAGCAGATCAACGACCTGGCGCTGCGCTTGCTGCACCCGATCTTCGCGACCCTCTATGTCATCCCCTGGTACCGGGCGCTGGGCGTGAAGGTCGGCCGGCGGGCGGAGATCTCGACCGCCAGCGCGATCGTCCCCGACCTGGTCGAGATCGGGCCGGAAAGCTTCATCGCCGATTCGGTCATCTTCGGCGCGGCGAAGATCGGGCACGGCACGATCGAACTGGCGCATACCAAGATCGGCCGGCGCAGCTTCATCGGCAATTCGGCGCTGTTGCCGAGCGGCGCGCAGATCGGCGACGAGGTGCTGATCGGCGTCCTGTCCAAGCCGCCGGAAGATCCGGCGCTGGCGCTGGAACAGGGCAGCACCTGGTTCGGCTCGCCCGCCTTCAAGCTGCCGGTGCGCCAGGTCGCGACGATGTTCGACGAGGGCGCGCGCTTCAATCCGTCGCGCGGGCTGATCGCCACCCGCCTGTCGATCGAGGCGATCCGCACCACCCTGTCGCTCACCGCCTTCCTGGTGTTCTTCAGCCTGCTGCTCTCGGTCGTCGGCGACCTGGACGACCTGGAGCGGGGCGGGCTGGTGATCGTGTCCACCTTCCCCTTCCTCTACATGGCGTTCTGCCTCGCCTGCGGGGCGTTCGTGCTGGCGCTCAAATGGCTGGTGGTCGGCCGCTACACCGCGACCACCGCGCCCTTGTGGAGCACCTTCGTCTGGCGGACCGAGCTGGTCACCGCGACCTATGAGAATCTGGCGGTCGCCAACCTGCTGGAACCGTTGCGGGGGACGCCGTGGATCGGCCTCTATCTCCGCCTGATGGGCGCGAAGATCGGCAAGCGCTGCTATATCGACACCACCGACCTGACCGAGCACGACCTGGTCACGATCGGTGACGATGTCGCGCTCAACGACTATGCCGGCCTCCAGACGCATCTGTTCGAGGATCGGGTGATGAAGGTCGGCGCGATCACGGTCGGCGACCGCGCGACGATCGGCTCGCTCGCCATCGTCCTCTATGACGCGGAGGTCGGCGCCGACGCGCAGCTCGGCGACCTGTCGGTGGTGATGAAGGGCGAGTCGCTGCCCGACGGCACCAATTGGGAGGGCAGCCCGGCGCGGATCGTCACCGGGGGCGCATGACACCGATCTGGCATGACGGGCCGCTCGACGGATTGGACTGGGACGGCGCCTCGCCGGTCGCGTGGCGCGTCGCCGATCCGGGGCGGGGGCGACGCCAGCCCCTGGTCGCGGCGCTGCTCGCCCGGCTGACGGGCGAGGCGGCGGCGGCCGTCCACCTCGCCCGCGATGCGGCCGGTGCGCCCTATGTGGCGTATCCGCCGGGCTGGCATATCGGCCTGTCGGGGCGGGGCGACCATGGCCTGATCGGCGCGGCGCGACAGCCGATCGCGGTCGATCGCGAACTGGTCGACGATGCGCCGCCGCTCTGGGACATGCTGACGGAACGGGAGGCGCACGACCTGCGCCAGATCCCCGCCGCCGGGCAACCGCGCGCATGGCTGCGCCGCTGGACGATCAAGGAGGCGCACGCCAAGCTGGTCGGCACGCCCCGCCGCCTCGCGCCGGAGGCGATCGACACGCGGCTGATCGATGCCACCCGCGCCACGGCGCACTGCGAGGGGCGCTCCGACTGCTGGACGCGCGACACCGGCGACGCGATCGAGACCCTCGCCTGCTGGAGCGCCGCATGACCGACCTCGATGTCCGCCCCTATGCCGACACCGATCGCGCTGCGGTGCTGGCGATCTTCGACGGCAATGCCGACGATTATTTCGGGGCGGGCGACCGCGCCTGGCTGGAGGAGACGCTGGACGAACCGGACGGCCCCGCCTTCGTCGTCGCGGTGGACGGCGTCGCGGCGGCGTTCGGCGGCTATGAGGTCTGGGACCATTACAACAAGGCGCTGCTCTATTGGGGCATGGCGGCGCGCCGCTATCATGGCTGCGGCCTCGGCCGGCTGCTGCTGTTCGAGCGGTTGCGGCACGTCGCGACCCGCGCCGACCCGCCGACCCGCTATGTCACCGTCGATACCTCGCCCCAGGTCGCGCCCTTCTTCCGCCGCTGCGGGTTCCAGGAGACGGCGGTGTGGCCGCAGGGCTATCGCTCGGGCATGACGATGCACGAGCTCCGCTTCGATCTCGCCGCCACGTCGCCCGCCGCCTTGACGATGCAGCGCGACGCGGCGCTGGCGGCGGCGCGGGACGCGGTCGGGCGGCTTTAACGTCCCGGCGCCGGCCGCGCGACCAGCGGCGCGAGGCGGGCGCGGAGCAGGCGTTCGAAGCGCGGCAATGGGCAGAGCGTCGCGCAGCCCTTCACCGTCAACGGCGTCACCGTCACCTCGGGCGACAGCGTGCGCAGGGCGTCCAGCGGCTGCGCCTGATAGGCGGCGCGGACATAGAGCGCGCCCGATCGCGGGTCGCGATACCGCTCCAGCAGGATCGCGCCGCCGGGGGCGACGTCGTTCAGCGCATAGCCGGGCGCGGCGAGATCGACGCCGAGCGCCGCACCCAGCGCGGTGACGTTGGTGTCGTGGCCGACCAGCAGGTCGAGCGCGGGCCCGTCCTTCCGCGTCAGCGCGCCGAGCATATGGTCGCCCAGCGCCGATGCCTGATGCGCGGCCATATAGGGGGAGCGGGTGAACACGTCGAACAGGGCGGCGTGCAGCCTGCCCAGCCGCGCGATCGTCGCGGCGTCGGCGCGGCCCCAGCCGACCTGGGACGCCGGCATCCCCTCGGCATATTGCAGCAGCAGCACCTGCGCGATGCCCGACGTGCTGCGGATCGGGCCCGACAGGTCGATGCCGCGCCCGTCCGCCGAGGGGCGAAGCGCGGGCGCGCCGCCGCCGGTGCAGCCCCGCGGATCGCCGCAATCCAGCACCCGGTCGAGCAGCCGGATGTCGGGGCGATGGCGATCGGCGAGCGCCGCCATGCCGCCGGTATAGCGATCGATCGCGGCGACGGCGGCGCGCGCATCGAAGGCGGTGGCGCCGGCGCGCAGCGGCTCGAACAGCGGGTCCGCCTGATCCTCCGCCAGGTGATCGACCATGATCGAGCAGCCGGGCGCGAGGCCGGCGGCATAGGCCTCGCCGCTCTGGATGGTGCGGATCGCGGTGTTGCTGTGGATTCGCACGATGCCGCCGCGCGGACAGCCGGTGGCGGGCATCAGCCCGGCCTGGACCCAGCGGCGGCGGTCGAACGCGCCGAGCAGCGTCATCGCCTGCGCGCCATGCGGCGTCACCCGGCTTTCGGGCAGCGGCCAGCGCGGCCAGGGCGCGGCGCTCCTGGTGTCGGCGGGGACCTCGCCGTCGAGCGGCACGCGGACGCCGTGGCGCATCAGCACCACCGCCCGGTCGAGGACCAGGCCGGTGCGCACGGGCGCGGCCATGACGGGGGGCGACAGGCCGGCGAGGGCGGCGAGCAGGAGCGGCAGGCGACGGAGGAAGCGGGGCATGGCGCGGCCGTTACCCAACGGATCGGACAGTTTCGTGACGCCCTATAGCCGGCGGAACATCACCAGGGCGTCGACCTCCACCCCGTCCGGCCGGCGGAACGCGCCCGGCACCGTGCCGACGGTCGCGAAGCCGAGCGCCTGCCACAGCCGCACCGCGCGCGTGTTGCTGCTGACCACGAAGTTGAACTGCATCGCCCGGAATCCCATCGCCCGGGCCTGGACCAGCGAATGCTCCGCCATCGCCCGGCCCACGCCCTGTCCGCCGGCATCGGCGGCGGTCATATAGCCGGCATTGGCGACATGCGCGCCGCCGCCCGCCTGGTTGGCGCGCAGATAATAGGTGCCGAGGATACGCCCCGCGCGCTCCGCGACGAAGCCGGTCTTGTCCGGGCCCGACCAATAGGCCAGCGCCGCCGCCTCGCTCATTCCCGGATCGAGCGCATAGGTGTCGCCCGCGCGGATCACCGGCATCAGGATGGCGGGCAGCGCGGCGTGATCATCGGGTTTGATCGACCGGATGTGCATCGAGCTCGTTTATGCGGTTGCGGCCGGAAACACCAATCCAATGATTGCCTCCAAAATGGACACGGTACAGAATCGAATTGGTGAAAGTCTTTTGCTGTAGATACTTGGTCGGAAATTTATCAAGCCAAAATAGCGATCAAATCTACGCTGTGGAATATACGTATTGATCAATTGTTAATGGCAAATTAACGATTTGATCGCGGTAAACAGCCGCAATCAAACAGGGGGTTTGTATGTCGAGCAAGAGTTTTATGGTGGGGGCCGTATTATCTCTTTCGTTGGCACTGGTCGGTCAGCCGGCGTCTGCGGCAATCGTGGCCGGCTTCAACAGCCAGACCTTGGCGCGCAATGACGATGGTTCCACCGGTTCGGTGGCCTTGCCGTTCACGGTCAACTTCTTCGGAAGGACGTACAGCAATATCTTCGTCAATAATAACGGCAACCTCACATTCTCCGGGCCCCGTAGCGACTTCACGCCGGTCGGGCTCGGAACGGGTTACTCCGGCACTGCGATCATCGCCCCCTTCTTCGCCGACGTCGACACGCGTGGCGCGGGCAGCGGCGTGACGGCCTATGGCACCGGCACCTATGAAGGGCGGCAGGCGTTCGGCGCGACCTGGGACAAGGTCGGATATTATTCGGGGGCCACGGACAAGCTGAACAGCTTCCAGGCCATTCTGGTCAATCGTAGTGACGTGGCGATCGGAGATTTCGACATCTTCTTCCGCTATGGCTCGATCCAGTGGGAGACCGGCGGCGCCAGCGGCGGCAGCGGCGGCCGGGGCGGCCACTCCGCCTCCATGGGATTCAATGCGGGCACGGGTAACGCACCCGGCACCTATTACGCAGCGCCGGGATCGCTGCAGAACGGGGCGCTGATCGATGGCGGTGCCAATGCGCTGAAGGATCGTGAGTTCAAGTTCGAGGTGCGCGGCGGCGTCGCGGAGCCGGTGACGATCGTGCCGGAGCCGGCCAGCTGGGGCATGTTGGTCCTGGGCTTCGGGGCGGTCGCGATGGTCGCGCGGCGGCGGCCGAGTCCGCACACGATGATCAGCGCCTGATCCCGCAGCGACCGCCAGCCCGATCATGGTTGGCGGTCGTCATTTCAACACCATCGGTAGGCCGGCGACGACCAGTTCGACCCGGTCGGCGGCGGCGGCGACGCGCTGGTTGACGATGCCCGCCAGATCGCGGAACCGGCGCGCCAGCGCATTGTCGGGGACGATGCCCCAGCCGACCTCGTTCGACACCAGCACCACGCGCCCATGGACCGAGGCCAGCGCGGCGCACAGCGCGTCCAGCGCCGGGTCGAGCGGCCGGTCGGCGAGCAGCAGGTTGGAGGTCCAGAGCGTCAGGCAATCGACCAAGAGCAGCCCGTCCGGCGCATCGGCCCGGGCGATCGCGGCGGCGAGATCGACCGGCGCCTCCACCGTCTGCCAGCGTCCGTCGCGATCGGCGCGGTGCCGGTCGATCCGGTCGCGCATTTCCGCGTCGAAGGCCTGGGCGGTGGCGATGAAGACACGCCGCCCGGCCTCCGCCGCCTCGGCCAGCGCCTGCGCGCGCCGGCTCTTGCCCGATCGTGCGCCGCCCAGCACCAGGGTCACGCGCTCCGTCATCCCGCCATTCCCGTCTCTGCCCCTGCCTTCTACAAAGCCTCGCCTTGGCCGTCATGGCCCGCTAGACCGGGCGCGACAAGCGATGAGGGGGCATATGAACAAGCATTGGCCGTGGATCATCCTGGGGCTGGTCGGTGCGGCCTGCCTGGCGGTGGTGGCATCCGCCCGGGGCGAGCAGATCAACGCCTTGTGGATCGTCGCGGCGGCCCTGTCGGTCTATCTGATCGCCTATCGCTATTATGCCAAGTTCATCGCCGGCCGCGTGTTCGGCATCAATCCGGCGCGCGCGACCCCGGCGGTGCGCCGCGCCGACGGGCTGGATTATGTCGCGACCGACCGGCGCGTGCTGTTCGGCCATCATTTCGCGGCGATCGCGGGGGCGGGGCCGCTGGTCGGGCCGGTGCTGGCGGCGCAGATGGGCTATCTGCCCGGCACCTTATGGATCCTGGCGGGCGTGGTGCTGGCCGGCGCGGTGCAGGATTTCGCCGTGCTGTTCATCTCGATGCGCCGCGACGGCCGGTCGCTGGGCGAGCTGATCCGCATGGAGATGGGCGCGGTGGCCGGCACGATCGCGTTGACCGGCGCATTCATGATCATGGTCATCATCCTGGCGGTGCTGGCGCTGATCGTGGTGCGCGCGCTGGCCGAAAGCCCCTGGGGCATGGTGACGGTGGCGGCGACGGTGCCGCTGGCGATGCTGATGGGCGCCTACACCCGCTGGGTCCGCCCCGGCGCGATCGGCGAGGTGTCGCTGCTCGGCTTTGTCGGGCCGATCGGCGCGATCTTCGCCGGGCAATGGGTGTCGCTGCATCCCGTGCTCGCGCCGATGTTCACCTTCACCCCGGTCCAGCTCTGCTTCATCCTGATCGTCTATGGCGCGGTTGCCTCGGTGCTGCCGGTCTGGCTGCTGCTGGCCCCGCGCGACTATCTGTCGACCTTCCTGAAGATCGGGGCGATCGCCGCCTTGGCGATCGGCATCGTGATCATGGCCCCGCCGCTCCGCATGCCGGCGCTCACCGCCTTCGCCACGACGGGCGCGGGGCCGGTCTGGGCCGGGCCGCTCTTCCCCTTCCTGTTCATCACCATCGCCTGCGGCGCGGTGTCGGGCTTCCACGCGCTGATCGCCAGCGGCACCACGCCCAAGCTGATCGCCAGCGAGGCGGACGCGCCGTTCATCGGCTATGGCGCGATGCTGATGGAAAGCGCGGTGGCGATCATGGCGCTGGTCGCGGCGTCGATCCTCGACCCCGGTGTCTATTTCGCGATGAACGCGCCGGCCGCGCTGCTCGGCACCGATCCCGCCAGTGCGGCGGCGGCGGTGACCGCGATGGGCTATCCGGTCTCCGCCGCGACGCTGGCGCAGACCGCGCGCGACGTGGGCGAGGCGACGATCATCAGCCGCACCGGCGGCGCGCCGACGCTGGCGGTGGCGATGGCGGAGATCTTCAGCCACGCGGTCGGCGGCGCGGCGATGAAGGCCTTCTGGTATCACTTCGCCATCCTGTTCGAGGCGCTGTTCATCCTGACCGCGGTCGATGCCGGCACCCGCGCCGGCCGCTTCATGCTCCAGGACCTGATCGGCTTGGCCAGCCCGCGCTTCCGGGAGGGGAAGGGCGCGTCCGGGCTGGTCGCGACCGCCTTGTGCGTCGCGGCCTGGGGCTTCTTCCTCTATCAGGGCGTCACCGATCCGCTGGGCGGGGTGAACACGCTCTGGCCGCTGTTCGGCATCTCCAACCAGATGCTGGCGGCGGTCGCGCTGATGCTGGCGACGGTCGTGCTGTTCCGCATGAAGCGCGAGCGGTTCGCCTGGGTGACGATGGTGCCGGCGGCCTGGCTGCTGCTGTGCACCGGCACCGCCGGGCTGATGAAGCTGTTCCACCCCGATCCGAAGATCGGCTTCCTCGCCCACGCCGCGCGCTTCGCGGCGGCGGCGGCGCGGGGCGAGGTGCTGGCGCCCGCCAAGTCGCTCCAGGACATGCAGCGGATCGTGATGAACGACCGGATCGATGCCGGGCTGTGCGCGCTGTTCCTGGCGGTGGTGGCGGCGATCCTGGTCTTCGCGGTCCGCACCTGCCTTGCCGCCCGCGCGCTGCCCCGGCCGAGCGCGACCGAGGTGCCGCCGGCGATGACGCTGGCGGCGGCGGAATGAAGCGGGTGTTCGCCCGGCTGGCGCAGATGGCGCGGCTGATGGTCGGGATGCCCGATTACGACGCCTATTGCCGGCACATGGCGGCGCATCATCCCGATCGCCCGCCGATGACCCGCGCCGCCTTCTTCCGCGACCGGCAGCAGGCGCGTTACGGCAGCGGCGGCGGGCGCTGCTGCTGAGCCGATCGCGCCTGGTCGAAGATGCGGGCGAAGCCGTCCGCATCCATCGCGCCGGTGACGATCAGCGGGCCGACCAGATAGGCGGGGGTGCCTTCCAGCCCCAGCGTCGCGGCGGCGCGGGCATTGGTGTCGAGCCGAGCGTCGATCGCCAGGCGCTGTCGCTCCAGGTCGTCGCGCAACCGATTCCAGTCGCCGCCCGCAGCCGTGACGGCGTCGCGCAACACGGCATCGGTCAATGCGCGGGGCTCCGCCATCAGCGCGCGGTGGACGGCCGGATAGAGCGACCCCGATGCCAGGGCGACCCGCGCCGCGCGGCGTGAGACGTCGCCGAAGATCGGCCAGTCGCGATAGACCAGCCGGACCCGGCCATCGGCCGCGACCGCCCGGTGCATCGCCGGATCGGCGCGCCGACAGGCGGGGCAGCGATAGTCGGTGAAGACCTGCATCACCAGGTCGGCGCTCGCCGGGCCGATGGACGGGGCGGCACGGTCCGCCAGGATCGCCCGCATCGCCGGATCGTCGCCGGCCTGCCGCGCCTCGTCGGGCGGGCGGGCGATCAGCTTCCCCACGGTCCAGCCGCCCGCGACCATCCCGATGAGCAGCATCAGGTCGCGGCGGGCGATCACGCCGGGCATGGCGTTGCCATGGTCGATGGAAGGGCGATGGAAGACCGGTTCGCGCAGCGGCGCGGAGCAGGTAGAGGCTGTCTCGGTCCCGGCGGTCGTCTCGCGCCTCCGCGTGCAGAGATCGGCTCCGTCATCCGCCCGGCAGGACGCGGTCCACCCTCATTCGTCGATCCCGAGATTCAGGCCCCGCGAGACGCTGGGGTCGACGACGGCGAGCAGCAGATAGGCGCCGAACTGCTTGGCGCGCTGCCACCAGCCGGTCGCGGCCTTGTACCCGTCCAGCGTGACCTCGTTCGACTCGGCGATCTCGCCATCGACATAGGTGCGGACATGGTCGGCAAAGGCGCGGTCCTCGATCCGCAGCATCAGCTCCAGGTTGATGAACAGGCTGCGCATGTCGAAATTGGCCGAGCCGATATGGACGGCGTCGTCGATCACATAGAGCTTGGTGTGCAGCTTGGTCGGCGCATATTCGAACAGTTGCACGCCGCGGCGGAGCAGACCGGCATAGGAGAAGCGCGCCGCCGCGATCGTGGCGTTGTTGTCGGACCGGGCGGCGGTGACGACGCGGACGCGGTGGCTGTCGCGGCCGGCACGCTCGATCCGGCGCAGGAGCAGCGGGCTGGGCAGGAAATAGCCGGCGATCATGTCGATGCACCGCCCCCGCGCCATGTCGTCGCGCACCGTCCGCGCCCAGGGGGACAATTTGCGCGTCGGCCCGCCGATCAGCCAGCGCAGCGCGCCCTGCGTCTCGCTATAGCGCGCCAGGATCTTGTTGAGCGGGCGGACGCGCAGCTTGGGGTGCTCGGTCGCCTGGTGCAGCGCGTCGAAATAGTCGCCCATCCGCGCCGCCGCCGGTCCCTCGACCAGCAGGCCCAGGTCGCGCCAGGCCTGTTCGGCGACGGTGCCGAAATAGTCATCCTCGACATTGAAGCCGCCGATGATGATCCGCGCCTGCTCGGGTGTCTCCGCATCGGCGAGCGCCAGCTTCTGGTGGTTGCGCAGCAGATAGCGCCGGCCGAAGCGCGGCGCGAAGCGGCAGATGTCGATCCCCGCCTCGCCGAGCGGCGCGAAGAAGTCGTCGGGCGTGTCGTCGCTGCCGAACCCGTCGATCAGCAAGGCGACCGAGACCCCGCGCCGGGCGGCGGCGATCAGCGCGTCGTTCACCCGCCGCCCCGCGCCGTCATCGGCATAGATATAATAGAGGACGCGCAGCGAGCGGCGCGCCGAGTCGATCAGCTCGACCAGCGCGTCCAGCCGGCGCGGGCCGGTGTCGAGCAGGGTCAGGCGGTTGCCGTCGACGGTGAAGACCGGTTGTTCGGGCCGCGCCGTGGGTGGCGTCACCGGGATGCAATCGGCGGCGCGCGGGCGATCGGCCGATGGGGCGATGGCGAGCGTCATGATGATGCTCTACGCATCAGCGCCCCGGTCGATCCGGGACCGTCATGATTTCGGGCGCCCGGCCGTGGGCGGCGGTTTACCTTGACTTTCCGGCGGCCGGCGGATAGCCGCTCACGCTTCTCCTGATTCCGGTTTCCGAAGGACACGGCATGGCACGCGTCACCGTCGAGGATTGCGTCGACAAGATTCCCAACCGTTTCGATCTGGTGCTGTTCGCCGCCCAGCGCGCGCGGCAGATTTCGGGCGGCGCGGAGCTGACGCTCGACCGCGATCGCGACAAGAACCCGGTCGTCGCGCTGCGCGAGATCGCCGAGGAAACGGTCCGTCCCGACAATCTCGAAGAGTCGGTGGTCAACAGCCTGCAGAAGGTGCGGATCGACGACGAGGACGAAGCGGACGAGATCGGCAGCCTGGCCGCATCGGCGGAGGCGCTGCGCCTCACCGCCGCCGCGCCGCCGCGCAACCAGAATCTGGGCGCCGATTACGACGGCTGATCGCCGGATATAGGCTTCTCAGCGGACAAGGGGCTGCGACGGCGACGTCGCGGCCCTTTTTCGTTGGCCGAACAGATCGTCGGAAAGCCGCGACATCCTCTCGCGACGGCGAAGACCTGCGCCGGGTCCATAAGGCGTTGCCTTGCTGGGCTCTAGGCTCCTGCCTTCGCAGGAGCACAAGCCTGTTCGACCTGGCCGCCAAGCCGGCCAATCACCACCACAAAGCGGTAACGTAAACCGCTTTTCCACCATTTCCGATGCGTCAGCGCGCGCACGCCATTGCACTCGGCCGGCATTGGCCGGCATTGATCCGTTATGGATGCTGATCGATTCGCGCGGCTTGCCCCGAGACATCGCGAATGTCTGCGACTGGTGCGCCAGCTCAAAAGCTCGAAGCAGATCGCGGCAGAGCTCGGCATCGCGCCGGGCACCGTCGACGGCTATCTGACCGAGGCGGCGGAGATCATCGGCGTGCGCGGCCGCGCCGCCGCCGCCAATGCCCTGGCCGAGCATGAATCCGCCCTGCCCCAGGGCGACATGCTGGCCGTTCCGCCCCGCAATCCACCCCCTGAAAATCCGGGGGTGGAAACCGCCGGGGTGGTGGAAGCCCCGGTTTCCCTCGCATTTCCGGTCTCGCCGGACAGGGCGGACCCCGTCGCTCCAGCGCCATCCCCGACCGGGGCGGCGCCGGTATCGGGGTTCCGCCTGCCGCTCCGGCGACAGGGGGAAGTCGGCAATGACCTGAGCATGGGCCAGCGACTCCTGTGGATACCGGCTCTGGCCCTCGCCTCGGTGGTGGGGTTCGGCACGCTGGTGACCGCACTCGAAACGCTGACCGGGCTACTCGGACGAGTCTGGAAGCTACCCACATAGTCCGGACAGGGGCGCTCCCTTTGGGGGCGGACGCATGGATGACCCAGATGCTGCACACCATTCCGACCGAGGCCGTGGCGATGCCCGCCGCCGAGGAACTGGCCAATACGCTGCGCGCCTTCGAACAGGCGATCGACGACAGCTTCGCGCTGGGCGGCCGTCTCGCCACCTTGCTCCCCGCCGCCCGGACCGAGGCGCGTCTGTCCGCCGTGGTCGGGCAGGGCGTGTTCGACCGCGTCTGCCAGGCGCTGACCGCGATGGGCGAGGCGCGCGGCCATGCCGTCGCCAGCCATCGCCTGCTCGACAAGATCAACCAGCAGGTCGGCTATGTCGTCGCCTATGGCGATGAGCAGCCGAAGCCGGGCGACGACAATTACGGCCGCAGCAGCGCCAGCATCGTGTCCATCCGCGACGCGGCCTGATCGCAACGCTGACGGCCGGTTCACCGGATCCACCCCGCCATGGCCCCGCACATCCTGATCTTCAACATCGTCCAGATCCTGGTGTGCGGCTATGCCTGGTGGCGGGGCGGCCAGCCCGAGCGGGTGGTCGCGCTGCTGCTGATGGCGGCGGGGTTGGGCACGCTGCTGATGCCGACCGTGCCGCGCGGGTTCGACCAGCTCCACTGGCGGATCCTGGCGATCGACGTGGCGCTGCTCGCGGCGCTGGGCGTGGTGGCGCTGCGGGCCGCGCGGTTCTGGCCGCTCTGGCTGGCGGCGATGCACCTGATCGCGATCGCGGTGCATTTCGCCAAGGCCTATCAACCGTTCCTGCTGCCCTGGATCTATGCCGTCGCGGTCGGCCAGCTCGCCTATGCGATGCTCGCCCTGCTGCTGGTCGGCACGATCCGCCACCAGCATCGCCGCCACGCGGCGGGCGCCGACCCCGACTGGTCGGCCTGATCAACAATCGAGACAGACCGTGAAGAACCACATCCGCCTGGTCCGCTGGCCGGACTCCGATCGTGCCCAATGGCAGGACTGGCTGCTCGCCGCGCAGGTCGCGGTCGGCCCCCGGACCGAGGCACCGGTGCTGACCGCCGTTCCCGACCAGCCGGCCGAGCCCGTGCCCGTCGACGGCGCGGCCGAGCTGCCGACCCCGCCCGAACAGCCCAGCTATGTGGAGCGGGCGGCGGCGCTCTACGAACAGCGCCGCCTGCGCCAGCGCCTGTTCGGCCATCCCGACGGGCTGTTCCAGGAACCGGCCTGGGACATGCTGCTCCACCTGTTCATCCAGCAGGAGCGGGGCGACCGCGTGCCGATCTCCAACCTGTCGAGCGCGTCCTGCGTGCCCCAGACCACGGCGCTGCGCTGGATCAAGGTGCTGGAGCGCGAGGGGCTGGCCCGGTGCTGGCAGAGCAAGAGCGACGCACGCGTCCGCTATGTCGAGCTGACGCCGCACGCCCAGGACGTCATGCTGCGTTACCTCGACCAGATCTGAGGCCCGATGCGACGCGGCCTTGCCGTGTCCGGCGGGGCGGGGCAGGGGGCGGCATGATCACCTTCCATCTCGCGCGCGCCGACAAT
>Ga0182215_1000082_pt1 | contig 15237 bp, 5 predicted proteins | sample G5R1MG_24_FD_128404 | JGI IMG/M metagenome (GOLD analysis project Ga0182215, IMG submission 128404) | Switchgrass phyllosphere microbial communities from Michigan, USA - G5R2_NF_03OCT2016_LD1 MG | ecosystem: Host-associated > Plants > Phyllosphere > Phylloplane/Leaf | place: USA: Michigan... | reverse complement strand
GAGTGAGCTTCAACTTATGTTGAATGGTTTGACCACTGTGAGCATTCTCTACGATAGAGTGTGGCTGCTGTGGAAATTGATAGGCCGAAACTCCGTCGAGCGTATCTTTCCAGTATTTCATCGATTCTTCTGGATCTGAATTGATAATGTATTGAATGAACTTGGTGTAAGGTGTTTGAGGTAGCTGAGAGCTTTCACCTTTATATAGTTTTTGAACGCGTTGTAGCATGAGATTGATACTCCATCCGTCGTAGAGAGCATGATGGATTGTCCAAACAAAATATCTTTCGGTGTCTTGCTTGTTGATGAAAGCGTAGGATGCTAACTTACTGCCAAGATATAAAGGCATCCTCGCAATCTCTTGCTCTGCGTAACTGAGGGACGGAAACTCTTGCCAAACAATCGGGTCTTCAGTGAGAACAGTCTGGATAAACGTCCCGGAGCGTAGCTGAACGATTCGTGTGCGAAGAATGTCAATTTCTTGAACAGCCTGTTGCCAAGCGTGCTTCAGCTTGCTGATATCCACGGACTTCTCTAGCGAAAGAACGTGCTGTGCGACATATGCTCCTGGTTGCTTGATTGATAGAGTGATGAGCGCTTCTTGAAGTGGACTGACTTGGTACGCATCCTGGATCTTGTCGGTTGGTTGACCACATTGCTGCACGATCTCAGAGAGGACCTCACTGGTTGTGTGAGGTTGTCGCAATAGAGAGAACTGCTCAATATGTTCTTCAACCCTATCAGTATTGCCATTCTGTGAGCCAAAACTCGCAAGATCTGCTAAATTTGAGCTTTTGAAGATGTCGGAAAATGAGAGATTGAGGTTCTCTGCTTGTGCATTTGCGACAAGTCTTATAGCTGAAATCGAGTCCCCACCCAGACGCTGCGATACATTAGTCAGATTATACGCAAGTATTTAAGAGACCAACAAACCTACTACAAAATTATCATTGATGCCTACTGATGAACATGGAAGGTTCAGTACCGAGCATACGGCCTTGTGAACCTTCTTTTCCAAATCGGTCACTGGCTGCTTCTTGTTTGCCACACTGGTGAGTCGATAGTTACTCATAAGCTTCTTATCCAGGGTTTGAGCGAGATTGCGGAGGCGATTACGGTCAAGTTTTCCAGCAGATGTCCAAGGCATTTTGGTAACGGGTATGAAAATGGAGGGAATCATATAAGATGGCAAGGAACTGGCTAGACCATTCTCAGTTGTCTTACAAATGTCGCGAAGCTCATCGCTCATGGGAACAAGAAGATCATCCGCTTCTTCGACTGGCTGATCTTGAGCGGTTGCAAAGAAGACCGCCAAGGCCTTGGTCGCACTCCGATTTGAGGGCGTGATCAGCTCAACTGCGGATTGTACTTCTCCGGGGAAGTTCTTTCCAACGTGGAACTCAATTTCTCCGAGTTCGATTCGTTGACCGTTCAGCTTGATTTGGGTATCCTTGCGTCCAATGTAACTGACTGACCCATCCGAGTTGTAACGGACCAGGTCGCCTGATTTATACATTCGTGCGACTGGAAAATCCTTTTGTTCTTTCGACAAGGCTACACTCCATGCAGGATTTTTGATGAATGCTTTTGATGTTTTAGTTTCGTCGTTGAGATATCCGCGCGCAACAGTGGGTCCTTCGATAACCAGTTCACCGATGCTTCCTACGGGCATGAGTTTGTCATGATTTCTAGGATGTACGACCCACAGTCGGGCCCCTGATCCCGTGCCGATGGTTCCGGGGTCTGTTTCAAGAAGTTCGTGGTCGAGTGTAGATTTGTAGCTGGTAGCAGCAACAACCGCGCATTCAGTCGGTCCATATGCATTGATGAAGCATGTACTCGTGCCCCATTTCTTGAGTATGGGTCCAGGTAGCGCCTCCCCTCCTGATACTAGTGTCTTGAGACTGGGCACGCGACTCGGTTCGATGGTTCCAAGAACAGAGGGTGTCAGCAACGACCAGTTGATTTTGAGTTTTCGGATAGCACCACCTGGGTCATTCATCCTATCGCTATCCGATGGCACGCACACAGTTGCGCCGACGAGAAGTGCAGACAAAATCTCGATGCAACTAGCGTCAAAGGTATAGGAAGCAAATTGGAAGGTACGCGAGGTCGCATTGATGTTCATTCGGCGCGTAAACGCAGTTGCACTTGTGACAAACGCTTGATGAGTAATAATGGTACCCTTCGGTTTGCCAGTTGTTCCTGATGTGAAAAGACAATAACAAGCGTTGTCTGGTGTCACCAAAGACGTTGGCATAGCTCCACTTGTGCTTGACAACTTTTCAACAACTCGTTGATCTATGATCAAAGCGGTGGCGGCCACTTCACTGGCCTTGAAATAATGACTTCGAGAGCATAAGATCACTTTAGCACTCACATCGCTAATGAGCTCCTGAAGACGAGACTGTGGATGCTTGGGATCCAGAGGAACATAAGACCCACCAGCCTTCATGATAGCAATCATACTGACGACAGCCCAGGAGGACTTCTCAAAAAGAATTGGGACAAATGTTTCCGTTGTGACACCATGTGCTTGTAAATGAATAGCAAGCTGATCAGTAAGCCTGTCAAATTCTTGGTATGTGAATGATCCATCCCAACCCTCGACTGCCTTTGTTGAACGGGGCTTTGTGAGTGCTTGTTCGTGGATCACTTCGTGGACACATCGTCGTACAGGTGATGGAAGCTCCGAATTCCATCTCATTACCTTCTGAAGGCTCCCCGGGGTCATGAAATCCAGTTCCCCAATCGTATGAGAGCCATCATAGTTATTAATAATGTCCTGGAAAGCCTTCTTGAATATTTCGGCCATGTTCTGAGCTTGTGAAGGCAATATATTGTCTTTCCAAAATCCGAAGTCAACTGAGATGTCTTCGTCAGTTACATCCGTGTTCACTGTAATAGCATATTCTCCAGGGTCAGCTGATTCCATGTTTTCGTAGAGGAGAGAAGTCTCCTCTGGATCGCGTGAGATACTGCGTCTTTGAAATGTGAATGCAGTATTGAATAGTGCCGTCAACTGAAGCTCGTGCTGAATTTCGGCGAGCGGGCAGATTTGATGCGACAAAGCATTCGCGGACCCAGCCTGTAGGTTCTCAAGCACATGGGAAATTGTGGTATTGTCTGAAAAGGAAACACGCACGATAAGCATGTTGACAAAGCATCCGACAGCTTCATTAATGTTCTTCACGGGTATATCGCGACCTGATGCGACTAGCCCAAAGGATACATCAGAGGAACCCACAAAGCAGTGCAGAGTGAGCGCCCATGCGAGCTGTAGTATGTTTGAAAGTGTAACATTGTTGTTCTTGCAGAAATCTTGGACATATTTCGTACTTCCGAGATGAAGATCAATGGAACCTGGCTCGTGAGAACCTGACTTTCCATCATTGAGGATAGGAAAGAAGCATGGCTCCATACCGGAAAGGTATATTTTCCAGTATACAAGATCAGCTTCTTTTGGTCGAGACAGAATGTAGCCGATATAGTCGGAGTAAAGTGGTCCGGCTTCGGCTCGATTCAGCTTCCCAGTATATGCACTGGCCAAATCTTTGAGTATAATTGAGATTGAAGTACCGTCATTGATAGCATGACTAAGCTCCAACTTCATCCATACTTTTCCTGATGTGCTTTTGCAAATACTTAATCTATGGGGCGGAGTGGGATAGTTGCAATCAATGGAGGCATGGTCCCGCAGTATCTGAGGTATTTTGCTGTCATCAGCATCCTCAAGGAGTTGCACTCTACCAATCTTGTCCTTCAAGACGATTTGATCCTTAGTACCGGTCTTTGCAAGACTGTCAATGAATATTGTTCTCAATGCCGGGTGACGGTGGACGACAATTTGCCATGCTTCGACTAGTCTGTTGAGGTCTATTGATGTCGTATAGTCGGAAGTCCGTACCTCAAAAATCGCGTCATAGACATAGAGATCTGGGTTTCGGGATTGAGTAAGCAGGATCCCTTGCTGCATTGGAGATACGGGATAGACATCTTCAACTTCGGATACAGTGGTACCAGAGGGTAGCGCTGCAGCAAGTCGAGAGGTACCATTGTACAGTAAAGGAAGATGCCTAAATGATGCTAGATTGGTCTCTGGTTTTACCTCAAGAAGAGCATCTATTGCATCGACTAGTGTTATTTGGCATTTTCTGATCCAAGAGTGTATCGTGGTTTGGTGATTCATATGCTGATTCCATGTGAATGAAATCTTGATTGCACCTTGAGAAACAGCAGCGGTAATGTCGAACAAGGACATACGAGGTACATCATCGCCAACTTCCTGAGACTCTATGCCTTCGAGTGCGGTAAAGAGAGCGTCTTTTCGTTCCAGGTTCTGAATCTTGCCTAGGTAATTGAAGATCACCTCGGCGGGCCAATGATTGGCAAATTGCTTGCATCCTGGCTCTGTAAGGTTTCTGTGTGCAAAGTATGGCCGGCCTTTACCCGGAGTTCGCTCTCGAGATTCCTTTATCCATCGAATAGTACTAATCATATCTGTCGCTTCCTCACAGGAGACCGGGAGACTGATCGGCGTGAGAGTCGAAAACCAACCGATTGTTCTAGAGAGGTCTTGTCCGGCCAAAAAAGTTTCGCGACCATGACCCTCATTGTGTATTGTGATTAAATTCCTTCCCTTGAATACACTCCGAAAAGACTCGAGCAGTGCAGCGACTAGTATGTCCAGAATCTCCGTCCCAAGAATATCCTGTGCACCAAGCAGCAACATGGTGTCTCTAGAGCTAAGCTGGAAGGTCTCTTCAACAGTATCACCGCTGACGTTATGCTGGTTTGTCATACCCCAGTAGTCAGAGTTTGCTGGCACCACATTGTTCAGAGGGAAAACTTGGTGTGCATGATCTTTTTTGGCTTGAAGACCTTGCTGCTGCAACCAAGCGTGATATGGCAGACTCTGCGGTGGCGGTCTAACACCATTGAGAAGACCTTGCAGGTCTTCAAGAAGAACTCCCCAAGACACTACATCAATGACGAGATGGTGCGCCACAAGTGCTATGGCCTGTGAAGACTTTTCGTCGCTGTCAAATATGTCCACAGAGAATGTTGGTCCATTTTCAATATTGAGACTCGTCTGGCTATCATCAATAATCGGCCGAAGCGCAGTGTCGTTGACTGCTTTAACGCGATGTTGTCGAAGCCGGAATGAGTCCTCCGTATTCTTTTCAACTCTCTGTTGCCATTTACCAGCCTCATTGCGAATAAAGCGTCCTCGTAGCATGGGATGTGTTGTGACCAGCGTTATCAAAGCAGCCTTGATTTCTTCGAATTTGAAGCAGCGCGAAAGTCGGAAGAGCTCCGTTTGATTGAAATGATTATACGCGTCACCAACTGTCTCAAAGAAGACCTTCTGTATTGGTGAGATATCGAACGGAAGATTGTATTCGACAGCTTCTGGCATAGGAGTCGGTTCTTCGGTAAGATCAACAGCAGCTGCGAGTGTCTTGATAGACGTAGATCGAATGATGTCCTGGACGCTAATCGGAATTTTCAGTGCCCGACATTGCGATGATACCTGCATCGCAGCGATCGAATCGCCTCCAAGATGCAAGAACGATTGGTTTAGACGAATACCCTCCACAGGCAAGTTCAGAACGTTAGCGAATATGTCTTGTAGCTTTCTTTCGGTGTCATTCACAATTGTTGTCTTTGTAGCTTCTTCCACAGCACTCAATAATGCACGATGGATTTTCGGATGCATTGATTCGAGCCATCGAACTGCACATCGACGGTCCATCTTGCCACCAGATGTTAGGGGGAATTGAAGAACAGGAATCCAGAGAGAAGGAATCATGTAGGCTGGTAGTCGCTCGAAAAGACGGTCGCGAATCATCATGATACTCTTATTTGCCGCCTCGCTGGGTATAATCTCCAGAGTTCGGTCACCAGTCTTTGGGAGGGTGACATTGCGAAGCGAAATAATGCCGACCAGTCGCTTAGCACAAGGACCACTGGTTGGTACGGCAGCAAGAGCGTTCTGGACTAGCTCGTCATTCATGAGATGATGCTCGACCTCTGAGAGTTCAAGGCGTTGCCCGCGAACCTTCGTCTGCGAGTCTTTGCGTCCGAGATACTAACCAAATTAGCACTGACACCGAAATTCGAACCCAGGTACTACTTACAAGCATGGTACCATCCTCGTTATACTTTACAAGATCACCTGTTTTATACATTCTTAACGGGATGCCCTCTGGAAGGATTCCAGATGACCACTTCACATTCCCAATGAAAGATTTGGCAGTTCTCTCTGGATCGTGGAGATAGCCGGCACCCACAGCGCCCCCCTCAAGTACCAATTCTCCGATCGCTCCGACAGGGGCTAGTACTTCATGATCATCTGTCAGAACTATCCAGCCTCGAGAAGTTATAGGTCTTCCTAGATTATTTGGCCTCGTTTGAGCCGTCATGATGTTGGAGGTGGATATTGCAGCACACTCAGTAGGGCCATACCCGTTTCCAAGTTTAACCTTTTGAGTCCATGTTGTCAAATCTTGTTGTGACATGGTCTCACCAACTAGAACAAGAGTTTCGAGGTTGGGAACTTGTGATGGCTGCACCATACGCACGACCGAAGGTGTAAGGGTTGCCCAATTTACATTGAATTTGTTGATTACACCAACGAGGTCGTTTGTACGCGATGCTTGATCAGGTACACAGACAGTACCACCACACATTAGAGTACTGAATATTTCAATCAAGCAAGCATCGAAAGTGTATGACGCAAACTGTAGCACTCGAGAGGACCTGTTTATGTCCCAAACAGGAGAGAAAGCGGCAGAGCTTGTGACCCACTGGTAGTGGTTCAAGACTGCACCCTTTGGCTTTCCTGTAGATCCAGATGTATATAAAGCGTAAGCTCGAGACTCACTGCTTACTTGAGGCAGCGAAGAATGCTGCGACTGGTCGGGTTCGGTGGCGATCCGGTCAACAACATGTGTATTGCAATGTAAAGATTGACACAGTCGTTCAAGGTGTGAGGCACACAGTATTAGATGTGCTCCAACATCATCGACGAGCTCTCGAAGACGAAGAACAGGCGCTTCAAAATCCAAGGGAACAAAGGCTGCTCCAGTCTTAAGGACGGCAAGCATGGCGACTATGGTCCAGCCTGACTTGTCGAAACACAATGGAATGTATTCCTGATTTCTAGCTCCGATGGATAGTAGACGATGAGCTAATGTTGTCGCACGATCTTCCAGCTCCGCATATGTAATTTTGCCAGTGTCCCATCCGTCAATCGCAACAGCTTTTGGTTGCTCGTTGGTCTGATCTTCTTTGATCACATCGTGAATACACCGGCGAGAAATCTCGACTGGATTTCTGTTCCAAGTAGTGATGAGGGCTCGGTCAGCAGCATTCAAAAGATTGATATCCGCCAATCTCATATCGAGGATACCGGGGGAGGTAAAGTAATGCAGGATGAACTCAAAATGGTCTACAAAGCGTTGCATAAACCATGGCTCAACAACCGTATTATCGTAGAGGGCCTCAACATGCAAACTGTCAAGCGATACTTTGCAGTTGAAAATCAGTGCGTAGCTGAAGAAGTCAGTGCCAATGGTATTGGAACTCTCCATATTCCACAACTCGCTGTCAGCATCTGCCATCTCTTCACCTGCTTCAATCCCAAGAAAGCTTTGAAAGTCGCAAGCGACTGACGTTTCGGGACTCAGTTTCCGAATATGCTGCAAACCAGCATATTGGTATGGCAAAGATATCGATGATTGGCGCTGAGTGTCTTTTAGATACTCATGTACTGTAAGCTGCCGATTGAGGCGTAATCGAACAGGTGCGGTTGTGATGGTAGGACCGATCATGATCTCGATTCCAGCGACCGAGGCTTCTCTTCCACTATTAGTTTCACCCCATATTACATCTTCTGATCCAGAGTATGTCGCCAGTATCAATCCCCAAGCTGCACGAACTAGGGACGGGACCGTAACCTCCATTGTGTTATCTCGGATGATTTGAATCTTGCGTAGAAGCTGGCTATTGGCTTCTACCTTGTGATCTGGGAACGGTAGCTGAGGGAATTGTGGCGCTGTCATACCGTTAAGATTGGAGAGCCAGAAGTTGTCAGACTCCGTCTGGTCCAAGGTCTTCAAGTACTTGATAAATCGAGAGAAGGGCACAGGTGCAGGCAAATTCCCGATTTCCCCATGGTAGTGCGCCTCGACCTTACGAAACAGGGCTGACCAGCTCCATCCATCGTACACAGAGTGGTGTGCGGTCCATACAAAGTAAGAGTCAGAGGCCCCTGCTGCAACAAGGGTGAATGTCGTGAGGGGTGCGCCATTCTTAATTGGGATTTGCCTAGTGCCATTGTCAATATCTTGTAGCCCAAGCAGCTCATGCCACTTGAAATCCTCTCGCAGTACAACCTGCAAAAACCCATAGTCTTCCGTATAGATGATGCGTGTTCGCAAAATTGCCTCCTCAGCAAAGACATGTTCCCATGCTCTCTTGAAGCGAGTAAGGTCTACACTCGCTGGTAAGCGGTAAATTGGCTGTAAAACGTAGGTGCCTGGGTCCTTGCTGGAAAGCATAACTAGCCCCTCTTGCAATTTACTGCACGGAAAGATATCCTCAATAGCATCAGGTGTGGTGTTGCATTCGTGGGCAGCTATAGCGATAATCTCCCGACAGCTATTGGTAGGTAGTAGCTCGAATGGAACTACGTCAGCTTGCACTGCAGCGGTGTGGTCATCAGCGGAGAGTAGGGTAAGCGTAGTAGCCATATCTTTCAGCTTTGGATGCGAGAAAATGTCTGATACGTTAACCATGACGCCTTCCTTCCGTGCTGCTGTCACCAATCGTATTGCACTGATGGAGTCTCCACCAAGGCGAAAGAAAGAGTCCTCAGCGCCGATCTCTCCCACAGTAGATTCCAGTACATTCGCCCAAAGCCGTGCTAATATCTTTTCTGCGCCGCTAGATGGAGCGCGTCCGCTTTTCCCGACTAGGCGATAGGTCGGAATATCTGATTCTGGAATTGCGGCGGCAAGCGCTCGCAGGACTTTGCGGTCAAGTTTCCCCGAAGTTGTTATGGGCATACTGGTGACTGGAATAAACACCGAAGGGACATAGTAGGTCGGCAATACATTGCCCAATGCTACTTCAATCTGTTTTGCAGTCGAACGTGCTGACGCGCTTAACTCGCAGATCGAGACTGCAACAGCAGCACCATCGTCGTGAATAGTTTCCTCCAAACATAAGAATGCCACAAGAGCTTTTGTGTTCTTACAGTAGTTGAAGTCTACTAAATCGACAGCGGATTTGGCACTGGCAGGGATATTCAGCCTGAGATGATGTTCGATTTCACCAAGCTCAATTCTTTGACCGTGCAGCTAGACTGGTTAACAAAACACGATTCAGGATGATAGAGGTTAGGCATACCTTGACTTGACTGTCCTTTCTTCCAAGATACAACATTTCGCCCTCGGAGGTATATTGCACCAGGTCGCCAGTGCAGTAGAAACGGCGTCCAATTAAGCCTTCGGTGCACGCCCATTTAGGGTCCGTAATAAACGCCGCCTGTGTCTTCCCAGGATCGTTAAGATATCCACGACTTAGAATGGGGCCCTCGAGTAGTAATTCGCCTTTACATCCGATTGGCATCAACCGATCGTGATTATCAGGATCTACCACCCAAGAGACACATCCAACAGCTTTGCCTATGTTTATGGCTTCGCCACCGTGGTTAAAGTCTTTGAAGGCCGAATTTATGGAAGCTTCACTGGGTCCATATTGCCCGAAGAGATGAACATGTTGTCTCCAGAGATCGATCAGAGCTTTAGTGAGTGGTTCAGCACCGAGGCCTAGCCTCTTGATTGTAGGTACGTCGGCTGGTTGGAGCAGGGCAGCAACAGTTGGCGTAAGATCCATCATATTCGCCTGAAGTCTAGCGATGGCACCAGGTAGATCGTTGACGCGAGCAGCTTCTGAAGGTACACATACGCAACCGCCACGCTGAAGCGTTGTGAACATTTCCTCAAGTGAGTTATCGAATGTATAAGAAGCAAACTGAAGCATGCGAGTCCCCTGATCGATTCCCATCTTACTCCCATGGGCTTCTGCGCTGGTTACTATGGCTGAATGGGTCAGCACGACTCCTTTGGGCTTCCCGGTCGTTCCACTTGTGAAAATGACAAACACGGGGTTATCTGGCTGCACGGTGGTAAGAACAGGGTCTTCTGCAGCTGGCAGGCTTTCCAGAAAGCTTTTGTTGATAATGAGAATATTTGGAGCAAGGCCATCCAATATCTCAGCATTCTGGATCGTAGTTAAGACGATGCGAGCGTCAGCATCCTCCAGACGTGTCTTGAGTGCAAGCCTGGGGTGAGTGGCATCAAGTGGCACCGCAGCGCCACCCGCTTTCAGGACAGCCAGCATTGCGACTATAGCGAAGCAGCTTTTTTCGAAACAAGTGGGTACAAAGACCTCTGGCCCAACTCCTAGTTTGACGAGATGATGTGCTAAGCGGTCCGTCGCAGCGTTAAGCTCGGCATACGTGAAATCGCCGTCATGACCGCAGACTGCGGGAGCATCAGGTTGCGAGACAACCCAAGACGCGAACCTTCCATGCACAGTCTCATTGATTGATGCCGGTAGGGTATTCCATCTCTGAATCTGTTGCATATGCTGTTGGCTCACATGTTCCAAGGAACATATGCGTCGCCTCGCATTGAAGACAGTATTCTCCAGAGCCCGGACAAATGTACTCGCAACATTTTCTGCTTGTTTCGCAGAAAGGTGATCCGTCCAATAGTCCAAGTCTACCGCAGCGGAATCGTCGCTGACTTCGATGTTGATGCTGACTGGATATTCTGTGGGATCGTATATCGGACACACTTCTACTAATCGTAAACTTTCGTAATCCGGGGCTTCGTATTGTGGTAAACGACGATAGGATAGTGCCGTATTGAACAAATTGGCTCCACCCAGCGCAAGCTCGTGCTGAACATCAGCCAGGGAAATGTGACGATGAGGTATAGCCTCCATATAATCTCGCTGCACGTCTTGTAGAACATCTAAAAGACAGCGGGAGCTATCGAGCATGTTCACCCGGCAAACAAGAGTATTGATGATGGGACCAACCATTTCGTCGACGCCAGGAACTTCTTCCGAATCTCGAGCAGAGGTAAGGTAACCGAAACAGACATCAGGGCTTCCGACGTAATTGCTTAATGTCAATGCCCACGCCGTATGGAAAACATTCGACAGTGTAATACCGTTGCTATTACAAAACCTTTGCAAATCCGTGAGCCCAATGCTGCTTAAATCCATGCGTAAGGAGGCCAATTTCCGTTCCAAAACGATTCCGTCGTTTAGCACGGGAAATGAACATAACTCGCTGTCTCGGAGATACAACTTCCAGTACTCAAGACTGAATTCCTGAGGAAGTTTCATGTACCATGAGATGTAGTCACTGTAGGGCGTTGCTGGCCCGTGGAGACTGGTTTGACAAGCTTTTTGCAGCTCACTTACGAGCAGACTCATAGAATGTCCGTCCATGATAGCGTGGCTAATATCGAGGGAACAGAACGTCCTGCTATCTTTCGTAGTACAGATAGTGAAGCGATGCCTTGGACATAGACCGTCGGTGTAACTCACTAAACGCTGCTGCCGGATTAGTTCAATAGCATGGTTCTGATGCTTACACTCGAAGTGAACGATTTTGGCCTCAATGTGTTTGAGGACTACTTGGTAGTACAGACCATCGTTTGTTCCCATGTTATCAAGGAACAAGGTTCGCAATGCTGGGTGCCGGTTAACCACTTGTCTCCAACCATAGGCAACACTTTCCCAATTTACTTGACCAGTCGGTGACAGGACCTCATGGAGAGTAGCTGCTGCGTAAAATCCTGAATTTTTTGCTTGCGACATTAGCAGTCCTTCCTGCATGCTAGAGCATGGATAAATATCCTCGATATTAGACTGGTCGACACCCATACCAGCAAGTCGTCTAAGCATTCCACAGAAGCTTTCTTCTGTCAGCGATAGAAGAGGAAAATCGCTGAGTGTCGATTGGGGCTCAAGTTCTATCAGCCCCTGGACCATCTGAGTGATACAAGACTGGCATTCTGATATCCACCGCTGAACCAGGTCTTGGTGCTTCATGTGTCGATTGTATGTGAAGGCAATCTTGAGTCGGCCCTTGAATACAAAGGCAGAGATCTCGAATAAGCCCCAACGACAGGTGTCATGGCCAAAGTCCGAAGTACCTCCAGACATCCCTGTTTCGCCAGCCATGGTTCCAATGGGTTGAAGAAGTGCATCAGCTCGTTCCAGTTGCTAAGCCAATGATTAGTGGAATACGCAAAATACTGCCTGAGGACTTACCTGGTACTGGCCCAAATAATTGAAGAGTATCTCCATGGGCCAGTGAGTGGAGAAGTAGTCCCGACCCTCGTTGGTAAGACAACGTAGCGCAAAATATGGCCGCCCATTACCAGGAATACGACGTTTGAAGTCTTTGACCCTGCGAACTGTACATGTAGGATCTCTTGATGGTTCTACCAGAATTGGAGATACTAAAGAATATGTCAGTTTGATCCTGGGTGTCAGGGCCTCGGAAAACGAAATTCTCTCAACATTTCGTACTGCTAGACTAACTGTGTAATCACTGAGCCTCGGGTGAGGCACCAGGGAAGTAAATGAGACTTTGCCATGGAAGGGGATCTGAGCAGAGAGGTGAGAACTCACGTGCAGTAAACCAACCAACAGTTCGTGTTAGATCGATCTCAGTATTCCAAGGCTCCCTCCCATGACTTTCATTGAATATTGCAGGAACGGGTCTATCCTTGAATACGGCGGACCATGATTGGAGCAAGGATGCGAGTAATATTTCGACCGGCTCAGTCTTGTAGGCACGGTGACAGCGGGTCAAGAATTCCGTGGTGGTCTCGACTCCAAGTTCAAAGCTTGCATGGTTGGAATGGCCATAAGTATTATCCTCCTGCTGGATGCCCCAGTAGGAAAAGTCCATGGGTGGAACAATGACAGAGGGGAGCACATCACACAGCTCCATGGACTCTGCATGTTCACTTTGGAGCTCTACCCATTTTTGGAAAGGCATGCCAGGCGCAAGCAGCTGATTGCCTTCGAGAATCTCTTCTAGCTCTTCTAGTAAGAGTCGCCACGTTACTAGGTCCACGACCAAGTGGTGACCTGTGAGAAAGACATATTGCTCGGTGCCCCAGCTAAAAAGGTCGGCGGCAAACAAGGGTCCATTGATGTGATCAAAGCATTGCTGTGAATCAGCAATCAATGTGTCGACCTCAGGTTGCGATGTCACGATAGTATAGCGAAAACGATAAGAGTTCATGATGTCCTCTGTTCAATGTAAGCGAAGTACTAAGACAAAACCTAAGGGACTGCTCTATAGCAGGAGGAGAGACATGGGGCAGCTTACTCGTAAGACGCTGTCGCCATCCATACTCGGTTGAGAAAGAGAATCGTGCACGCAACATCGGGTGACGCGTTACAAGTTGATCCACGGCCGACTGAAAGTCGGTAGCAGACGTTGGGCGGGTCATCCGAAGAAAGAATGACTGGTTGAAATGGCCACGTGTGCTTGGGCGCTGAAAATATAGGTATTGGATTGGTGTGAGGTCAAACTCTTCATCAAAGTACTCCTGATGACCGTATGACGATTGTTCCACGTCTTTGACACAAGTCGCCAACTGGGTGATGGATCGACTGCGCAGTACTTCTTGTACTCTAAGGCGTATTCCTTGCTTCCGGCACTGACCCACGACTTGCATCGCAGAGATGGAGTCTCCACCTACTGCGAGGAATGGCTGGTCGAGGGCAACATATGAGAGGTTGAGAACGTGCGCCCATACTGACTGCAGAGTCTGCTCCATAGAGATCAAGTGAGAGGTTCCCATCTTGTTGGATGTCTCCTGATAGTCTTGTAAGCATGTCATGTGAGCTAGACAGACTGTGGAGGGTCGATGATATTCGTGGAGGTCTGAGATCAGCCAGATGCCTATCAGTTTCTTGCTCTCAGACAAGCTGCTGACCTGAGGGTGTCACAGTTAAAGAAGGGTCAACATACCGCGTGTACGAGGAATCTATGTGATGTCGCTAATGGGCAGTACGGAGTCGTAGGCGTGACTTACTACAGCACAGGTTCAGATTCAACGTCGGAACTACGAGTAACAATAATCATGGACGTGGGGAGGAGGATAAGTACCACGACAGATCTGAGATGATTGATTAAAACTTGTACCGATATAGTCCAGCCATTCGACCGAGTGTTGGTCTGACCTACCTAGGTGATTGCCAGCCACACGATTTAAAGTCACTGCTCGGTATTTTTGCCTCCAACAAACACTAGGCACAATGGATGAAGACGTTGAAAGCGGACCATTGTCAATGGATGTCTGTCGGCGGCTCTCATGATCCCGAATTAGGACGTTAAGCCAATATCAATCAATATCAATCAATTAATCATGATTCCAAAAAGCGAAGCGCTAAGCAAACGGCTGCATACATGCGTAGTATGGCCGGCGAGAGCAAGGAATCCCTTCGTAATCAAGAATCAAGAAGCCAGGGAATGTGGGTTGCTACACGTTGCAAGTCCTGGAAACGCCCCACGCCGCCCCACGAGGAAGGCCTGGAGGGGTGGGCCACTGTCATCATCCCAATCAAGACGAGCAGCATGCAAGCGGTCGGATAGCGCAGCTATATTGGGGCGTGTGGGGCGACGACTCGTGCTGGCAGCTGTTCTGAATGGCAGTACCAGGGGTGTTGGTGGAGCGCTGACAGGAGGACTCGATCAAATGTGGACAGTGGACTTGCTGTTCTCTCGCTAGAGAACGAAAAAGCGGGGCGCTAGCAGGCCGCTACACGTGACGGCGGCGAATAAGCCGTTACCTGGGCCCGGCCAGGCAGAGCGCGTCAAATAGTCGAAACGAGGCCCAAGTAAGCGACGATGTTCATGCATCTGCCAACGTCGTCACCTACCTGCTGTCATGCAACGCGTTGCAGGGGTGCCAGCTGAGTACGTCTCTTGGTTTGTCTCCTGGAGCAACTCGCCTTGTGTTCCAACTTCCCGCAATACAACCGTCGCTAATTTAATTACAGGCCGTGCCTAGAACGTTGCATGGAGGCGGCTAGGCTAACATCCGCCCGCCGGATGCTTGTATTCAGCATGCCATGTACATAGGTACGCAAGCATGTAGGGGAACATAGTCAGCCTCCCTTCGCACG
>Ga0182215_1000081_pt1 | contig 15458 bp, 19 predicted proteins | sample G5R1MG_24_FD_128404 | JGI IMG/M metagenome (GOLD analysis project Ga0182215, IMG submission 128404) | Switchgrass phyllosphere microbial communities from Michigan, USA - G5R2_NF_03OCT2016_LD1 MG | ecosystem: Host-associated > Plants > Phyllosphere > Phylloplane/Leaf | place: USA: Michigan... | reverse complement strand
CAAGCGGCTGGTTATCCACGAAGACGTTGAAGTCCTCGTCAATGACAATGGCCGACCGCTCACCGTTGGTCATCGCGTACAAGAGCTTGGACGCTTCACGCGACAGCGACGGCGTTAGCTCTTGCTTCACTTGCTGACGAGTCAGCTTCAAGGCATCTGCCCCTCGCTTGAACCCCTCAGCCTCTTCACGCTCTACCGTCACGGTCTGCAACTGCTCGATGTAGGTTGCCGACTCACGCTCGTAGATGACTAGGGCTTGCTCATAGGCGGTGGCTTGCGCCCATGCTTGTCGTAGTGGCCCTGTCCCTTCTTCTTGCCCATACGTTTGAAGCATGGTTTGGGCTTCATTCCACGCTGCGAGGTCTTGATCGTATCGTCCTCGTCGCTCGTCGTATCGGGCGAGTTCGCGGTCGTGGTCTGTAACTCGTTCAAGGTCGGCGGCGCGGTTGTCTGGAATGGTGATTTGGTCGAGTTGATATTGAAGTCCTTCGCGCTCGGACGCTCGCTCATGGGCCAGTTTCTCCTTGGGGATGTTAGCAATGTGGGGACCGATAGGCGGCTCCACCAACTCGTCGGCCCAACGCTCGTGACGAGCGATCTGCTCACGAACCTGAGTCAGAGTCAGGCTCGGAACACGACGACAACTGGTGAAATCGTACCCACAGTTAGGACAGCTACCCGACGTTGGTGCCAGCCACTCAGTCTGCCATTGTTCGAGACGCTCCCGGTCGTACTCAGGCTGCGGCCCACGACGACGCTTCTCAGTCAGGTACTCCTGATAGACCTCTTCCTTGGCAATGTCCTCTAGTGAGTGAACAGGATCAGGGATCGCATCGATACGACGGCGCAGGGACTCAGCCTCACGCATAACTGCCGCACGATTGGACTGATGCTGCTGTAGCTGCTCGCGTGTCTCGTTGAAAGGAAGCGGCTCAGGAGCCACAGGAGCGACAGGAGGACGCACGGCAGCATAAGTACGTCGGTGTTGGTTACGGCTCTCCACGGCCTCTATATCGGCTTGGAGCGAGGCACTGGGACGGTAGTCCTCTGGCTCTACCGGTTGGACCGGCATCTTGAGCATCATCGCCATCGCTTCTGCGCGATTGGTGTGGGTCTTAACCTGCTCCTTGCAGTCCTTCTCGGTCGTTGCAAGCGCAACCTCACCGGTCAGCTTCTCGACCATCTTGCCGCGCTCGGTCGGCTTCATCTTCGTGAGCGCGTGCAGTTCATCTTGCTGTGCTACCAGCGTGATGTTGAATACATCGAAGCCGAAACCAAGCAACGCGGGCACAGCCTTGTTGATAGCCTCTGCACCGACAGCACTTAGCACGCCATCGATCCACAACTCTTCCTTCTTGGGAAGACGGCTGACCCAGATGTCCTTCTTACCAACAGTCAGCGAAAGTTCCGCCGTCAGGTTCTTATAGTCCGATGCAGCACCACGCAGTGCCGTCTTACCAAAGAGACAATACCCAATCATCTCAACAACTAGGCTCTTGCCCGCCTCGTTGGGTCCGACAATTGCGGTTAGTCCCGGTGCAAACGTAATCTGGTTTGAAAAGGTTCGACCAGTGGTAGGGAACTGGACTGAATAGGACAACTGTTTTAGCATAGCAATTCCGTTATGCGTGGAGAACCAAGTGTTTAGTCGTAAGCCAACACAGGCTGATCTGGCTATCCTTGAAGCGGTTAAAGCTCTCAAGGCACCAGAGCCTACCCCAAAGAGCGAGGGTTTGTACACCCCGAAGACCCTTAATAGCCTTGCTATTGCCGCAATTATTGGACTGGGTGCCTTCATCTGGTCGGGAGTGACCGAAGCACCACAGAAGAACGCCGATCAATTTGCTGCGCTCCAGACCCAGAGCGCGGAGATTCGAACTACTGCTATGGAAACAAAGACCGCCGTAGTTGCCCTCAGTCTGAAGTTTGATGCCATTCAGAAGGATGCGTCGGACACCAAGTCAAAGGTCGACAAGAACTCGGCACAGATTGATGCTCTTGGTCAGCAGGTCAAGGCTAATACCGACCGACTACAGCAGCTTGAGCGAGACACACGATGAACCTGATCCAGCTACAGACTCACTTGCACGTCACGGGTCGCTACGATGGAGCGATTGATGGTCTGTGGGGACCAAAGACGCAGGCAGCGGTGAACCTGTTGCTGGAAGATGGTCCCGACACCAAGCTGACTGAGCAGGACTTGGTGGACAGTGCGGCTCGCCTTGGCTGTGCGGTGTCGGCTATCAAGGCCGTGATCGCTGTCGAAGCTAACGGCTCGGGGTTCTTTGCAGGACGCCCGTTGATCCTGCCTGAGCCTCACCGCTTCAGTAAGTGGACCAAGGGGCGCTTCGACAAGAGCCATCCAACGATCTCGTATCCTTCGTGGGGCGCACGTCCGTACCCCAAGACGCAGGACGCTCGCTACCTGACCCTGTTCAACATGATCCAGCTAGACGTAGATGGCGGCTTTGCCTGTGCCAGCTACGGCAAGTTCCAGATCATGGGCGAGAACCACGCTGCGTGTGGGTATCCGAACCCGGTCGCGTTCGCAGAAGCGATGGCGTTCGATGAACGTACCCAGCTTCGTGCCTTCGAGGATTTCGTCAAGTCCAACTCGAAGCTATTGAAGGCTATCCGTACCAAGGACTGGGTGACCTTCGCTCGTATTTACAATGGAGCCGCTTACGCCAAGAACAAGTACGACGTAAAGCTCGCACAAGCTGATCGGAAGTTCTCGTGAGCGGTACACCCTACGACGACCGTATCGATAAGCACTGGCGCTACGCTCTGGCGATGGCTCTGATCGTCTGCTCGTTCTCACTCGGTATGGTCTGTGTATTTCAGACGATCCCTGAGGGCAACCAGCGTTTGCTAGACGCTCTGTTCGGTGGTCTTATCACCATCACTGGTAACGCGGTACTGAAAGCCATTGACGCTGCTCGTGGTGTGCAGGATAGTCAGACTATCCAGTCACTGGGTAATCAGGTCGCTGCCTCGACACCACCGGTTCCTAATGAGAACGCTGCGGTAGTTGTCGAAGAAGGTGACGTAACCATTCGGGAGAAGTAGGTTGTTTGCGACGCTCAAAGCTAAGATCATCGCAGGGGGAGTCGTTGCCCTGATCGTCCTCGCTGCGTTTCTCGCCATCAAAGGTCTTGTAAACGACCGTGCGAGCTTGCGTGACTGGCAGACCACCGTGCTGCAAGCTACGCAGGATGCGTCGCATAACAAGAAACTGGTCGCGCGTGACGTAGCTGGACAAGTCAAAATCCTTGGTGACACGATCTTAAATTTTAAGCAGAAGATCGCGGTTCAGAATGATGCTGTTGCATCCTTGGAAGAAAAGCGCAAGGAGGCTCTTGCTGCTGGCGACCGCGAGGCCGCGCTTCGAAAGGAGGTGATCGAACAATCTCAGTCACTCGCCAAGGAACTGCGTGGACAGGCTCTAACTCCTGTGAAACGTGAGAACCTCGAAGCAGAACTACGGCGTGTGCAGGACGTGGCATGGGAGGCAGGACTGTGAAATATCTATTGCCTCTCATGCTACTCACAGGATGCGCCTCCACTGTCGTGAAGGAGGTTCCGGTCACCGTGAAGGTTCCAGTGACGGCACCGTGTGTGAAGAACAAGCCCGTCGAGGTAACTGCGCTACGTGAGCAGTACACGAAGGAACGCTGGGCTTCCCTGACCACTGACCAACGTCAGGCTCTGATCGTCAGTCAGGGTCTGGATCGCAAAGCCTTTGGTGATAAGGCTATGATAGTTGTAGCTGGTTGTCCCGAATAATTCGCTGACACCGCTGACGCATTGAAGTGATGGCCTGCCCCTCGTCACGAGGGGTGCCGACGAGTTCGATCCGTATCTCCAAACTAGAAGGGAGGGTCACCACTAGCTGTTGGTGCCCTCCCCGCTTGGAGAAATCAATCTCACACGTACACCCATAAGGTGCTAGGTGTTCCTTGGCTTGAGCAGCCAAGATGCGCTGGATCGATTTACCCCGAGGGCGACTCACTGACCCTTCCGGTTATCGAACATAGCCGAGATGATCTGATGAATCGTGTTCATGTCCAGAGGCAGGATCGAAGCATCCTGTACTGCCTCGGCGCGGCTGATATCCTCGTCAGTCATACGAGCGCCATCCGTTGCAGCCTGTAGCACGTCAGTGACAGTCTGCATGGCGTAGTTCAGACCCGCCACGAACTCAGTGTTAAGCTGGTCACGACGCACGTTGAAGCGGATGCCTTGGAAGACTTCCTGCAAGAACTCGACACCGCTGGCGAACGCCTCGTCACCCATCTTGTCAACGAGCGGCTCCAGCTTGGCTGCAAAATCCTCATAGTGCGGAGCCAGACCGAACTTGTACAGCACGTTCGCTGCCACTGCCTCGTCGGTGATGCCGGTGTCAGCCATGAACAGTGTGAGAATCATGTCACTCATTGTCTTTGTCCCATTTCTTGAGAACCGCCTTCAACAGTTTGAACACGCTTTGGCGACGAGGGTGTTCATGCACTTCTACCACTCGGTAGGAGGGGGAGATACCGAGTTCGATCTCCCCCCGCTCCTGTACCCGTGCGATATAACTGCTAGTATCGTAGAGATCGCTTATGTTGGCAATCTCAATCGCTGCTATTTCCTTGGCTTTGGTTGGATTCCCCCCCGGCCAAAGCTCCACGGTCACGACGAGCATCAAACGCATCCCATACATCCGACCACTGACCCTTGGTCGCTGCCTTCGAATACTCGGTTGCACGAGTCTCGAAGAAGTTGGCGTGTTCCACTCCGTTCAGGAGGGGGATCAGCCACGGTAGCGGGTGTTCATCGATCATGTAGATCGGCTTCAACCCAAGCTGCTGCAAACGCCAGTCGGTGATGTAGCGGACGTACCGCTTCAAATCCTTTGGCGTCATGCCCTCCACCGGTCCAAGCTCGAAAGCCAGATCGATGAAGTTGTCCTCCATCTGGACAACATGCTGTGCGTGGTCGGTGATACGACGCTGGACAGCCGGTGTAAGGGCACCAGTCTCACGAGCGAACTCGTGGAACATTCGGATAATCCCCTCACAGTGGAGGCTCTCGTCACGCACAGACCACGCTACGATCTGCCCCATGCCCTTCATCTTGTTGAAGCGCGGGAAGTTCATCAGCATGGCAAACGATGCGAACAACTGAACACCTTCCGTAAACCCACCGAACATGGCGAGCGTGGTCAGGATGTCTTCGTTGTTGTCGACACCGAACTGCTGCATGTAATCATGCTTGTCCTTCATCTCAGCGTACTGAAGGAAGGCACCATACTCTTCCTCGGGCATACCGATGGTGTCGAGCAAGTGACTGTACGCTGCAATGTGGACCGTCTCCATGTTGGAGAAAGCAGTCAGCATCATCTTGACTTCGGTAGGCTTGAACACCTTACCGTACTTCTCGTGGTAACAGTCCTGAACCTCAACGTCAGCCTGCGTGAAGAACCGGAAGATTTGGGTCAACAGGTTCTTCTCAGGCTGCGTCAGGTTATGTGCCCAGTCCTGTAGGTCTTGGCCCAGAGGAACTTCCTCTGGGAGCCAATGCGTCTGCTGCTGGCGCTTCCAGAAGTCAAACGCCCACGGATACTGGAACGGCTTGTAGGTCTTGGTTGCTTCTAGGAGACTCACGCCATGTCCTCGTAATAAAGGTGGTATCGATCACCGCACTTCCGACACACATAAGTTTCCTTATCCATGTCGGTGTTGGCAGAGACTTCATCGTAGTCGTGGTCACACGACTTGGGATCGGGCTTTACTGACACGCTAGGCACTCGTCATAATCCTTTACTTCAGCCTCGAACACCGGCTTCTCAGTCGTGTTGTCAGCCTCGACACCGCCCGCGAACCCGGCTCGCTGGAGAGCCTTCGACCGCAGGTAGTACAGCGACTTGATACCCAACTCCCACGCACGGAAGTGAAGCATCAGCAAGTCCCACTTCTCGCTGTCCGGTAGAACGAACAGGTTCAGAGACTGTGCCTGATCGATGTACGGAACCCGATCACCGGCAAGCTCTAGGAGCCAACGCTGATCGATCTCGAAACTGGTCTTGAACGTGTCACGCACGTCAGTCGGTAGGAACTCAAGGTGTTGTACCGATCCACCATTTTCAAGAATGGAGGTCCAAATCTTCTCAGCATCCGCTCCAGTGATACCGGCGCGTTCGAAGAACGCTTCCAAGTACCGATTCCGAACCGAGAACGAACCGCTCAAGGTCTTGTGGGTGTAGATGTTGGCCGGGATCGGTTCGATGCAAGCCGACGTACCGCCCGCGATGATCGAGATCGAAGCGGTTGGTGCAATAGCCATCTTGCAGGAAAACCGCTCCATGACACCCATTTCCTCGGCGTCAGGACATGCTCCGCGTTCGTGAGCCAGCTTGACCGAAGCCTCGTTGACCTGTCCGTGGATGTGCTTGAACATCCGAAGGTTCCACGACTTGGCCATAGCGCCTTCCATCGGCAGTCCCTTGCTCTGCAAGAAACTGTGGAAGCCCATGACACCCAGACCAATCGACCGCTCACGTCCAGCAGAATATGCTGCACGCTCCATCCCCGGCTCTGCCTTCTCGATGTAGTCCGACAGGACGTTATCGAGGAAACGCATTACGTCTTCGATGAAGTACGGATGCTTGCTCCACTGATCCCACGTCTCAAGATTGAGCGAGGACAGGCAGCACACGGCAGTACGCTCGTTACCCAGATGGTCACGACCAGTAGGCAGAGTGATCTCGGAACACAGGTTCGAGGTCGACACCTTCAGACCAAGGTCACGGTGGTGCTTCGGCATCGCGTTGTTCACATGATCGATGAACACGATGTACGGCTCACCAGTCGCAAGCCGAGTCTCGACCAGCTTCTGGAACAGCGAACGAGCGTCCACCGTACCGCGTACCGAACCATCCTTGGGCGACACCAAACTCCACTCCGCACCCCCACGCACTGCCTCCATGAACGCATCAGGGATCAACACACCGTGGTGCAGGTTCAGAGCCTTGCGATTGAAGTCACCCGAAGGCTTACGGATTTCCAAGAACTCTTCGATCTCAGGGTGAGACACGTCGATGTATGCCGCAGCAGAGCCACGACGTAGCGAGCCTTGGCTGATCGCAAGCGTCAGTGAGTCCATGACATTGATGAAAGGAATGATGCCGCTAGTCTTGCCATTGAGTCCTACAGGCTCACCAAGTCCGCGAACATCGCCCCAATAAGTACCAATGCCACCGCCACGAGAGGCCAGCCACACGTTTTCATTCCACGTCCGCACGATACCGTCGAGGCTGTCAGGGACAGAGTTGAGGTAGCAGGAGATGGGGAGTCCACGATTCGTTCCTCCATTCGATAGGACCGGTGTCGCAGGCATGAACCACAACTGGCTGATGTAATCGTACACGCGCTGGGCATGGTCGTCATCATCAGCGTAAGCCATAGCCACACGCTTGAACAGGTCTTGGTATGTCTCTCCGGGCAGGAGATAGCGATCAGCCAGCGTGGCCTTCCCGAAGTCCGTGAGAAGGTCATCGCGGGACTGGACAGTAACTACCACTTGGTATTCCTTTTATTTGAGGGGTAGCGACTCTAGTAGCTTGGTCTTGAGTTCGATACCGAGAGGGGTCAGAACCGCAACGGTATCAAACGGACCGGTTGACAACACCCGCGCGAGTTGCAGTGTCTGTAGGCGTTCGGCCTTTCGACGGTGTTCCCAACCCTTCAGGCTCCTTGGGCCAGAACCCAGACTTAGCAGCGGTCGGCGCAAGTAGTTTGGGATCGATGTCACCACATCCCTTGGCAATGAACGTACCCTCCGGTGTCTTCTGCGTGAAGTCAGTCCACTTGACCCACCCACGCAAGCACGAGAAGCCCCAGATACGGACACGAGGACCGGTCAGGAACAGAGTGGTGCAGGGTTGGGGGGTGTTCATCATAACCTCACCCAGATACTGGTCACCCTTATAGGACGACCATGCCTTGGGTTTGTCGATCAACTCCAACCGGTGCAACGACGTAGGAAGACGGAACTTGAATGTGCCCTGCTTACGCAGGGTCCGATCCAGTCCCTCGCTCCAAGCCTGACCGTCCTTGAAGGTGACCTCGTTGTACTCACCTTCCACGATGTAGCTCATGTTGACCCACGGATGGTCATGCAGAGCGCGGTCGTCATCGCTACGAAGGATGCGGTGCAGGTACAGGTTAAGCCACTTGTTGCGCTTCCATACCCACCAGCGGAGCAAGTAGGGATGGTCTGGGTCGCCAATCACTACGTCAGGCGGGCGACTCCGCATGACTCGATTGCACACGTTCTGCAACAGGGTATTCAACACGGGCGATCTCCGCACCTTGAGAGTCATCGAGGTAGATGGTTTGCCCATCGCTACCCCATGTAGCATAGCCAGCATTTACTGCGTCGTATGCGGCGTCTTTCCAACGGTCGCGGGCGAAGTTTGCGGCTCGCCCGTCAACCTGAAACTGATACCTAGTAACGCTTGCCACCAGCCTTCTCCCGATTCTCTGGCTTGTGATCGGCGCGGTTGGCGTTGAAGTCCAGCTTGGCCATGAAGACCTCACCCAGATCGATGTTCGCCTTCTCGCACTCCCGACCGAGAATGTCAAACTCTCGAATGAGAGCGTCGACCAGTTCCACGATCAGCATGGGATACTGCGGTAGCTTGTCGTCCTGCAACCCCTTGCGGTCGCCTTCCATCGCCTCGCTGATCTCGCTGTGAACAAGGCACAGCATCTCGCCCATGTTACGTTCGATGACGTTACCCTGAGCGTCACGCTTCCACCAACCCGCGTCGATGTTACGCTGGTGGATCAGCTTCGCCAGCACAGGCAAGTACCGTGCCGCGATCTCCATCTTATCGCGTTCCGTATAATCCATCGCTTCCTCCAAAAATAAGACCCCTTAGTCGGGGTCTTTGTTAAACATTTCGATCAGCTTTATCTCGATCAGATCAGACCCAATCAGATAAAGGTAGAAGAATACACTACCGATAACAATCAGTGGTATTCCTGTCACGTCATACAGGGCAGAAATACTGTACACGATTAGTGCCAGAATTGTACCCAGCAGGGTGATTAGTCCGTTAATCAACAACACCGATTTTCTCCTGAATAAAGTGTTGGACCTTGATCGGTACTTGCAACTCTTCAAACTTCTGACCTAACGTTGTAGCAAGACTGAAGTCTCCCAAACCAACGTCATCTGAAAAGCTAACCGCTTCGGTTTCACCTTCACGTAGAGGAATAATCGATAGGCAATCAACAGTGGGCAGAGTCTCACCGGGCTTCAAGATAACACGCAAATTAAAATTTAAGGTGTCGTCCATCCCTGCCAACTCGTCCAGCGTAACCGTTCGGTAGAACTCACCGCTCGGGTCTTCGCCGTGTGTGTAGGGCTGCAAAGACCCGGTACAGTGTACGGCGTGTCCTTCGACAACATAATCCCCAGCCACATGAAAATGACCAGACCAAATGTCAGTAGCGCCGTGTGCCAGAAGTCCTTCGACGGGGACAAGATGCTCATTATTCCCACCAAAATCAGCCAAATCCCAGTGGCCAACAGCCCCTGAATAATTTCCAACGAGAGCATCAACCTGATCCTTGGCGGATACCTCCCACTGCCAAGGGAAGAACCCAACGTCGTTAATGATGGCAGGCTCGAACAGTACATGAACATTGCTCAAATGTCCAATCATTCGAGCAAGCGCATGGAACGATCCCTTGAGTGGTTTGCCGTCCTTGTCCACGATCTCACGGAAGAGGTCATGGTTGCCAGCCAGCACGATAAACTGCGTCTTAGGCAGGGCCGCTGACGCCTCTTCGTACAGATCAGCTACCGCATGGACGAACTTCATGTCCACCCCCGGCTTATCGAACGTGTCACCCACGTTGATATTCATGCGGCACGATGTCAGCAGCAGACGACGTAGGTCATCTAGCTGCATCCGCTCACGCTCACCCTTGCGGTGTAGGGGCACGCCCTTGAAGACGCGCCCCATGTGAGGATCACCGATCAGTATATCGTTAGAGAACGTTTTCACAGGATGTAAACCGAGCCTTCTGAGCGAACAGAGCCTTCAACTGGAAGATCGAATCGTACAGCGCGTTGTGTTCATCGCCATCGAAGTCGACCAACTTCTCGATGTCAGGGTGTGCGGCAGAGCCACTGAGTCCTGCGGAGAAGCTATTCAAGTCACGAGCAAAGCGGAAGTGACAGGGGTTTGTCAAACCGTACTGATGAAAGTACGAAGCGACGTACGAGTAGTCGAAATGAGTTGGCTTCGACCACCAGCGCAGACCTTCCTTGGTATCCGGGTAGTCCTGCAACAGCCAGTTGTAGAACTCCTTCATCACCACACCGGGGTCGCGTGCCGTTGACATAATGGTCTTCAACACACCGGGCTTCTGCTTGCCCCACCACATCCGTGTTCCTTCGTCCCAATAGCGACCCGGTGGGATCGACATGGAAGCGTTAAAGAAGTTGGAGTCGATCTCTTCCGTATCGTAGTTGAATTTTACAGCGGCGATTTGGAGGACGGCGGTGTGGTCGAAACTGGTTGCTCCTGTGGTTTCAATATCGACCATGACATCAGTGAACACGGATTCATTTCCTTGTACGGGCGTGACTTGCGGCCAGCCCGCACGTCTTCAACAAATTCACTGGCGGATATGGTGTACCACTCGCCGTCGTTCATGTTTACAATGAAGAAATAATAGGGGAAGCCCCGGCCAGCGGCGTGGGCGGCAGCGGCACGTTGGGCGGGACGAATGTCCGCATACGGGAAGCTCGTTGCGTTGTAAGTCGATTTGACTTCCGCAAGAAATAGTCCTTCACATCCCCCAATGAGGAAATCTGAGGGGCAGGGAAACATCGCAAGGTTTTTTCCACGGTTAAGTCCCTTCACGTCACGCATATCACGAAAGCGATGGACCCAACGCTTGTTGAGTTCCATCGCCTCCACGAAGGTTTTCTCTGCTGACTTACCGTCGTTCTTCACGCCGCCATCATCCACTGGATCAGATCGTTGACCTTCTCCATCGGGAGTTCCTTACCGTCGAACTCTTCCCCGATGACGCCCTCGATCACTGGTGCCTCGTCAAGCTCGATCTGAGAGAACGCTGTTCCATCATACGGCTTGAAGGTACGACCAATAGCGACAGTGCAGTGCAGAGGCAAGTTTTTAATGTACTTCGGATGGTTGCACATCACCTTGCGGAACAAGGGAATGAACTCCGGGGCGTAGTCCCGGTGTACCGAGTACACTAGCTCGTCATGGATCGGCATCATCCACCGAGCGCCATCACGGTCCATGCCCTTGTTCATGTTCAGGATAGTGTCCTTGGCCAGAGCCGCACACATCCCCTGAATCATGCTGTTTACCGCTTGGTTCTTCGCCCGCCGTTGGATCGCTGGAAGTGCCAGATCAGCAAAAGAAAGCACAGCAGGGTCAGCACAAACATCAGCGAACTTACGCCGCATAGCAAGATACCAACCATCGGTTGCTTCCAGTCGAACGCGACGATGGCCATCAGGGAGAGTAACAAAGCCGTTACGCACCACGTCCGCGATAACGCCCAGTCGCCAAGCCTCGGCCACAGCAAATCGTTCACGATACCGATCTCCCGCTGCCCACATCTGGTCAGCACTAAAGCCCATCTTCTCGGCCACTGTGGCCAACGCACCCGAGTACCAGTAGTTGAAGTTGGCACCCTTTCCGACCTCGGTACGCATGAACTTGACCCACTTGGCGGGGTCGAGTTGCTTACCGTTGAAGTCCCGCAAGTCCCGGTTCATGGGATTGCGTCCACGCTTTAGCTCAGTGAGGAACTCGTCCTCAGTCAGCCAAGAGTAGCGGTCAGAAACAGAAAGAATGTCAACGGCAGCACCACTATGAAGATCACCATACGGCGTTTGACCGAACACTTTGGCAAACTCAGGATCGCCTGAGAACTCGCCAATTTCAACAAGCTCCACACTGCTCCAGTCAGCACTGACGATAATATGATCGTCACGATCCGGCAGATAGAAGCCTCGGACATACGTTGATCCTCCGCGTTTTGCCAACTGCATGGGGTTCGGAAACTTAGCCGCCATGCGTCGTGAGTTTAGCATCGAACTGATGACGGAGTAAAGGCACCCCGTCTCAGGGTCCATAAGCTGTGTGTACGGAGTCAGGTACAGCTTCATTGACTGCTCGATCTGACCCATGTCATTGAGCAGACCTAGAATAGTCGAATGGATTGCCTGCTCGTTCTTCTGGAAGGTGACGAGCATACGCCCGCGCGCTTCCTTGTCAGTGGAAATGTCCCCACCAACACGGACCAGCTTGTGACCCATCAGGTCGTGCAGAAGCACACGCATCCCGTAGTAGTGGCCAAGGTTCAGAGCCTCGCCCGAAGCACGCTTCGGGTTACCCTTCTCAAGCGACCAAGCGTTGCCGACCGGGTTGGATAGCTGATAGCACTGCTCGAAGTCATCAGTGCAGTTAGGGCTGACAGCCCAGTCCGCAATGCGACGACGAACCTTGGCCCCCGACTTGACGTACCATGCCTGCCACTCAGTCAGAGCCTCGTTCGGCTCGTCCTTGAAGGGCAACAGCTTGGCGATCTCAGCCTTGAGCTTACGCATGATGGCAGCGTAGTTCTCACGCTCCTTTGCCTGCCACTCGAAGACTTCCTTCTCATTGACACGCAAGCCGCCAATCCACGCCTCCGCATAGGCGTAGATCATCGGGTTCTCAGTCTCAAGGAAAGTCACCAGCGCAGCCGGGTTCTCCTTGAGCATCTTATCGAGCAGGAACTTGTAGTTCTTGACAGCCCAGTAAGCATCGTCCGCACCGTAGGAACAGACTTGCTCACCAGTCAGGTCACCCATGTTACTAGCACCAGCTTTAGCCAGTACCTGCTCGTAGGTTTCCTGATCGTAGTTCCAGATCGACTTCGTTAGCTTCTTGAGGCTGTAGCCCCAAGCGATCTCCTTGACGACACCGTTATAACTGAACGCCGACTTGGAATCCTTACCAATGAACTGCCCCAGAACAAACTGCTGGTCGGGGTTCAGGTCACGGCTCTTGGACTGGTCGAAGTTACGAAAGTTCTCAAGGATGGCAGGGATGATTGGCTTCACCGCCTGAAGGTTGCTGACCAAGAACTTCTCAGCCGAATACTCGTCAGCCCCGTGGTCCGACACAGCCATCTGCAACGAGCAGATCACGTCCTGCAACCAGATGCCAAGGCACTGGAAGAACATGGTCAACTCGAACGGTGCATTGTGGGCAATCCACAGTGCATCCTTCGGCTTCAAGTCGATAACAACCTTGACGATCTCCTGCGGAAGACGGTTCTCGGCATCGGCATGGTGAAGGTTGAAGTAGTATGCGGTGTCCGACCCCTCGGGATAGATCGAGAACCCGGTCATGGTTGTGCGGCGGTGATCGAACACGTGCCGCTTGGCGTTGTTGAATTGCTTCAGCCCATCATGCGGGTTGTCGAACGTCTCGCAATCGAGGCCGATGATCTCAGCCGCACCCATCTCAGCCGTGAACTTCGCCCAGACCTCAGGAGGCGTGCGTAGGTCCATCAACTGAGACTTGATCTGGGTCACAACATGAACTTTCGAAAGATGGCTTCGGCGTCCTGCGGACGGTTCAGACCACCGTGAGTGTGCTGTTCGATCAGGTCCAGCGGGACATCCCACAGATGGACGATCTTCCAGTAGGCGGCAATTAGATCACGGTTGGCTGGGTCAGTCAACCATGTCTTCACAGATTTTGTCCACGGCACATTGTCTAGGAGCCAGTGCAGATCATTGACCCGCAGCGCCTCGATCATGTCATCCCAGTACGGCTCGACCTTCATGAAGGCACCGTCGCCAAAGTTCAGGATGCCCTTGATCTTGTCCGACTGGTCCCCGACCAGTGTCTTGTACAGTGGGATGTACTTGGGCAACACGCCAGTCTTGTTGTTGACGCCAGCCAGTACCGCACCCTCGATCTGGAAGTAGTCCAGATCGTTAGAGTGGATATGGACCTCGTGTCCTTCCGCGATATACTTGCGAGCAAGAACACCGATCACATCGTCAGCTTCCCATGTCGGGACTTCGATCTGGGTGGCGGGCGAGTAGTAAATAATCTCGCGCATCATGTTCAGCCAAGCGTAGATGTCTTCACCTACCTCGGGACGAATCTTGTAGCCCTTGAAGAACTCTCGACGCCGAGCATTGTGATTATGTCCGTCCCACACATAGATGTGGTTGCCCTGACAGTTATCGAACACCATTCGCTCGCGCGATGACGTGCCGAATTGTTCAAGCTGACGACGCAATACATTGTTAGCGTCAAAGAGTTCGATCTTCATAACCCTAAACTTTCTAATAAATACAACGACCCATGAAAAAAGTATAGACTTCCAGCTATAGCGATAATCCACCAGTGCCGATGGTCTAGGTCATCTTTCGCCGCCTCACGAAAATTCATGGAACACACCATGAGCAGTAATCCTGCTGCCATTAACTGAATGTGTTCCATCATAATCAGTCTCGCGTGGGGTCTATGGGCCGAAGGTGAAAGCGATCACCCGCTCGGATAGGATATTCACGACGCAGTTCTGGTACTAGGACTGACATTGTTTTCACGTCGTCCCAGTGGTCAGCGACGGACAGGCTCACCGACTGACGGATACCTGTGGATCGGATCAGTTCAAGAGTGCGCTTTATCATAATCATGAAAAAGGCGGGAGTCTCCCCCCGCCTTCTCTCCCTCTCAGGACTCGGTTCTTACTGGTCGAGGACTTCGATCAGTTCGAACTCGTACACGCCGTAGTTCTGCCCAGCAGCGTTGGTACGCGGCGAGTGCTTGACCTTGACCTTGACGGTCGCCTGCCCAAGCCCAGCCTTGTCCAGCTTCTTGTGGAACTTCTGCCACGGCTTGAAGGCCGTCACGGAAGTGGTGATACCCAGCGTGGTATCTGCCTCGATGTCACCGCCACCCTTCGGGTCAGCGTATCCCTGCGTCAACGTGACGGGGATTTCCGCCAGACGATAAGGATCAGCAGCCTTCTGGCTCTCAGCCTTGAACTTGGAGAGAGTCTCGTTCCAGTTGCCGCCCTGTGCGGTCGTCACACCGTCGTAGGTCTTGGCGTACTCGACCTGCTTGCCGATGGTCTTCTGAACACCCCAAGCGAACTGGACCTCACTGAGATCGATGGTCGCCTCGAAGTCATCGAGGAAGCCCTTCCAGTTCTTGTTCAGTCGGATACCAAACTCGTTGACCGAGATGTACCCATCGACATCCATGCCACCGCCATTGAGGAAGGCGTCAGCGGACATATTCGTTGCGGGGAGATTGCTCTGACCGCTGTCCGTCTGGACCAGTGCGGTGCCCGAAGCTGGGGTCTGGTTGGCAGCGCCGTCCTTGGCTGCTGCGAGGATTTCGTCTAGCT
>Ga0182215_1000080_pt1 | contig 15553 bp, 15 predicted proteins | sample G5R1MG_24_FD_128404 | JGI IMG/M metagenome (GOLD analysis project Ga0182215, IMG submission 128404) | Switchgrass phyllosphere microbial communities from Michigan, USA - G5R2_NF_03OCT2016_LD1 MG | ecosystem: Host-associated > Plants > Phyllosphere > Phylloplane/Leaf | place: USA: Michigan... | reverse complement strand
TCAAGAGCGCTTGGTTCTGTGAATTCCTGGGTTGGGGCTTTCCCGGTGGAGAGTGTTTCAACCTTGGGCCTTGGCATGTCATTCTCGGTGAAAGCTGTCGACTGCGCCTGTGTTTGAGTGGCCATATCGTACGTGATTCGGGGCTATCAGGTGGCTTGTATAATATCCTTTCCCTGCATATATATAGGGCTTTGGAATATACCGTTGATTAGATGTCATCCTTACTTTTATCAGGGGTCCGACGAGAACTTATATAATATGTATAATCAACAACGTCATGCATAAAATCACCCCACAAACTGGCTAGTTTGTACCGGATCTGCCGCTACGATCCATCCACTGGGTCAGCTCACACGGCAAAGTCTAGAAACCCGCTACCAACAAACCGGCATGTCGATGTGAAGACGTAATCTCACGCCATCCCACCATGTGTCCACCCCTCTTCTGCGAAGGGCTCCCGTGTGCGGGGATCCTTGATTATAAGTGTGCATCTTAGACTTCTAGGCCACTGCAGGGTTGCATAGGCGCCCAGGAATACTGGCACCCCTACAGCACAACCTTGCAGCGCATCCAATGTAGCAAAAAATTCAAGGGATGAGACCTGTGCCACCGTATACGCTTTGAAAGATGGCTCCATTTCAAATACTTGGTAAATGCTCTACGAACCGATGGTAAATCGCAGAATGCATACATGGTATACTTCATGACCTGCCCACTTTATATACGACCATATCCCACTGTTCCGTGCAGCACGTAAAAAGCAACACAAGACTATGCACAGGCTCTGTTAAAACAACGATTCTATCCTCCATCATTACTGTCGCTAGACCTTAAGCCTTGGCCTTTTTTGTTTTCTTAGGCCTTGCCACAGCCTCAACTTTGGTCTCTTCTGTGACGACTAGGTCAAGTTTTGCCTCATTCTTCTTCGGGGCGTCCTCAACAGCCTTCAAAGCCGGGGCAGTATACTCATAGCCAAATTCTTCTTTTAGCTCTTGGTTGCGCCCCTTCCTCCTCTTATTTTCTATGGCCACACGCTTCTCCCACTGAGCTCGCCCAGCGCCTCTCTCCATGGCCAGCCCAGCCTTCTTGTTGCGAGGATCTACCTTGAAACGTTGTCCAGCACCCTTGAAGAGGTCTGGATGAACCTGATCCGTAGGGACGAGCCTGCACTTGAGAATGTGGCCAAACAATAAGTAGTTGTCCATGGTTCTTGCAACAATATCTGCTACTTCGGTGGAGGCGAACTCGACGAAAGCGAAGTGTTTGGAAGCACCTGTCTTCTTGTTGCGAGAGAGACGCAAACGGTTAACTCTTCCAAATTGAGAAAAGTATTGCCTCATTTGTTTCTCAAAGAAACCGCGAGGTATGCGGCTAAGAAGTGTGTCAGCCAGACATCGGAATCACCATGCACGCAGCTACATACCCAACATAGATTACTCCAGGCTCGTTTGGCTTTGCGGCTTGCTCGGCTTTCGCGACCGCTTTACGTTGTTTGGCGTTGAGCTTGGGAACAGCAATATCCTCGTCGAAATCCAAGTCTTCTGAAGGGTCCTCGGAGTCATCGTCACTCCCAAAGCCCGCTAGAAGGGCAGCAGTTTGATCACCTGCTTCGCCATCATCTCCGACCTCGGCCTCGTCTGTCTCAGCAACAATGTCAGCGACAAGCTTTTCTGTCTCGACTTGCGCGCCACCCTTAGTCACTGTTACATGCGCAGGGGCCGCCTTTGCTTCGAGCACCGTCACGTCAGCATGCTTTCCATTCTTTGACCCCTTCACCTTCTTGACCTTCTCTTGTGATGCTTTCACTACAGACGCGCCCTTCGTCTCAGTAACCTTGGCCTTTCCCTCTTGCTTTTTAGACTTTTCGGCTACTTTGACGACCCTGGGCTCCGAGACAGCCGGTACAGGTGCCATGCTACCAGCGTCCTTTGTGGCTTTGGCATTCTTGGTTTTGATGGGGTTGGCAGCTTCGCGTGCAGGCGCGGGCGCATCGTCGCTGGAATTCTTGGCTTTTTTGGCTTTGGGCGACGAAGCTGGCGCGCCTGTAGAGAAGAAAAGTTAGAGACGGCTGCAGCTGCGGCAATCATGCTCACTCAAATGCGTACCCTTGCGCTTCTTGCCCTTGGTGCCGTCAGCAGCCATTGTGTGCAAGTGGGTGGTGGAATGAGGTCGAAAAGGTCGAGTTGACCCCGTTTGTCAGTTACTTTTTGCAAGAAGACGCGCTAGCGGACCCTCGCCTCGCCAAGGTCTGCGGCCGGCCACTCGCTCACTACTGCCTGGCGATACTATGTACACCATACAATATTCTGGACGTGAAGGCAAACAAGAGTGTCTACCATACTCCACCGCTATCAACAAACCGAGCCGCTTTCTGCCTACGACACCTTGTCTGCTTGGGCTCGTTCAGCATGGCCCCAGTGATCGACATGAGCGACCAGAATGCCTGGGATGATTCAGTACTGATCAACTCTTGGAACGATGCAGTAGCTGAATACAAGGTGTGCAAATACAAGTTCCGGCTGCAGGCCGGTCGAAACCTAGCTCATCTCCTGACACGTGAGCAGAAGTACCACAGCATCCACACGTCGGGAAAGAGGCTTGAAGACGTTCTTACCGAGGAGGAACTTGAAGCACTGCGAGGGTATGGCCTATTGCTGTATCTCGTGGTGATCGTGCTCATGCTTTCAGGGATCACGGTAATTTGATAGAAGACGCTGAGACACAGGGAAGTGCATTGGTGAACAGTGCTGCGGAGCAAGTAGATACCGGTACGACACATACCGATAGCATGGAGGTTTGATATAGCCCAGTGGAAGTACTTCCATCTGTCACGATCTAACAACGTCAAGGAAACAACAATCGGTCAACAAGAGCAGAGTCAACCCCCAAATACCGCGAGATCAGCACTACAGATCGGAGATCATGTGGTATCCATGCCCCATACTCTCCTCGGATCAGGTATGTTTCCACAGCGAAGGTCTTGTGCCGGCCGCTGTTAGGGAGAGGCTGCTAGCCAAACAAAAATACTAAGTCTGGCAGTTCAGGACGATAATCTCAGAAACCTCATGATGTCGTGGTACTACGCTGGATATTATACCGGCTTACACGCGGGACAGCAACAAATCTCCAGGGATACAGCTCCGAACCAATGAGTACTATCGGCACAAGACAACGACTTTTGGAGGCGCGGTTTACGGCGACTTACGATCATGAAATCGTACCTAGCAACTCGCATCACATTGGAATATAGACACTCCAATATCGCGCTCTTGAGATAACGAGGGTGGGCTGGTCTCTTGCCTAGCCCTTGGTAAGACTCTGGGCTGCTCCAGTTTCTTCTCTGGGGCCACCAAGTGCGAAACGAGACCAATCTGCCACACTGCCGCGACACCCTCGAACTCACCTCCTACAGTTGAGGCCTCGGATCACCTCCGCACCCACTACCGACCAGTTCGTATTGCTACATTCCGAGGACAATATGAATCGTTCCCCGTTTGTTGCAGTGTGTGCTTAGCAAAAGATGGATCGCCATGTCTCGCACCGTGCGTGGCTTGTCGGCCGCTCAACAAGAACCCAAACTACCTTCATAGTTTATGTAGAGAGTGTTCCGCACAAAGTTGGCTCTCGTACTGATATTTTTGCCTCATCATATCCTCACTGCTGGTGCTTCGCACTTGTTTGATCCATTCCTATCACCTCTGTCTACCCGAGCCCCTCGCAGTACCATTTTACTTCTTCACCCCAGGTTTTCTTCGACTTGTATCATTTTGTGTCCTTGCAGCGCAAGTCCGCCTCCTTTCGCAAACTCCTGCGTGTAGCATTTGTTTATACCTATTCAGAATGAAGTACATTGCAGCTCTACCGATGGCGGCCTGCCTTACTGCCGCCCAGTCGACAAATGTCATGCGCCTCAATTCTACCGTGCCAGCTGGCGCATCGACACATACCGTGAGGATTCAATTTGGAAAAAAAAAGCACTCATGGCATCTCACCAATACTTGTAGGTCACAGTCGGAGGTCTCAGGGCCGCAGAGATCGGGATGGCGGCTATACTGGAATACACACCCGAATCTATCACTGCAGAAATCGGCGACATGGTCACGTTCGATTTCATGTAAAATGACACACCGTCACGCAACCCACCTTCGCCGACTCCTGCCGGAAGATGGATGGGTCACCATCGCCCATGGTGGGGGGCTTGATGGTTAGGGAGCGTGATGTGTACATTCCTCTCGAATGATCCGAGTCCAACCGATTCGTACTGGTTGCAAAGAGTCGTCCCGTGTCGTAAATCAGTCGATGATTAAGGGTAGTAAGAAGAACCAAGGCGAGACGGCGCTGGAGTCGAGCTGGCTACACCACAGCATGTGCAAAATCACTGATTAGTATTTCGTTACCCAGACGAATCCAGCTCCATCGTAAACTACGCAATGCTCTCCATCAAAACATCCAAACGCCTTCACATAGGTCATCTAGTTCTGCGCCGTCCTCTCGCGGTCATGCCACTGTCTGGCGCACGACGACGGTCTTACTTCTTGGCGGCACCATTGGCGGCGGCCTTCTTCGCTTCCGCTGTGGTGGAGAGAGCATTAGCAAGACGATGCTTTCCGCATTCAACGTCGGAGCATGGTTGGTCAAGACGCCTCCAGCAAGTAGAATGAGCCGGGGTGAGTGAGGTACGTACCAGCTGCTTGCTTGGCGCGCATGATGGCAGCCTGGTCCTCCTTTGTGCGGGCAAACTCGGTGCCGGATTGCTGATGCCGATGGTTAGCAGCTTCGCCCGTCGGATGCTCTCGCCGCGGATACGAAGATGGCATACCGTGTTTTTGCTTTTCTGCGCGCGCGCGCGAGAGAGAGAGAGAGCCGTTGGTTAGCCGGTTGTGGGGGATTCTGTTGCGACGCGCATGGACACCTACTTGTCCCGCTGCGGCCTTGAGGTTCTTTTCTCGGGCCTTTTCGCGCTGATTGCCACGGGCCATGGTGTTTCGCTTGGTCTCCGGAGATGGCTGCCTGGCTGCTATGGGGCGAGATGAGGCGATGATGGTGTCGTTGTGTCTTCTCACGGCTCGGAAGGATGGATTGATTCGAGAAGCCAACGTGCAGGAAAGCAGTCGAAAGTGGTGACGGCGTGCATTAGCGCGGTTTGGCGGGGGGCCGTGGCCAATTGGGGACCTGGCCCATCGATTCAAGGAGCGCGCACAACCACGTCAGCCCCCAAGAACACTGGGCAAAACGCGGTACATGGATGCATTCAAGTCAAATCCTACCTCCCAATCAGGAGGGGAAAACAAAAATGCATTTCCTATCAATCTCCTGGCGCAGGAGAAGCCCATGCACTCCACCCACCGTACGCCTTGCAACCTATGCCCCGAAAGGCGGGTATGAACGAAAAGAACGCCAAACAGAAAGTGCATGGGCATGCCGATTCGGGGCACGCAAAGCCAGCCGGAAAAGAAGACAAGGAAGAATGGGCCTCGTCACGATGGCGCGTCCGTCACAGTCGCTTCTTCGGCCGCGTCGGCGTCGGCCTCAGCACGGCAACATCGCGAGAGTTCTTCTCCTTCCAGGCCAAGTCTCTCCATCTCCTCGGCAATCTCCTCGTACCACTGGCCGTGGCATCGGCGGTCCACTTCACCAACCTTGCCCAGCTGATCGCAAATCTCAGCCACTTGGGTTGCGAATTCGGACAGCCCCGTCGTGGCGAGGCCTTCCGTCGCCGTACTGGCAGCCTTGACGCGTTCACCGGAGCTGGTCGCTGAAACGCGGTTGAAGATATGCGTCTTTAAGCGTTGGAACAGAACCTTCAACACCGGGTCGGACAGTTTGCCCGACTCGGCTTGCGTAAGCAAGCGTGTGGCTGTGGTGGAGAGCTGTAGCCTGGTAGAGGGCGGCATGTTTCGAGAGGATTCAAGGAGAGAGGAAATCTTGGCGGGCATGGTGGGATCCTTCATGTAGCCATCCTTGAGTACCAGCCACATCTTACCAGCTTCTGACTTCCATTGCGACCGGACATCCCGCTTAAGGAGATTCTTTGCGGTGAGGAGAATCCCACCGATGGTCGTGATGCGAAGTGCATCTTCACGAATGCGGGAGATGCGGGCACGGTCGAGCTCGAGCGTTTCTGGTAACTCGGAATCTCGCAGCGGTGGCGTAGCCACGGCAAGGTCGACCAGACCGCGAGCGTAAATTTTGTGAGCCGTTGGACGGTTGACCGGATTGGCCTGGCTCCAAGGGTCGCGGCGATCAGCCTCCGTGTGCATGTTGACCGTCGCACTATGCCACCAGCGGCGCGTGCGTGCGAGGGTGATTCTACCTGTCTCCAGGTCTTGCGCAAATATGCGCTGCTCGTACGCCGTAGCCTCTTTGATCAGCGTAGGCGCGGCATTCATGAGCAGGAAATTGGAATAGTCCAAGGACAGGAGATCGATCATGTGGAGGAGCTTGAATAGCTTCTCCATCATCGCGGGTAGTTGCCCTTCGTCCTGCAGCTCGTCGGCCAAAGCATGTACCTGCGCATCGCGGAAAGGTGCACAGAGCTTGGGAAGTACGCCGGCGATGAATTCAAAAAACTTGCCGTAAGAGAAGAGACCTTGGCTACACTGTCTGCTGATCAGTTCCGGGTCCAGGGTCTCTGAGATCAGTGTGTGCATGGAATTGCCAGGCTTTAGCAGGCGCAAGAGCTTCGCCCGCATATTCTCTGCCATTGCCACTGTCCAGCGTGCGCCGTCGCCAGCTTCAAAACCACTGCGCATGGCATCGCAAAGTTCACGATTGAGCGCGTCTCGCAGATCTGCCGTTGGCGATGCATCGATGCGATACTCCTTGTCAATAGACAGCTCATGTACGAGAATGCGATTCTCGGGGACCACGGTAAAGACCTGGGAGAGTGACTGCGCCTGATGGCCCTCGGAGGACGATTCCTGGTGGCTCACGTGGCCAGAGGCGGCAAGCTCCGACGCAGCCTCGGCCTGCACCACGGCACTATCAGCGGAATCGGGAGGAGTCGAGGGCGCGTCAATCGCAACGCGTGGTCGAATGGTGGCTCCCGCTGGCTTTTTCTTTGGCCTTGCTCTTCTGCTCTCCCGTATGGCCTTTCTGATCAGGGCAAGCGCCTTGTCTGGTCCGGCCAGTTTCTTGATCTTGCTGAGCAAGATGGCCTGGTTGTCGCGAATGCCATTCCTGTATTCATTCGCAACCTCGTCCACCGTCGCGTCTTTGACGCTTTGCCAAATCTCATCGAGGCTGACAAAAGAAGCGACCATGGTCTCGACCAAGGCTGACGAATCTCGGGCCTTCCAGTCGTTGAAGGCCGACAAGAAGGCACCATGCGCCAACAGGACCGTCTCTGTCCGTGTGGGCGATGGCGTATGGGCGTTGAACGAGGACAGCTTGGTGACGGCGGATTCGAAGGAGATGATTAGGTCCTTGGCCTTTGTGATGAGATCCTGCTCCTGGTCACCATCTCGGCTGAAGACGTTGGCAGGGTGACCCAAGATAAGGTATGCGGAAAGGAAGGTCCTCACGGCAGCACTGCGTGAGGCTGGGTCGGCATCAGGGAGGAGGACGAACAGTGTCATGATCTTTTCCGTCGTCTTCAATAGCTTCTCGTCCGCGAGCATGACGGAAATGACTTGGAAGCTGGTTTCCTGAACCATGTCGATGCAGAGGCCCAGCTGCAGCCACGACGTGACAATCCTCTTGCGTGTCCTCGCCCTCCACGCGGACTGTAACCTGATGGCAGCGTCTTCGGAGCTTAGGGCAGGTCGGGGGGCGGTATGCTTGGCATCGGCCGGCGGCGAACTTGCCGTCCTGGGTCTTCGCGGGTTGCGCTTGTACTCCAGCCTCCTCCGCTCGGCGTCGGCCAGCTTTTCTTCCATCTCGATACGATAGCGTCTCTCCTCGGCAGCCTTGCGCTCCTTCATGTCTTCGGCAATCTTCTTGGCCCTCCGGACTTCCTCGGCACACGACGCTGCCACCTGGGCCAGATGGCGTTCGCGGGCGTGCTGTGCAGCCAGCGCCCGCTCTTCACTGTTGGAGACACGCGGGGCGGCCTTGGCGAGCGCAGCGCGCAAGCGCACCTGCTCGGCATGGGCAGCGCGGTCTGCGAGCCGGGCCTTGCGGTCTTCGAGAATGGAGGTCCGGCGGAGGTGCTGGGCGACATGGTGGCTGTGACAGAGGTTGCGAAACGAGCGGTTCGACGTGTGCGAATGCGTCGAGGACAGTGAGTTGCGTCGAGACGAGGCGGCCGACGACTTACGGCGCGTGGTCGCATAGCGATAGAAGCGGGCAGCGATGCGTGGGGGCGGGGCGGCCGACGAGCCATGTGCGGGCACGGTGGACGGGACGGGATCGGGTTCCTCTGGTATGTCGTCGGTCGCGCGCCGTCGCTGGGTGCTGGCCATGTCGACCTCGGAGTCGCTGAGGGACATGGCGTGTGCGGTTGGGTGGTGAGGATGGGGGGGGGGCAATGGATGCGCGGGTGGAGTGTCACGGGGGCCGCAAGCGGGCGGACGGGCGTCTCAGGCACCACGACGCGGTGCGAGGGGGAGGAATGTGGGCCGACACGAAGCGAAGGGCATGGGCGCGATGGGGGGGATGGATGGAAGGATGGAAGGATGGAAGGATGGATGGATCGGTTGCTTACCTGGATTCGTGCGCTGTCTGCCTCGAGCATGGCTGGCGGACGAGTGACTGCCTACGTCGGATGGACAGGCAAGTCACATGGCGCAGGTCACATGGCGCCGGGCTACCCCAGGGAGCCGGCAGCATGTGGTCGTGGGGCACGTGACCCGGCGGTCGGGATGCATTCGCCCTCACTTGCTTGCCATGGCCCACGTGCATACTACTATGGTACAGTTGAGTAGGTCATGTGCTATGTATGTACATACTATGGTATATGTACATACTGTGGTATACGTACATGCTATGGTATACGTACATACTATGGTATACGTACATGGGACATGGGATATTCGGTAGTAAGTATGAATAGGTGCGACCTGCTACACGACCTCCACCGGAACCGTGTGCAATGCATGCAGGCAGGCAGGCAGACAGGCACTGTGCTGTGCTACCCGTCCCATGCGGCCCGGAGATGAGTTTCTGCACTGGTTCCTGACCATGGCGGCCATGATTCGCTGGCGCTGCCGCCTCTGGTTTCATCGAGTCCACCGCCGTCCTTAAGGTGAGACCCGCGTGGCCCAGAGCGGGTTTGCGTGCGAGCGACCCGCCCGGCTCGCCGACCAGGACACCCAGCCGCCGAGTCTCGATGGGCCCACAGCGCCCCCGCCGCTGCACACGGCGGTTCCACCTCAGCTGGGCCTGCCCGTGTGTCAGTGGCGCGGCTGGCTGGCGTGGTGTTGGCGTCGAGTTGGCATGGTGTTGGCGTGGCCAGGGGCGGGTGGAGGGGCCTCAGCAGCGCTAGGGAGCCACGCAGTAGCCGCTGCGCCCCCCCGTCTTTGCTTCTTTCACCTCCCGACCCACCACAATCGCTCCTTATAAGACCTGCCTCCCCCGCCCCCTCCCTCCGGGCCTCGCTCTCTGTAGGCTTGAAGTCTTGCTTTTCTTCACTCTCTTTCCCACTGCCACCTGAGATAGCGCATCTCCCACCTGTCATTCCTGACACCACACACTCTCTACCCACACACCACCGCACCCGTGAACTGCCAGTCAGCTCACCCTTTCTGTCCCTTTTCCACCAACCTCCCCAACAACAAAAACAACCACAACAACAAAAACAACCACCATCACCACCACCACCACCATGAAGTCGTGCGCTGTCCTTGCCTCGCTGCTCTTCGGCCTCTGCGCTGTCGCTGCCCCTGTCGACAAGCGAGCGGTCCACATCGAAACGGTGATTGTCACCCAAACCGTCTTCGTCACCTCGACCGTGTACGAGGGCGATGAGCCTGCCGCCACCCCTACCCCCCCAGGCGAGTTCTACGGCAAGCCAGCGGCTCCAGAGGCCAAGCAAACCCCTCCGGCCTATGCTCCCGTCGCTGCAAAGCCCTCCAGCGCCCCCTCTGCCCCCGCCCCTAAGGCGCCTGTCGTCACGCCTGCCTCGGTCGCATCTCCCCCCGTTCCCGAGCCAGCGAAGCCGACCTCTTCCGCGCCAGCCTACGTTGCACCTAGCCCGGAGCCAGCGAAGCCATCCCCCGCGCCAGCCTACGTCGCGCCGTCCCCTCAACCTCAGCCCTCGGTTGCCGCCGCCTCGAGCGGAAGCACGTCATCTGGCGAGGAGTACTCCAACGTCGACATCACCATCTACCAAACCGCCGGTGCTGCCGGTGCGTGCGGTGACATCCTCAACGACACTGACATGATCGTCGCCCTTGCCCAGCCTGCCTGGGGTGCTTCTACCTACGATACCATGACCGGCAGTGCCACCAACCGCTGGTGCCGCAAGAAGGTCGAGATTGAGTACCACGGCAACAAGGTCCAGGCGCAAATCATGGACATGTGCCCTGGCTGCTCGGGCCACGACCTCGACCTTTCCCCTGCCGTATGGAAGAAGCTCACCGGCTCGGACGAGATGACTCGTTACAAGGCCTCGTGGCGTCTCCTCAACTAACTGTCTTTCCTGACGCTTCAGACGGTCATTCAACTACGCCACCATGTTTCCCTCTCGCTAGCGCAGACGGGTCTGCGCTTTGCACGAACACGTTACGATTGTTTCCGGCTGAGGCTTGGTGTGGGTTGCAGATAGATCTGGTCATCTCTTGTTCTGAAGCCGGGCAGACTCCATGCTGTATATGGGGATGCTTGGTGCCCTGTCCTGCCACGCTTTTCGCCTCTCTTTCTTGTCACTCTTTGATCCGGCACCGGCCTTGACCGGCTGCTCGGGTACCACTTCTCTTTCCCTTCTTGTACACCACTTCTAGGGTTCGTCTGGTGTAGCGATCTCTCGTCTGGGATACCCAACTGTAGCCATTTGGGGGATGCATAGCTGTCAAACAGTTTGAAACACATTGCGCGCTTCGTCTGGGCCCTCTACGTGATGATGATATCCTGGGTGCATACTGTCTCCACTAGACGAAGAACGACGGCTGCTTCGGCGTAGCCAGACGCACCCATCCATCTTGCACGACCGACCATTCCCGGGCACTCGTACATGATAGGTCGGTACATGAGTCACTCCGGCCCTTGGAACCTGGAACACATACCCACGTACCAGGTGCCTTAGTGGCATTCGGCTCACAAACATCAAGCGGCGAGTCAGGATAAAAATCGCCGCGGGATCCATGGGCCGTGGGCCAGCCTCAACAAATTCTCATGCTACCTACTAGGTACCTAGGTATTTGCTCGCAGTTTCATCTTAGGAGCCCCTCCCTTGGAAACGGGGGTGTTGTGCATGTTTCAGAGGAAACAAGCACGGTTCGGTCGTTCTCTGCGCCCGTCTTTTCCTGCTGGCGTCGTCTTTTCGAAACGTGCTCGACTTCTTTGTTGTACAAATGATTACACGTAGGTAGCCAATGAGCACCGTCGAACCCCTTCCCAGCCGTGAAGACAAACGCAGCATTTATGCACACCCGCTATGCCATGCTGAGCCCAAGCTCTGCCCATGATGATGATGATGAGGATGGCTGTCGCCGTGAGGTGCCGCCCATGGATCACGCACACAGGCTGGCGCCGCCAGATTCGATTGCTTCAATCTCGGCCTGCGACCATGCTAGCCGTTGGAAGCGCTCGGGCAGCTCGGAGCGGTCAAAGTACATGCCATCGCTTGGCTCGACGGGACCCAGTGCCCTGCCCGCTTTGCCGCCAATGAGGCCGCCGACGGCAGGGCGGTGGATGGCGTTGAGAGGGCCGTGCTGTTGTGCCTTCTTGCGGTACGAGGCAAAAGACGAGGGGAGCTCATGGGTGGGCGAGGCGGGGTGCGGGTGGGGAGTGTGGTCGATCTCTGACGGCGATATCAGCAGCGGCGTGCGAAGGCCAAGGGAGGGCGCCGCGTACTGGCTGGCGTGGTGCGCTTTCCCAGAAAGCGGATCATGGGCTGGCGCGCGAGCATCTTGGAGGCATTCATGTTGGCGGGCGGGGGGACAGACAGGCGCAGGCAGCAGAGGGGAGGAGGAGAGGCGGGAGGGGGGGGGGGCCAGGCCGGGTGCCATGGCAGATGATCGATAAGCAGAGCGGCAGACATGCCGAGCCGCCGACAGCTATCGCGCCGAGCGCCTACCGCCACCCACATCTTGCCCGCGCAATGCACGAGCTGCTGCTGTTTGGCCAGGTGCCCGCCGCCCGCCATGAGCAGGTGCTGAAGATTCTCGCGGGCGTGGCGGCCATGCAGCCTCGCCCCACGCTGCAGCGCTGCATCCTCTACCGCCCGACGCGTGCGCCCGACGAGCCTGGCGCCAACCTCCGCCGCGGCGGCTCTCAGGCTGTCGACATCAAGCCGACCAAGCAGACGGCCGCCGCCGCCGCCGCCGCCGCCCTCTACCACACCCGTCTGGTCCAGACGCTGTCCCACGACCACTTGGGGGTGCCGCACGACCTGCCACTGTCCGCCGACGCGGCCGCGGGCGAGGAGCCCCAGTGGGCCGTCGTGCTGGACGACGTGCCCGACACAGGGGACCGGGGCGTCTCCATCCGCTTCACCAGCAGCACCGACCTGGTGTCGGGCGATCCCCACGCGTACATGCTCGCGTCCGGCCCGAACCAGTGAGCCTGTTGCGACGCCCGGCCTGCGTCGGCTGACCCTATCCAGATTCATCACCGAGTACTACATCGAGGGTCATCGCTACGTCCATGGCAACGTCGTCATCTCCCTCCACCGCGTTCTCCACGAGCCAGGCGTCCGAAATGGGCAGGCTTCGCCTACGTCCACGCTGCCCTCGTACGCGGCCCTGCATTTGCTCGACCCCAGTGGCGCATACATAGTTGAGGCCAAGGTGCGAGTGCACGACTTCACCAACAGCACCGTGCTGGAAGCCGGAGTGGACGAGTTGAAGAAGTTTCAGGTGCAGATGAAGGGGTGCGTAGAGCTGTTCTTGCCGGACCGCCTCAGCCTCGACACCCGCGTCAAGTACAAGCCTCCTCCAGTTGCCGCTGTCCCCGCGCGAAGCCGCTGAATCGTGGGCGGTCATGTACCCAGGCCACGAGGCACCATGTGTGAGAGTGTAGCCATGTGAATTGCTTGCGCCCATTTGCAGCAGCAGCACCTCAAAGAACAGGCAAATACTCAATACCAACCATGTCATTTATGATCTGCCTTGCTGCTGGCACGCTTACTCAGACGCGCTGGCGGTGGTCCATCACGTGCTAGCGCGTTCCTGCGCCTCGTGACTGCTATCTATGCCGGCCGTGTGTGGCACATTACAAGCGAGGATGGATGCGCCCTCGGTATCCAACACCCTCCCCCCATCAGCGAAACACCTTGAGGTGCCAACAAACAGATAGCGAGAACAAGCATCGAGTACCGAGCATCGAGCATGGCCGAGACGCCCACGGTACGAAAGCGGCCAAGTTCAATTGGCAACGAAGTGTCTGCACCTCCGTCAAAGCGACGCCTACAATCTGCAACGACAGGTACAGGACACATCGCAAGACGCTCTTCCAACACACTCACAGTCTAGTAGGCAAAGCTGTTGCCGCTTTCTTCACGCCCTTGTCCAAGAAGGAGCCTGAAAAAATGATGTGGCGAGTCGTCCATGACAGCCTGCTTGTGGGGCGATATGGCGCAGGCAGGGCAATCATGTCGGCTCTCTCGGGAAAGATCAAGATTGCAGCGTTTGATTTTGACTCGACCTTGGTTACACCTGCCTCAGGCAAGAAGTTCAGTCGCAATGCGAATGATTGGAAATGGTGGCACGCCAGTGTCCCAGGACGGCTAAAAGAGCTGCACGAGGATGGCTATCGGCTGGCCATCGTTAGCAATCAGGGCGGTATCAGCCTCAAGGAAGATGGGAAGACGGCCAAATCGGACGCAAAGCGGTTGGCTGACTTCAAGACCAAAGTCTCGTCGGTATTGCATCAGCTAGACCTGCCCATCTCCATGTATGCTGCAACAGGTCGAGACCAATATCGTAAACCCAGGATGGGCATGTGGCACGAGATTGCCGAAGACTTTGATCTGGACAGTACTCACTCTCTTGATGTAGAATCGTCGGTTTTTGTTGGGGATGCAGGCGGCCGCGTAGCTGTGGATGGGGGCCCAGACAAGGACCATTCGTGTGTAGACAGGTGTGTACCTACCTCGTGCTGCCAACGTATGCCTGATGCGAACAAATTACACTGACCCTACCTACAGGGACTTCGCAGCGAACGTCGGCTTAGCGTTCCATACGCCCGAGGAATTCTTTCTCCATGAGCAGCCTAGGCCGTTCCTGAGGAGCTTCGATCCATTGCAGTACATCCAAGAACAAGCTGGGCAGTCGATCGATGCATGCACGTGCACCGTGGGCGACTGAATCTCTTGTCAGGCTATTGGGGTCTGACTTGTGACGCAGGCACATTCCATCGACCGGAGCGGCCTGAAATTCTTCTGTTTTGTGGCAGCCCTGGAGCTGGCAAGTCATCCTTCTACTGGAAGTATTTGCAGCCGCTCGCCTACAAGCGGGTCAACCAGGACATGCTCAAGACGGTACGTCTTCCACAGGCCGTCTGCGCGTGCGGCAGACGCATGAGCAGCGTTGAGTAACGGTGTGGAACAGCGCGAAAAATGCGTCCAAGCAGCTGCGATGTACCTCGAGGAGGAAGTCAGTGTGGTTGTGGGTAGGTCCGCTCAGTACCCCGACTCGATCCGCGGTTAGGTCGTGGTGGGACGGACGGGTTGGCAGGCTAATGTTGCCAGACAACACGAATGCAGATGCAGAGACTAGAGCCGTCTGGATCAATCTAGCTCGAAAACTGGACTGCCCCATCCGATGCATTGTTTTCACGGCGTCGGCTAGGGTGTGCGAACATAATGACACGTTCCGCGCTCTCCATGTAGGCCAAGAGGTGGGTACGCTTGTCTACGCGGGATTCATGCACGATTGCATCAGTCGACGCAGCTCAGAGTGCTGTACGCTCAGGTTACAGAACCTTGGTGTGCCGGGTACGCGGGAGAAGGTGCCGTGCAGGATTTGCTGACGAATGCTTGTAGACGAACCCCGAAAAGCGTAGTCTCTTGCCGCGCGTTGCATTTTCTAGTTTTGCATCAAGGTATCGTGCGCCCGAAGTGTCGGAAGGATTCAACGACATGATTGTCATCGACTTCAGGGTAGGTGCTGCACAAGCGTGTCGGGTGGGATGCGGCCTCGGGGATAGAATGATGTGCTAATCGTGGCCAGTTTGAAGGCTCTGCGGTACAGAAAAGGCTTTGGAGTCAGTTTTGGATATGAGCCAGCGGTGGAGAGGGTTCAACGAGGGTGTTGTAGAGGGAGCGTAGTAGCTGGTCTACCTAGCAATACACTACTTTTGAGGACACGCGCCACGTCGCTCGGTCTCGACCGCCTGGTGGTGCCGGCCGTCGATGTCCGGATTCGTAATGTTTGCGCACGCTTGACGACATGATTTCTCGGGCAGAAGGCAGATGGCAGCGTCTGCGCAGCATGCCTACTCGCCGGATCTAATT
>Ga0182215_1000079_pt1 | contig 15676 bp, 34 predicted proteins | sample G5R1MG_24_FD_128404 | JGI IMG/M metagenome (GOLD analysis project Ga0182215, IMG submission 128404) | Switchgrass phyllosphere microbial communities from Michigan, USA - G5R2_NF_03OCT2016_LD1 MG | ecosystem: Host-associated > Plants > Phyllosphere > Phylloplane/Leaf | place: USA: Michigan... | reverse complement strand
TGCGGCTGTTAGGATGATTGGGGATGAGGCGTGAAGCCTGTTAAGCAAATAGTCCGCATTCGCCATGGCTCGCACCTCTATGGCACGTCAACTCCATCTTCCGACACGGATTACAAGGGCGTACACCTGCCCAGCGGCTTGGGCCTCATCATGCAGCGCGCCGAAAACGTGATTGACGATGGCGTCACATCAAAAACCAGCGGCACGCAAAAGAACGATGCAGATGCGATCGACAGCCAATCTTACAGCCTTCAGAAATTTTATGAAATGCTGATTAAAGGCGACACGGTTGCGACAGAAATTCTGTTCGCGCCCGATCCGGAATTTCAGCACACGGATTGGCTAGAGGTGCGCCGTGTAGGAAAGGCGCTGCTTAATCGGCAGTGCAAGGGGTTTGTGGGCTATTGTGTCCGGCAGGCTGCTAAATATGGGATCAAGGGCAGTCGTATGGCCGCAGTTAAAGGGGTGCTTGACTTCATTGGAACTGCCAAACTTGGCCTAACCAACGCTGCTAAGATGTCGGCTATAGAAGAGAAGTTGCACGATTGGTCCACAGGTCGCGAGCATGTAATGTGGGAGAATATCCCTAACCCAAACGGCACAGACAACTGGCACATTAATGTCTGTGATCGCAAGATTAGCATGAACGTGCAGATTGCAGAAGCCGAACGCATTTGGAGTTCAGTATGGGAAAACTATGGTGAACGGGCACGCGCAGCCATGACCAACGAAGGCATTGATTGGAAGGCCATGAGCCATGCCGTGCGCGTAGCGGGGCAGGCAATCGAATTGCTGGAGACCGGCCATATCACATTTCCTCGTCCAGATGCACCAGCGTTGTTGGCGATTAAGTGCGGCGAACGATCCTATGCGCATGTAAGCGAATTGCTAGAGCGCCTTGTTGCCAACGTTCAATCTGCTAGTGAGCGATCATTACTGCTTGAAAAATCAGACGCCACTTTAGCTGACGATATGGTTCGTCGCATGTATCTGGAGCAAGTAAATGCTAACTGAAACCGACCTAGACCGCGCAATAGCCTTCGCCGCAACGGCTCACACCGGACATCGCCGCAAATACTCAAACGAGCCGTACATCACCCATCTAATTGAGGTGATGAATATCGTGCGCGCCGCTGGCGGTTCAATTGGGATGCAATGCGCGGCGGTGTTGCATGATACGATTGAGGACACGCACGTCACCTTTGACCATGTGTGCGGCGAATTTGGCGGCGCAGTAGGAAAAATGGTGCGCGCTCTAACTGACACGGAAGAAGGCAACCGCACCACCCGCAAGCGCCTATCCTGTGAACGCCTAGCTGCCGCATCGAGTGACGTGCAAACGATCAAACTGGCAGACCTAATCAGTAACACAGCCAGCATCACCGAGCATGACCCGAAGTTTGCCGCCGTTTACCTCAAAGAAAAAGCGACGCTACTCCGGGCCATGGCCAAGGGTAACGTCGCTTTGTGAAACAAGGCGGCTAAGCTTATACCGGATGAGTATTGGCCATAACCCCCTTAGCCCTCTCCAACCCTTCCCGCCCTGGCCGACATTCCTGAATATACAGGGCTGCGGTCGGGGCGTCTGTGTTATACACCACGGCCATCCGCTCAAAATACCCCCAGCACCCCTCTAGCAGACGCGCAGAACCACGATAGGCATCCCACAGCCCCACCGCGTCGGCTTCGCATGATATGCGGTGTTCGTTTAGGGCTAGGTATTCGCGTTTCGTCATCACAGCGCCATTATCCTACATTGCAAATAGTTCGCTAAGTCCAGCGCTTCCTCTAGCGCGTGCTGCAATATCTCACGCTCTTTGTCGCGTGGAAAGTCATGCAGTGCCGCGCCATATTTGCCTAGGCCAACTTGGGAACGATGTAACAGCAACTCCCGGTTGGCTTCTACTACGCGGTCAAGCTGCATTACGAATAGCCCTCAACACACGGTGTCTCATGCCGTTATCTTCCATGCCGCGGCTAAACATGACAATGGCCATTTCCTTGTCGCCATTGATTAGCGCCATAATGCCATCTTCAATGTCGCGTTGATCCATAACCCTGTTCCTATACTCGTAAAGCACACCAACCTCCTATCACCTAATCTGCGCCAACATCCCAACAAAACCAGGCTTGCTATCCTGCCGGAACACGCAACCCTTGACTGCACCACCTGCCTCGGAAGGTAAGGGCGTAATGCCAATCGTTACATCCTTGTCCGCATCAAATCCAGCGAGAATTTGGCGCAGGCGTCCGCCGGACAGATTGATTTCCAAATCGCCGCCGGTCCACTCCGCGTCTAGCGGCTCCTCGCCCGATCCAGCGGCGGACTTGGTGTGAACGGAACAGCCCTCGCCTGATAAGCGCAGTACGATCATCTTCGACTTGCTTCCCGTATCATCCGCTGCCAGCACGGCAACGGCATTGATCGCACCTAGCAAAGCGGCAGGATGCGCCTTCAACGTCCAATCATGCTCGGGAATGATAGCGTCCACGCCCTTAGACATAAACGTCCATGCACCCTCACCAATCTTCGAGGCGATGCGCCCACCGTCCCAATCGAGCGCGATAAGGCGCTCGCTGACTGTTACGTTCACACTGCTGCCCGAGGGAAGCCATTTGAGCAGCTTTAGCGTGCCGGTGCGTAGCGTGACAGGGTTGAATGGCGTAGCGATTGCGGCGGCTGTCAGGCCCGCTCCGTTGTATGCCACGGCGTGACCCGCTTCCAGCCGAACGCCGTTAAATGTCGGGCGATCAAGACCGGATACGTTCGGCGCACAAAACTCCACTGCCGCCCTAAAGGCGTCAACGTCCACCGCGACCGCTTCGCCATCAATCGGCGGCAACTCGGGATAAACGGTCGCGACACCAGCTAGCTTGCGCTTGCTGCCCTTTCCCGAAGATAGCAAGAGATAGCCGCCCGCAATGTCCAGCTTGACCGTATCGCCCGACAGCTTGCCAATAAGGTCGTTTAGCTTGGCGGCTTCAACTTGGATTGAGGCGTCGGCTGTGGTGCCGTCGCCTGTCGCGGTTAGCGATAGCCAGTTGTCGCCATCGGTTGCCTTTACCGTTGCCTTGCCACCCTCCACGGATAGGAAAGCCATACTGGCGGCGGGGTTGATGGCGTCCTTCTTTGCCACTGATGCGATAGCTTGAACGGCTGCGTTGAGTGCTTCGCGGTTGATGTTAAGGGGCATTATACGTTCTCCGTGAATAGTGCTTCGTCGGCCTTTCCAGCCGTCTCTAGGTTCTTAATTGCCTGCTTGAAATAGCTAGGCTTCAACTCGATACCCAAGCCTTTGCGGCCCATATTTACAGCGGCCCAAACTTCCGAACCGATACCGAGGAACGGGGTAAACACTACCTCGCCAGGGTTAGTCCACAGGTCGATACAACGTTCGATCACGTCTAGTTGTAGCGGTGAGATATGCAGCAAATCGTTGGGATCGCGCGCGGCGCGATATTGCAGCGTGCGCGTCTGGTTAATGTCCATCCATACTGGCGACGCCACGCGTTGCCACACCCGTACCGATACCCACATATCGAACGGCCATGCCGTTTGACCCGGTGCCATGTTGGCGCAATGCCGTTCGTAAGCATCACGGCTAATGTCAATGCCGTATGGCGTCCGCGCATCATGCGACCCATCAACGCCTTCGCGGGGGTCCGACCCGCACCACTGATCGAACATACCGTCTACCGGCGTATCGTTCTCGCCCGGCTTGCGGAACACGACAATATAATCCGCAAGCCCCTGGCCGCTAAGCGTGCTATCCTTGGTTAGCTGCTTGTGGAGCAACCGAATAGACTTTGTGCGCTGCTGCGCCACTACAGGGTCTTTCCAGATGCAGATTTCGCTAACAAAGTGCCAACCGCGCCGCTGATGTTCGCGGATTACCTCGCCACGAAAGTCACGCATACCGATGAAGCCATCGCGCCCTTTTCCAGTTGGCAATTGCATGACGTGAACCGCGCAAATGCGACCCAGCTTGGTAATGCGCAAGCACTCGTCGATGATGACGCCGTAATGTTCCCAGAACGTATCTCCGGTCGCGTTGCTTACGTCATGAAGTGAATTAGAAAATTTGTACAACGATTCAAAAGGAGGGCTGTAGTGGCACATATGCACACTATTATCGGGAATATCGCGCATCACTAGGCAACTGTCGCCATTATAGATTGCAAAACTGTCAGTCACCTTTTGGTCAATTACACCATTACTTAGAGCCATGACGGCACCTCCATTTTCATGCTAGGGTTATATTCTGCAACGTCACGCGTCGAACCACGAACGGCGCGCGAAGTCAAATCTTTTGTGTGGGCGACCATCGCACAAGCCATCTTTTCGGCTTCCGCGTCTTTGCGCTGGATATTGGCGAGCGTTGCACCTTCTGTCACGGCGCTGATAATGTGGACATTTACGGGTTGCGTTTGTCCGAAGCGCCAGAAACGCCGGATAGCCTGATATAGCTGTTCCCAGCTATCGTTTAAGCCGACAAAAATAGTCTCGTGGCAACACTGCCAGTTCAAACCCATAGAGGCGATGCTAGGCTTCGTGATGAGGCAATCAATCTCGCCACTGGTGAAGGCGAGCATGATACGCTCTTTTTCTTCGTCTTTGAGCGATCCATGAAGGTTGATTGCCCCTGGCACTGCCGCCGCAAGCGCTTCGGCCTCGCCATTCAAATGACACCAGATGACGCACGGCTTGCCTTGCGGGACTAAATTGGCGGCCTTCGCAACCCGCTGCCCAATACTTTCCCGTTTAGCGGCTTGCCGCTCTTTCAAGCTCGTCGCAACCGTGACAGACGAGAACAACTCGCCTTCCATCGCCACCGGATCGGCGTGAACCTCGTGCATGTGATACGTGAGCGGCGGGAGGTCGTATCCCGTATCGTCATAGCCCAGATCGGACGGCATACGCAGCATCACGGCCCATGACGCCATCCAGCGCCAGAACACGTCCTGCGCGTGACCCTTTAGCACCCACTTGGCCGTATCGCCGCCGTCGTGCGTGAAGAACGTGGCGAGCATATCGGTTTGCGACATGACGCCTAGAAACTCGGCGTGATTACCTAATTCCATGTGGTCGTTCGGCGCGGGCGTAGCGGTGGCGGCTAGGCGGAAAGGCACCGATGAACACTGCCGGATCAAATCCGTGCGATACTTGCCATCGGTGTTTTTTAAGATGCTGCTTTCATCAAGGATCACGCCCCCGAAAGCCGAAACGTCAAAGTGCTGTAGCTTCTGATAATTCGTGATGTTGACGCCATCCGCAACCTCGGATTGCTTAGCAACGTGACGGCACGGTACGCCAAACTTTTCACCTTCGCGCACCATCTGCGCCGCAACCGCTAGCGGAGCGAGTAACAACACCGGCTTTGCGGTATGCGCTGCAACGGCGTTACCCCAACTCAATTCCATGAGCGACTTGCCAAGCCCGGTGCCAGCAAAGATAGCCGCCCGACCACGCATCAACGCCCATCGCACTAGATCGTGCTGGAACGGGAAAAGTACGTCAGGCAACGTCACGGTGTCGGGATCAATGCCGGTTGGCGGATCAACGAGGCGCTTTGATTCAAGAAAAGCTAGGTATGGATCAGTCATGGTTCCTCCTTCGTGCGGTGGTTATAAGCGCCACTCGCCCCGGTCAACATTTTTCTTATATCAGTGCGATTATTGTTGACTTGGGGGTTTGGGGCGCTAGGGTGGCGGGGTTAGATGGAGGAAGCGATGCGTAACGATGGAGATATAACGTTCTACACCGTGGAAATGAACGGCTATAAGGGTACACGCTGGCACGGTGTTGGAGACATTGTTTGGGCCAATATTCCGCAATCAATTCGTTATAAGGACTGCAAGCCGCACAGCGGGGCGCAGGCGGAGCCGTTTCAATCATATTCTGCTAGTGGCAAGGTGTGGCAATCGACTGGCTATAACGGCTGGGAAAGCGTTGGCCCTGCCATGGAGGCTATGATGCTTTTGGCGCAATACAACGAGGACATTGAATTCCGCGTTGTGCAGGAACGCCGTGTACTTAAGCGCAAGCAAATTGCCAAATTTTTAATCGAAAGTGTCGCAGCATGACCGGCCCGTTCGGCACGACGCCGGGGCCGTGGCGCTTGGTGGAGGATATGCGTACCGACACCCATTGGTACGGCGATGGCGATGGCCCAGAATATCTAGCAGGCTATAACATTGAAAGCGATAGCGGCGAGATTGTAGGCATTGAAGGCATTATTCCCGGCGGCAATGCCGAAGAAAATACCCGCGCCATCGCCCAAATCCCCGCCATGCTGGCGCTAGTTGAGGCGGCTATGTTCGCTAGCGACCGCAACATCAGCAGTTTACGTGATATGGCACGCGATATTGCGCGTGAGTTGGAGGTGAAGTGATGAACGTAACTATTCGCAAGCATCTGATTAACGCAGGTGTGCGCAACTTGAAGGAATACGGCTATCCTGACGTTAACCCGTCAAATATTCTGACGGATATAGTGTATGTGACGTTTTTCCGATCTATGCTGCGCGACAATATTGGCAATGGCGTGGACAAGGAAATTAATGCCTTGTTGGAGGAAACAGAAGGGCGTGAGCCATGACCGACCTCCTTCAACTGCTATCCCGCCACGCCACCCAAAAAGCCGCGCTAGAGGCAACGGAACGTCACATAAAAGCCGCCGAACGCGAATACTGGACCGAGCGGGGCTACAAGGTTTTGCCACGGCGCGAGCGTTTGATTGCGGCGTTGCGTGAGGATGCGGAACGGCCTACGCCGCTTGAGCAGTTTTTGGAGGATAATAAGTGACACCCTTAGAAGCCGCCACTTGCGCCATCTATGGCGAGGATAATCTTGACGGGCTTGGCGACACCGCTGGTATCATGAAACAGCGCGTTAGGTCCGCTATTATCAAGTTGCGCGAACCGACCCATGCCATCATCCGTGCAATGGCTGAAAGCCGCGCTCGCGATGACGAAGGCGAGTTTGAGCCGCTGATGGATTTGATAGATTTTAGTGGCGAAAACAAAACTTATACCGTATTGGCGCAAGCGTGGCGCGATGCCATTGACGCTATTTTGAGGGAAGCGGCATGAAAAACCTAATCAACGACGTTCGCGCATTTCACGAAGTCCTAGCGCCGGAATTGATTGGCCACGCCCCGCGCCTACAGACGCCGGAACGCGCCAACGGTCGAGCGGATTGGCTGATTGAGGAAGCCGACGAACTGCGCATGGCTGGCACGATTGCGGATCAGGCAGACGCATACATTGACAGCATCTATTTCGCCATTGGCGGGCTAGTTGACCTTGGCATTGATCCGCAGCCACTTTGGGACATTGTTCACGCCGCCAACATGGCGAAGATTTGGCCGGATGGCTCAGTTAAGCGCCGTGCGGATGGCAAGGTAATCAAACCCGAAGCATGGCGCGATCCTGGCCCACTGCTAAAGGCGGAAGTTGAGCGGCAGATTGAGACGGCGCGATGACGCTAAGGACCAAACTCACCCGCGAACTAGCCGAACACTTCGGCTGGCGTCCGTGGCGTGAAATGTCAGCGGATCGGGCGGCGCTCAATATGGACGTGGCAAAGCGCGGTTACAGCTATGACGAACCGACGCGGGATTGCTGCCATCAAGCGGCGGATGACGTGCTGGCCATTGTGGCGGGCTATGCCGCTGAATTGGCCAAGGAGGCGTCGGAACATCCTATGGGGCAGGTTTACGCGAAGGCTGCTATTGCGCAGTTGAAGCATGAGAAGGGGTGAGGGGTGACGCTAATTGAATTGCTAACAGCGCAGCGCGGAACTGTGCATAGCGGTGCATATCATGCCATGACAGATGCTATCGCCCGCATCACCGCCCTAGAAAACGCTTGCCAAGCCTATCTAGACGCTTATGACAATGCGACAGGCACGGTTTATGTTGAGCCGGTTATTCGGAAGGTTATGAACAATGAGAATGATTGAGCAAGTCGCAAAGGCTATTGCGCCGGTTATTGAGCGCGACAATGATATCTATTGGGCGGGCGAATATGGCAGGCCTATGCCTCAGGAAAGCGCGGAGCGGGTTGCGCGCGCCGCCATTGAAGCGATGCGTCTACACACTGCACCAATGCATCAAGCGATGGAGCGTTCGCAGGGTGATTTTGTGCGTGATGACGTATGGATCGCTGCTATTGAAGCGGCTTTGGCGGAGGCGCAGTAATTGCCCCGCAGCAAACTCTCCAACTGGCAAAGCCAACGCCGCCTAAACTACATCCGCGACCACCTCGCCCGCCAAGGCTGGATCAACCGAGAAGCCCTATCCGCCTATTTCGCTACCGAACGCAGCTTGGGCAGCATGGACATTAGCGCCTATCAGGCTGCTAACGGCCCCCTGCGCAAAGCAAGGGCGGGCGAGACGATGAAGGATGGCACCGTTGCGGTTGGCTACAAGCTGGGCGGGCGGTTGATGTATGTCGCTCGTGGCGATGAGGTGGATAGCGGCGCGCGATGGGATTTGTTGCCCCAAGGGGCGGTGGACCACGCCGATTGGTTTGCGCGTGTCGTTGCGGCTTACGTGGCGGATTGTGGGATTGAGGGCGCGGCGGATTACTTTGGGTGTTTGGTGCGGCCTAGCGGTAAGGTTGCGGCTTGTGATGAGCGGCGTTTGGTTTGGGAGGTTTGGAAATGATTGATATTGATAATGTGCCAATGGCACCAAGCGTAATTCCATTTGGCGATGATATGGTTTTGACGGCAAGCGCAACTGCAAAAGGCAAGGCATTTGTCGTAGTTCGTGCTGTTGGCGACAATTATATCGGAGGTGATCCGCTAGAGGCGTGGGAAGCTAACGAGAAGAATGGTGGACCAGTATGGTTTCTATCTTTTTCGTCTGCCAAATCGTTACGAGGCATGGCAGATAGATTGGAAGAATTGGCTAAGCTACTAGATGAAGGAAAAATGACGCATGGACAAGGGTAAGCTAGAAAGCGCCATAGCCGAAGCCGAACGCTTCCTAGCCCGAGCAAAGCCGACGCTTGGCGGGTATCAATGGGAAGATTGGCCAGCGGGCGGCGGGTGGTTCCATAGTCAATCAAGCGACACCGCCGCCACGAAGCGCGCCAGCATGGATTTGACCCGCGCTCTTGCGGACCTTCGTAAGCCGGAGTGACCCCATTGCTATTAATCCAATACTATCGTAAAGGTATGCCATGAAGGCGGAAGAATTCCGATCCTTGCAGTTGTCGCTTGGCTTGACCAATGAGGCCCTAGCCCACCGCATGGGGGTTAGGGTCAACAGCGTTCAACGCTGGCGACGTGATGGCTGCATAGGCACACCGGCTGTTCTTATCCATATGTTGGCCGCTAAGGACGAAGAATAGGTGTTGCGATGAGCGAGGAAGCGGAAGAATGGCGGGCGGTTGTTGGCTTTGAGGGGCAATACGAGGTTAGTAGCCTTGGGCGGGTTAAGAGTCTTGATAGAGTAGTTTGGTGCAATCATCCTAATGGCAATTATTCTGTTTTTAGACCAGGAAGAATTTTGCGGCCAGGGCCTTCAAGGTCAGGCCACCTAAGCGTAGTGCTTGGTAGGCAGCAAGGATCAAAAAGTGTTCATGTATTGGTTTGTGAGGCATTTCATGGACCTAAGCCAAAGGGAATGGAATGCCTGCATTGGAATGACATTCCAAGCGATAATAGGGCTTCTAACTTGCGATGGGGCACAAGAAGTGAAAACTTACGCGATGCGGTTAGAACTGGGAAAAAGCAGACTGGTGAAAAGCATCAATTTGCAAAACTTAAAAATGCTGATATTCCCGTGATACGTTCTTTATTTGGCACAGTCAGCTACGCTGAATTGGGAAGGCGATATGGAGTAAATGAATCAACAATTAGACAAATTAAAGATGGAAAGGCTTGGGTAGGATTGTAATGATTATACGCGTTGCGGATGTCGAGACTGGAGGCCTAACCCCCGAAGAAGGCGACGTGTTGGAGGTTGGCTATACCGACATCCTCCTACCAGCCCGCACAATCATTCCGCCAATCTCCTACCTATGCGGCACCAATAAAAAGCTAACGCCCGAGAACCGCGCCGTGCATCATATCATGCCGACACAGTTGGCGGGCAAGCCGATGTTCGATGCGGACGCGTTCAATCAGCAAGCCATTGACGATGGCGTGACGTGCTTTGCGGCTCACTCGGCAAATTTTGATAATCAGTGGATTAAGGCAAAATTGCCAATTATCTGCACCTATAAATCCGCCCTCCGCGCATGGCCAAGCGCCCCAGCCCACTCCAACAGCGTCCTGCGTTATTGGCTAGAGGATAACGGACGCATGGACGGCTTCAACCACGCACACGCCACGGTTCACCGCGCCGGACCCGACAGCTACGTTACAGCATTTATCCTGCGCGCCTTGCTAGATGATGGTCACACCGGCAAAACGATGTTGCAGTGGAGCCGTGAACCAGCGGTGTTGCCGCGTTGTCCGGTGGGGAAGCACAAGGGTAAGCCTTGGGATCAGATTGATGCGGGATGGTTGCGGTGGTGTGTTGGGAGTGATTTGGGCGAAGATATTCGGTGGAATGCGCAGCGGGAGTTGGATGCGCGAAAATAAGTGTTGACCGCTGCGAGAATGGCGCTATCAAGGTTGCATTAGATGGAGGAATGAAATGGCACGAGATATTGAGCAGCCCGTAACCACTGCCGATGCAAGCGGCATTGGCTCCACTGACACGCACACAACACATCCCGCTTTCGGGCAGATTGCAGCGTCGCGCGTATCGGGCCAGACGCCGCTTTACGCGTCTGATTTTGTCCACCAGCATTATATGACGATCAAGATTGCCACTTCCACGCTTATGCGAGGGCTTAACCGCGATTGGCATTTCGCTGGCAATGAGTTTATTCAGGTCGCATTGACCGAGGCGCAATGGGCTACGTTTGTGTCATCGCCTAACGTTGGCGGCGGTGTTCCGTGCACTATTGAGCGTCGCGAAGGTAAAATGGTGCCCGGCTTGCCGAACCCCGCCGCGCGCTCCGATCAGTTTGCCAGTGAATTGCGCAAGAGCATGTCTGAAACCATTGCGCGCGCAAAGGCCGCGCTTGATGAGATTGATGGCATGGGTTTGCCCAAAGGTAAAGCTGAAAAGCTAAAGCAAAGCCATATTGCCGTTATTCGTTCGCTCGAAAGCAATCTTCCTTTCGTTGCAAATCAATTTGACGAGCACATGGAAAATACTGTCGAACACGCCAAGCAGGAAGTGCATGGCTATATGACTGGCGCTCTAATGCGAGCGGGTATGGAGCGACTTGCTGCACCGCAAGATTTGCCTTTACGCATTGAGGGGGCCTAACCGCCCCTTCAACTCCGCAACCTCCGCCTTCAAGGCCGCAATTTCCTCCGCCTTGGCCTGATCCCCGCGATAGTGATACGCCAGCGCAATGCCAATCAAGCCTGTAATAATGATGGCTTGGGCGAGCGTCCTATACAAAGTGTCCTGCCCGAGCCGTGGAATAAAGGCGAGCAACGTCACGACGTAGAACGCCAACAAGAAAAGAGCGACCGTGGGCCACTCCTTAATCATTTCGTCGCGGTAATTCACGCAACGAAACGATAAATTTTGAGCGGGATGCTATACGAAGCCCCGATGCCGAGCGCTGGCGTGAAATACGACACTGTGACCTGATTGGCGGCGCTGGCATACACGTTTACCGCTTCTACGCCTGCCGTAGGCACGCCAGACGGTGAAAACGTAAGCCCCTCGTTTGCTACCACCCCCGTTAGCGTAACCGCCATGCGCTTCATGCCAAGGGCGAGTGATACTAGCGCGGTGTCGTTTACCGTTACGGTGCCGATTAATTCTACGCGACCGCCTTGTAGGGGGTGAACGTGATCTTCTCGGGCGGCATTTGTGGACGATCCGGCGTTAGCGGTGCCGTTGGCTTTCGGTGTTGCAGTGCCTAGCGGTGTGGCGGTGGCATTGCTTCCAGCCGGGCCGGTCGCGCCTTGAGGTCCGGTCGCCCCCACGGGGCCTTGAGCGCCAGTTGCTCCAACCGGCCCCTGCGCGCCCGTATCGCCTTTTACGCCTTGCGCGCCTGTGTCGCCCTTAATTCCCTGCGAACCCATAGCGCCAGTTGCGCCTTGCGGGCCTTGCGGTCCAGCCGGACCAATGGGGCCAACAGCGCCAGTATCACCTTTAGGGCCAGCGCTGCCAGCCGGTCCAGCATCGCCTTTGGGTCCAGCCGGACCAATAGCGCCTTTCTCGCCATAACCAAGTGACTTAACCGTCAATTCCCACCCCCATAAATGATATAAGCATACCGCACCAACCCATCCTCAGGCGCTGGCATATCCGGCATGTCAGCCGCAACAACGACGATATTATCGGGGTACTGCGTTTTCATCACCTCCACGCCACCGGGTGGGAATAGATGGCCGTTCATGGCCACATCGCTGTATGCAGCAGTAACCAACTCCGCGTCGGTAATACCGCGAAGCCAAATCCAGCATTTGGCGGGATTGATAAGCCGGAACGTCTCGATGCCTCTATCTGCCAATTCCAGCTTATTGATGACAGTAGGCGCAAGCGGCTCGCCCGGTCCCGTTATCTTGAAGCGATACGGCTTGATCGACGTGTCACGCCTATAGGGGAACGCTCCAGCCACCTATGCCTCCTGCGACTGCCAATTAGGCGTGCCAACGTAATTCAACAACCGATCACCAGCTTTGGCGCGCGCCGCCGCTGGATCAAACCCCGCATCGCCTGGGCGGCATTTATCGCCATCATCCCAAGCCGCCTCGGGCACCCATAGCCCGCGTGCGTTGCGCACCAGAAAATGCCACAGCGCCATTAGCTATACACCATGTTGAAACCCATGATATCGCCACCGCCAACAGCCGTGTTGTCCGCGTCGGGAGCGCCAACCGTAAACGCCAAGGCTATGCCAGCCGTGAACCGAACCGATGCTAGATCGAACGTGAAATTATCGCTCGGGCTAAGGTAGAACGTCATTAGCGGAACGTCGGTGCCGACGTTGGGCGCGCTCGCCTTGTTGTACAGCTTGAGATAGCGTGCCGCCGCGTTGTTGTTATAACCGTGAATGATATGGCCGTAGCCGGGGCTGGATTTGACCACAGTGGCATTCGTGCTTGCCGCACTCATCACAATGCGGCTGGTGAGCCGGGTTGTGGGCTGGCCCAGTAGGGTCGCGAAATCGACGGCTTGACCGTTGAAAAAAATCGTGACGGGTTCCGGCTCTACCGGTCCCCTGTCTGAATCAACAGTGATTAGCTGGTCAACCATGCTTGGGGTTGTATCATATTGCGTTGCGTCGTTTGAGGCTTATTGCGGACTTAAATTAGTGCTTGACTTGGGTGGGGGAGGGGTTAGGTTGTGGGGGTGTTTGATGGAAGGATAGGAAATGACTAAGATGGAAATTCGCCACCACTACCTTAATAACCTTGTCACTATGTACGCTGGAAAAGTTGATTATTCATCCGGTTCACGCGCGCGCGAAATGGCAATTAAGGCGGCTGATGCGGCGCTTGCGGGGCAAATCAAACTTGAGGGCGATGCATGGTTTGCGGCGCTTGCATTGGCGGGATTAGGTAAAAACGCTACCAAAGCACAGATTGCGGCGTTGCCTAATCCCTTCCCGTCAATTTAACTCGCCTGCCACCCCAACCCCTTAACCACCTTACCCCAAGCCCGCCGCCCCTGCTCAACACTATACCCCACAGCAAGGGCGGCGCGTTCCACGCTACCCCAGGTGGCAACTTCATCCGCAAAGCGCAGGGCGCGAACAAGCCCCATGCGCCGCACCTTAGACGTAACGCGGTCGCGGCTCATACCAACCTCCCGCGCAATATCCTGCGCTGTCCATCCCGCAAGCCATAGCGCCCTAACTTGCGCTTCTTCGTCTGCGGTCCAATTCATAGGAAACCCAATGCCACGTAAGTTTTTGATTGAGCATAAAGATAACATTGCACGCCTAATGGCGGAAGGTCTAAGTGCGCGCCAAGTTGGCGAAGCCATCGGCGTCAAGCGGGCCAGCGTCCTTACATTTGCCAAAAAGCATAATCTTGGTGAGTGGGCTTCTACCAGCAAGGCCGCGCCGTGGACCCCGCCTGCCGACTTTGACGCACTATGGGCTGTCACGGGTGAAAAGCGATTGGCGCTTATCGTTGGTGCAAGCGAATATACGGTGCGGACAGAGGCTAAGCGCCGTGGATTGGTTCGCACCGCTCGATTGCCAAACAACCCGCACGCCAAGCCGCCAAAGCCCAAGCAAGCCTTTGTTGAGCGTAGCTATCAGATTGCGCCGGTTAAATCAGGTTATAGTCGAGATATGTCGCGCGTGGGCCAAGCCGCCGATTTCCTCAAAGGCAAGGCGCAGATTTGGCGGTGCAATGCCACGCGTCAGTATGATCCCAAGGGAGAATACTGGAACCGTGGCGGCTACTTGCTAACCGACGCCGACGTTATTTCCCGCGCGAAGCGGTTGGGTTGGCGCTTTGTAACGATTTGAACCAATCGCGCAGCCATGCCACTTGCGCCCTGCATGATTGCCCCGAAGCTGCCAACGCCACGATATATTTGGCAACGGCGGCGTCATCTAGTGCGCCATCCGGCACCCGTGCTTCCTGCGCGCAGGTTAGGCGTGATGCGGGCGGGGCCGGTACGTCAACGGCGACCGGCACGTTGCTGTGCGCGCATCCGCTCAAGAACCCCGCTAGTGGCAGTGCCATCATCCACGCGCGTCGCATCTTCCAATTCCTTCTCATTCTGCTGCTCGATAACCGCCGCGTTGGCAGCATTATCCGTAGCGGCACGATCCGCTTCAATAATGCGATTAGCCACCTCTAGCGAGATATCGCGATCATGGCTTTCCACGGCCTGCGCGGTGTAGTCGCGCCAAGCGTCTCGCACCAAACACACCCCCGCTACAGCTAGCGCGATTGCCACGCTGATTACGATGATCCACGCGACGCCCTTGGCAACGCGTCCAGCTAGGCCGGAGCGCGTGAGGATGGTTAGGAGCCAGATTGGGGGCATTATTCTTCGGCCTTGGCTGTTTCACCGGGCTTTAGTACCACATCGGGCTTGGTAGTGTTAGGGGTGTCCTGCGCAACACGAATGGCATCAAGCGCCTTCGTGGTGTTGTCCGTCTTTTGTGTATCGCCCTTGTTCGTGCCAAGCCAGTAACCGTAAGCCGTGGCAAAGGCGAGGATAAGTGCGCCGCGCATAGTTTCGTCATCGGGGCGGTGGATGAACGCGAACGCGAACAAGCCGATAAGGATTAAGCTGATCCATAGCTTAGGATCGGACCATTCGCGGTTCATGCCTCCCGCCTCAACAATTCTGCAACCACGCGATCAAACCGTGCCTTGCGATCTGCTAAGCCAATTGTGCCCCCGTTGATTTTGCGCGTTTCATCTTCAACGCCAGCCGTGTCCGCCAAGGCGTTCAAGCCGTTTTCACGCCAAAACCATGCAAACGACATAACGCCGCCCTCAATCGTCCGGCCATACTCTACGGCTTGTTCTGCGCCCGCACCGATGCTTTTGCCAAATCCCGCCCAATTGGCGCGGCCTGTAAGCTGCCCCGGCCCAGTGCCACGGAAGCGATAGCCATCGCCCGACGCTTCATCGCCATTGCCCATTCGATTGGCGTAAACTTTGTTGGCTAGTTTCT
>Ga0182215_1000078_pt1 | contig 15843 bp, 7 predicted proteins | sample G5R1MG_24_FD_128404 | JGI IMG/M metagenome (GOLD analysis project Ga0182215, IMG submission 128404) | Switchgrass phyllosphere microbial communities from Michigan, USA - G5R2_NF_03OCT2016_LD1 MG | ecosystem: Host-associated > Plants > Phyllosphere > Phylloplane/Leaf | place: USA: Michigan... | reverse complement strand
GGGGGGGGGGGGGGCGGGGGCGTTGGGTTTATTGGGGGGGGTGGGGTGCTGGGGGTGAGGTTGATGGGGTAAGTGTGGTGTGGTGTGAGGGGAGGGGTTGTTTATGCTGGGTTATAGGCATGGGCGGGCTTTTGGTGCAACAATCGCCACGGGCATTTGGTGCAACGACGCAGCGAAGGGCCGAGGGGGCCTATGGATGTGTGGTGTGATATATGCTGGGTCAGAGTTGCCAGCAGCTTGGTAGATACATGATGCTACGAATGGGAAAGTCAATGGATAGGTAGAGGCATAGTACAGTGCCTTGACAAAGCGGCCATTTCAAGCCAACCAAAACTAGAAATTATGCGTAAAGCGAATGGAGTCTTTCAAGGCTGGGACGGGTATCAAACAAAATCAAGGAAAAGAAAAGAGGTAAGAAAGACCGGGAGGGTTATCCTTTTGTTGGTTGCTTTTTGCTCACAGAGCTCGCCTCCGCCGCCGCCGCATCTTGGTGGCTTCGCTGTGCTCCTCGGGCGCAAACCAATCCCGCACACCACACCTGCGCTCGAGGTCGCGAAACAACTCGTCCACCCGGTCCACCATCCACCCGCTCGCCACCCGCTCGCCGGGCCCCTTGGCATACCCAAGCCGGAACGTGGCACTCATCCCACAGCTGCCGGCGTCAAACGAAAACTGCACGCACCCCTCGCGCGCCTCGCACAGGGCGCGGCAGTGCGCAAACGACTTCCAGGCATTGCGCTCCAGCGCATCCGCCGACGCGCCGTGGTCGTGCGCATTGAACTCGTGCTCGGTGGACAAGTTGTCCCAGTGCTCGACGCGGGCGGCCACCTTGGGTCGTACCAGCCAGGTGAAGATGTCGCGGTGACGCAGTACAATGTCGCCGCGGCCCATTTCCCGGAGCCAGTCTTGCTCAAAGTCCCAGAGCTCGGTGATTTCGGCCGGCGACATGTGGTGGTAGGTGATGGCAGGGTAGCACCATAGGTCGCGGTTGATCTTTTCGGTGGCCGGGTCGAGCGTGGCCGGGGAGTCGCTTTGGAAGTGCGGGAATGCGCGGTGGAGGGGGATGTGCGCGTCCTCGGCGACTTTTCCGAGGGCGTAGTCGCCGACCCAGTGGTCGCGTGTAAAGGTTTCGTACGATGAAATATGGGGCCGGCGCTGCGAGGCGATTGTTCGCATAGCGGGTGCGGAGAGGGCGAAGCCGGCGCCCCCGTAGGCAAAGACGATGTCGTTGATGAAGAGGTGTTTGCCAATGTAGTACTCCTTTGTTTGGTCAAAGGTGGACAGGTAGCTGACGAGGTTATGGAACCCGAGGTAGGTGTCTGGTTCCATGAAGACGAACCATTTCGCATCGGGCTTCTCTTCCAGGGCGCGGTCGATCATGGGGAGAAACTTCCACTTGTCCAGCTGCCAGCCAGGCTTTGCAGTCTGCAGGTAGTCTCCTTTGACTGATCCTGAGAGAGAGGTGAGGACCGTTTGGGATGGGAGACCAGAACGGCCTTGCTTTTGTAGATGGTTGTAGAGCTTGAAGTCATCATGGCTTTGCTTGATGTCTTCACTAACGTCCTTGAGCACATCGTGCACAGCATGGCCCTCGATTTCCTCGTCCATGTCTGAAAAGATGGCAAAATGCGGGACGCATCGAAAGGTTGTGCGGAGATGAACGGGAACTTTTTCCAGCGACTCGGTCGCCCCGGTCCGGAGGACGATGAGCACATCATCGGCGAGCTTGGATGGTGGGCAGACGAGCTCTGACGCTGTGCGTTGTCGGTGTGTTGCGCCATGGTCTGCCCCTTGTCGGTGAAAGTAGGATGCAGAGGTAACGGTGGTGAAGATATTGACCAGAGAAACCGAAAAAACCGCACAGAATACGAGGCGACTAAGTAATGTAGGGTGTGGCATGGTGGGAAGTACTCAGGAAATGGCACAGCGCCAGGCCTGCCGTCTTGCAAGGGAAGAACGAGTGTCCGGTACAGCGCTCAAAGAATGTGGCAGAACTTGGCCAAATAGCTTTGCAAGGCGTTTCGTATAATGAATCCAACCATGCCTGTGGGGACGGGCTGGTGTTGGATGTGGAGATGAACGTGGGTGTGGCCTGTAGCGAAGGTTTCCACACGAAGCAAAACGGGCGGGGGCAAGCAGAGGTTCAACGGGGGGGACAAGCAGAGGTTCAACGAAGGGCGCAGCCGCGACGATCTCCTGACTTCCAAGTGTTGTCACGACGGGCACGTCGCCGGACGTAGAGGTCGATCCATGGTCCGGGGGTGGGGACTGGTGGTGATGATCCTATGTCCATGTCAAATCATCAAATGACAGGATGATGTTGGTTCTGGTGCCAGTCCCGAGTCCCGGGAGCTGGTAACTGACAAGACGCGTCAAGTTTCACATTGAGAGGGCGGAGATGGATCCCTTGCGCGTGATAGAGACCAGCGATGGCGGACAGTGGACGTGGTAGCTATGTCGCTATGTACCTACGGTGGTGTACACTTCACCATGTGGCCGACGCTGGAAAGAGTAAGGCCCTGGTCCATCCTGCGTCATGTCATGTTTCAACTCGCCCTGATCTGCGCCGATCGACGCCGCCCTGCCGATGCTACCGTTGGGTTCCGCATTCCAGGCATGTTGACATCAGAATCCGAGTGTGCCATGTTGATTCATCCCCCAGGTATCTACGTAGATACATAAGGACTCGGATCGTCTACTTGGACATGGTGCTGTGTGCAGTCCAGCAAGTAATCCTACACCACCATCACAACAACAGCATTTCAGATTATCCATACTACTCGTGGCACAGCAAGTACCACGTCGATCACGCCCGTCGTCGGGCTGCAGTGGCAGACGGAGTTTTGAGTGACGATATAAGACGAGCTATGTACAGCGATATAGTTTCCTCACGGTCTGAGCCATTTCGCAACATTTCATGGCCAGAAGAGCATCGCACTTGTCGATCTTGTGGATAATGTTCATGGATGCGGTTTAGTTCCAGGGGAGCCATCTGAGGTCACGACGGCGGCTTTCACTTTGCTCGGCCATGTTCGTGTAACCCCTTCTGGAGTCTCCTTGTGCCAGGACTATCACAATCACCGACACATCGTGATCGTGGACTTGAGTAGCTAATCAAAATAAAGCCTCGGATTTCGTGCCATTGGAAGTATCTAGGAGAAATTTCTAACGTAATCGTTCAAACCTTACCGGTATACTTCCCTAGCATAAGCTCGCCATAGACTAGGGCATTTTCTACCTAACCAGACACCTCTATCACCCCCGGATTTCGTAGAAATGAACATTCATTTGGCCGAGTTCATAAATGTCACATGTTCATTTTACTTTCTAGTTATCAGTACATGGTTGCAAGCGCTTGGTGGCGGTAGCGCGATCCAATTGGCGGTCAGGAAACCCCACTACAGCACCCAGTGTTTGCTACTCAGCTCGTCAACAAAGTCTATACATCCGACTCCGCTCAGTAGCAGCAAACTTCCAACAAACTGAATACATAAACTACCATCTATACTTGCGCCCTGCCATGTCTGCTGAGGCTGTCCCAATCACGTTCGAGCGCTTCGCCAAGGCGCTCGAAGATCTCCCCGTCTCCTCCCTCTACGCAAAGCACGCCGAACTCACCAACCAAATCGCACACCTTGAGTCCAGTAACAGGCAGCTCGAAGATTTTGCTCGCGAAAAGGATGACAGGGACTGCTACGAGGCGCTGTTGGAGAACCGTCAGGTCATGAAGAGGTTCGCGGAGCGCAAGGAACTCATCAAGAAAGAAGTACAGGACGTGCGAGGATTGCCTTGGAGACCACAGGGCGAAGACGCGACTGTCGCGGCAACGGAAGGGCACAAGCCAGTCGCGGCAAATGGAGCGGCGGCTACCCCCGAGCAGAGAGTTGGTGCAGAATCTACCGACACAGGTGTGCAGGATCGCAATGAAGAGGATGGCGTATATCTGTGAATGACGGGCCATGATGCTAGATGACAAGAACGCAACCTCAAACTATATCACTTTTCAGACGGAAGCGAGGTCGCGGATCTTGCGACTGATGAGGTGAGGTATGAATTGCATTGTCTCGAAACCCACAAGATGGAAGCTAATATCATTATAGCCAGCTATTACATCGCATACGCACACGGCATACAACTGAACCATTGTCGCTATGAGTACGCTCCCTGGAATATGATCTCCAATAAATCAATTGCGGTCGTCCTGGAGTACCTAGGGAAGGGTGCAATGAAGTACCTGGTTAGGATCAAAAGTCAACACAGGATATTGATGGGGCAGGCTGCCTCTGACACAGGCCCTGCACTACAAGACAGGCCTCCATCTACCTGCCTGGCTGCCAATCTGCCCCTTCACTGCATGTAGATGTATGAGTGGACTAGAAGCCCAAATTTTACACATGCAATTGCGATAAAAACGTGGATTGTTCTATAGGAGGCTTTTGAGTACAGTATTTAAATCCGGTTCGTTTAGGACTATCTAATACATGGCGACTGCTCATCTCCACAGCTTAGATACCATACATACGTACACGACGGGGGCTGTATAAGCATACACCGTCGACACGAGCCCATCGGCTAGACTAACTCCGTGACGCTCCATCTATGATGCTCGTGTCGATGGATAGAAATGGTTTGATTGGTACTATAGAGGTGTTTTTATTATAATAACCCTAAGGCACAGTTAGCCTCAGCAGCTATTCCGATTGATCGTTATTTTTGAGTGAGTTGAGATGGATTGTATTGTTGTCTAGGATGTCCGTCTGTCTTTTGAGCTTCGGTGAGCTGCATAGCTATATACCCCCTAGGCACGTGACCCTTTGACACGTGACCCTGTGTATGCTGAATAATAAGAACCCCCACGTTAAGCGTAGCACGGACGGAAAACGATGACTTTGCAGGGCTACACGGTGTACTTTTTCTTCTTATTTTTTAAATAAAGAATGGTCAGTTCTAAAGGGTCTACTAGCACTACTTTCATAGTGTGCAGCGGGGTGGATCGGAATTCAATGCGGTCAGTTTATTATGAGAAGAGATGAAGTACAAGATGATTGCGCGCACGGACACAGGTATCCTGTGCGCAGCGGAGCACACCACACTTTCATCCTTTCCACTTTCCACCCACCATCCCAAAACATGGGTTCTATTATGCTTAACAATGGTACAATATCCAAAGATCAGCCGACAGTAAGTGATTTTTCCATAAAGAGGTATGTGTTCAATTACTTACACATAGCACCAGCCCATTGCGGCATGTCAAGCAGCCGCAATGCCCGAACTTTACAGTTCAATGCCTTCCAGTCCACAAGTCAACGTCCTATATTTAGCCCCAGGGCAAGAAATCATCAGTCCAAAGCAACTCATGGAATCCAATCCAGAGATGTTGGCTACCGGAGCAGGCACGCTGCTAGCGAAAATGTCGCCATCGATGTTAGTGAAATACGGCACCCATGTGTCTCTAATCGAAGCAAAGAACATGTTGTATGTGGCTGAGAGAACATCGATACCCGTCCCGAAATTGTTTGCAGCATATGCATACGGGCCCCTAGACCGAGACGTCGGCGACTACGGAAGTGTCTACGATACATATATCTTCATGGAGTTCATCGAAGGTGAAGACTTGGGAAAGACGTGGGAGAAGTACACTTCTGATGAGAAGGAAATGATATCGAAAGACCTGAAGAAGCATATGAAAGAGCTTCGCTCTCTTCCGGCGCCTGGTTATATCGGATCCGTGCATGAGGGACCAGTCACTGATTGTATATTGGAATGGTGTACAACTTCAAAAGGTCAGTCCGTCAAGGCGTATCAAAAGGTTGATTGCAGTTTTTCTGACAAGGCATTCAGGCCCGTTCAAAAATCAAGATGAATTCAATGCTACTCTTGCCGACACCTATTCCAGCAAATCAAAAGGCAAGGTTGGTCCCTACATCCGTGGAATGCTTAATGCACGCAAGCATGGAATTGTCTTCACTCATGGGGACCTGAGACCAGATAATATCATCGTTAAGGATGGTCGTGTGGCAGCAATCATCGACTGGGAGATGTCAGGGTGGTACCCGGATTACTGGGAGTTTGCTAAAGCGCTTTACATCGAATGGTTTATCACTGACTGGGCATCATACTTGCTCGACTTTCTCACACCTTACTATTACGAGCATATGATGTATAACAAGTTAATGAAGGTATTATGGTAGTTGGCAATAAAGCTGCTACCAAGAATGGAGACGAGCATAAAAGAATTATGGAGAAGTACAATCCTTCAGCACATGCTCGTGCTGAGAAGCTACATAGTACATTCATGACACCTTAAGCGCGCTGCTATAGCCCGTACGGTCGCGTACTCATCCAATTGTTTCACGATCCTATCAACTACAGACTAAGCTGTGCCGTTCGATCTACCTACTTCCTCACGCATCCAGTCTTGCTGGTCAGCGCAGCCGGGCAAGAGACCTCCTTGAAGGAGACGTCCGGATTCTCGGCGTTCTTGAACCAGTCAAATCGCCAGTAGCAGCCAGGCTTGAGTTTCTGGGGGAAACTGTCGCAGTCCGACCGCTTGGAAATGCCTCCATCTGGCTGGCCCCAGCCGCTCGATGGCGTGCCGAATTGGGCAGCACAGCCACCGGAAGAACCGGCTCCGCCCCCTGGGATGAAGAGATCGAATTGGTAATGTCCGAGGTCGCTACCACGGTCGGTCGCCTGGACAATCATCTTCTTGCCCTTGACAGAACCAGATGTAAACGTCAACCTGAGGCGATTGTCAGTGAACGTTATACCGTGAGATGGCGGGTAGAGGAAGCCCTACTCGTAACAAGAGCAGCACCATGTGCTCTCCTCACCGTCGGAAAGTTTGATAGAAGCATAGCCATACGCCAGATTATCGTCCACTGCCCACGGGCTTTGGTTCGTGCACATGTACGCCTTTCCGCCTGCACATCCGCTCACGCCAAGGGTGTCTGTGAGCGGGTTGTCCGACTTGTCGCACGTTAAGACGGGAGAAAAGACGGAACCCTTGCTGGGCCAGGCGCACGACCCTTTGCAGCAATCCCAGTGCCGGGAGGTCCTGCCCGTGGCTTGTGCATCAACGGAGGCAAGGCCTGTGGCCAGAGCGAACAGAGCGATTTGTTTAACAGAAACCATGACTGCTAGGCGCGAAGTTGTAGGCGTAGTGTTAATTTATCGATGACCGTCTTTGTAAAAAATAAAAGGCTGATGAAGAGACCAGGGGATGCTGTATCTACCTATATACTTTGTGCATGATCGTCGTCCCAAAGCTGTTTCCTTGGCGCCTTGCGCTCATTACGGTAGTTTCGGGGAAGTTGTCGAGAAGAGCCTGGGTGCAGAGTAGGTATGCTGTAGCATGCCTATAATCTCGGAGATGCCTTAATCAGGGACATGCTCATGGTTGAGCTAGGACTCGGCAGATGAGTTTCCTCGTGTATGTAAATGAAACCGGCCGCATGCCGCTGCGCCTTACATGGACGGATGCATGATCCGATGTAGAAGGTGGAAAAATATGGTTCACCCACGTCCTAATACTCAGTTTGAGCTCTTCTGTAGAACCGTGACTGTTCATGTGCAGAGGAAGTTTCGAGCTCGATTCGACAAAACCACCTGCTTGTGGGGTGGCGGTAACTGGTAACCCCAGGTTTTTCCACTTGAAAGCTTGATTCAACGAGCTGTGGCAACGTTGAAGGTGGCGTACCGAGGGCACATTGGGACCATTCGGTCCGAGCGAAGGCTTGGTGCCTACCTAGCTTAGCGTAGTTTCATGTATATGCATGCAGATTGAAATTTAAACATCGACTGATATTACGGATCGATGTTGCCGACAAATTGGCCTGGACTGGGAGTGCGGAGCACCAAATGCCTCTAATGATTGATCGAATCTACAGTAGGTGCTGTACCTAGGTACATATGTACATACAGAAGTCTGGGGGCCCGGATCCTTCGGGCCGGGCTTGGCGTTTGTTACCCAGGTACCATGTATGCACTTGGATAGGTGCCGATATCAGTCGTGTCCATCAGGCAAAGATACAGGTGATCGATCTCCAAGAACAATCTTGAATGGCAAATAAGACCAGGTCTGTTGCAGCGCCTAGAGTCAGGATGGGGGATAGATAACATTCCATAAGAGTCTACCTGTACAGTCAGAGGCAGAGTGACTAATAACCGATCAGAAAGCACAGTATGCATCTTCGTCAACACCACATCGTTCAAACGACACCCGCAACTCTGGGGAAAGATGTGAAGAATAACAGGGCCGCACGCTAGCCTCGGCGTCTCGCGCTGCGCGGCTCTTGTGTAGCGTGTGACTATCCGTCTTAGCTGAAATGACAGGATTTTTCGTCACCGTCACGACCCATCCTGATTACCTTGTTTGTCTCCGTTGCCTATTCCTACCAGTAAATGTATATTTCGAGGGTAAACACTGTGCCCCGAACAACTGGTCTGAAAGAGGTGTAACCCCCAGTCGTCGATTTTTCGATGACCATGCCACGACCCAAACGCCTGTCAACCTGGACGCAGCATGACTCCAGGCCGCCATTTATGCTGAAATTGAGAAGCTCCGAAAGCTTCATTATTGGAACAATATCGATGGCAGTTTTCACGGTACGTGCAAAGAAGGCTAGCTACAAATCGATGCGCAAATACGCCATCTCATATCACATAGGACATGTTTCTTTACGGAATCATCGTGCCCGTCATTCCATTCGCGATTCAAACGCGCAGTCACGTGGAAGATAATCGTGTGCAACACTGGGTAACTGTACTGGTGGCCGTCTATGGAGCAGCTTTGCTGGCATTCTCTCCAATATGTGGTTGGCTTGCTGACCGAGGGGCGTCGAGACGATTACCGCTGTTGCTCGGTCTGTTCGCACTTTTGGGTTCAACGGCCTTGCTGAACGTTGGAAACTCCATCGGGTTACTGGCCGCTGGCCGGATATGGCAAGGCGCATCAGCCGCTGTTGTGTACGCGTGTACGTCTACATTGAAAGTAACCCTGCTAACGAACGATAGCTGGGTGGTTGGGCTTGCTCTTTTGGCGGACACTGTACCCCAGCAAAGACTCGCCACGGCGACAGGATGGCTCAGTATCGGCATGTCGCTTGGTCTCCTTCTATCTCCACTGCTGGGAGGTGTGGTCTACGATCATGCTGGATACAACGCTGTGTTCGCAATGGCGTATGCCTTGATTGGCGTTGACATTGTTCTTCGGTTATTGCTGATAGAGAAAAAAGTGGCAGCCCGTTGGGATCCTGAAGCCGGGGGACGAGTCGCAGTAACAGCTAGCCATGCTCCTGACACGATCGTTCCTTCGGTTGTAGAGCCTGTTCATACCAACGGGACCGACGACGCAAAACATTCTTTACCGACGGTTTCACCACCAGCACAAACCGAAGGAAGCTTGTTCCCTCGTCGACGTCGCCGTGACCGTCTTCCACCTGTCTTATCGCTCCTCTGCTCTTGCCGCCTACTCGCAGCGCTGTTCTGCGCTCTTGTACAGGCTGCCCTGGTCACGGCCTTCGATTCGGTTCTTACCATTCATGCTGCCAACATCTTCGACTGGACGTCAACAGGCGCAGCACTCTTGTTTCTACCACTCGTTATCCCCACATTTGCCGCTCCATTGTTTGGCTGGCTGATCGATAAGCTTGGAGGCCGCTACTTTGTAGTTGTTGGCTTTGTGGGCGCTGTCCCCCCGCTGGTATGTTTGCGCTTCGTCAAGCATAACAGCATTGGTGACAAAGTACTGTTATGTGTACTACTCGCAGTCGTTGGCCTATCTTTTGCGCTTACGTTCCCCCCAATAATGGCAGAAATATCCGGAGTCGTGGATGCTGAAGAGAAAAGGATGCTTGCGCATGGTCACCCTGGGTTTGGCAACGGTGGCGCCTATGCTCAAGCTTACGCTTTGTTTAATATGGCATTTGCGGCAGGATGCATGATTGGCCCATTACTGGCAGGCTTTATTGTGGATACCAGCGGCTGGGCGACGATGGCATGGGTTTTGGGACTCTTGGCTGGCTTCAGCGCTGTTCCCGCTTTCCTCTGGCTTGGGGGGTGGTTTTTCAAAGAGACAAACTAGTATTACACATCCGCTTTTGCCCAGTACAATGGCTCCAGACGTCGAAGTTGTCTAGCTAATGAACGGCTAGACAATTGTTGCACCCCCACGCACCGACAAACCGGCCTTCCAAGAAGACCTGAGCCCTTTTACAGTGAAAAAAGCGGGTCCGTCGTGGCTACATACTAAACACCTAGTATTTCACGGAAAAGAGTTACACTTTGGATTTCCAACCTTGCCAAGACAAATACGCTGGCCGGCGGGAATATCTTGTCCATCTCCCTAGCCTCAATGTATCAGCCAGCAAGTAATAAACACCCAGCCTCGTACTGCTTGAGTATAACCTTCTTTGTCTATCTTACCTAACCTATCTACCAAATCTCGTATCACCTTCTAAAACCAGGTATGTTACAATAGATTCTTATATGTTATTATATACTCATACATAAGTACCGGAGTTACGGACTCAGATATTATAGATCAAACTTCCAGGTATGACCTAACCCCTTCTCCCCAAGATTTTACCATAAAATTACGCCGTATACAGGACAGATAGATAACAATCGACAACGAAATATGAAGAAACACAAAGCGACATTTGGCCCGGACATGTGTCAGGAAATGTATATAGAAACACCGTTGTTGCAAAATGAATACTGATCTTTCTTGCTAGCTTTCTTCCTCTCCTTCCTTCCTTACATGTTCGCAAGCTCATTGTCAATAGTTTGACTGAGGAAAATCTTCCTCTCTCCTGTGAGCTGGATCTGCAAGCGCTGCTCGGTCAGCGCGACAATCTGCTTCTTGGTGACCCTGTCGAGATCGGCGTCCCGAAGGCAGGATTGCACAGTTTCGATAATAACCGCGTCCGTGGGCCCGTTCTGCATCGACTGGAAATTCAAGGTGCTGCCGGGTCGTGATTGAGGATAGCCAAGAGGACTGCGCCCACGAACCGGCGGGGTCGAGGTCATGAGGTTGTCTGAGCTCTGGAAGCCTCCCATAGTATTTCGCTGACCGTAGGGTGAGGCACCGTATTGATCGCTCATACCGCCCATCGACATTAACCGACTATCATGCGGGTTGTCTTGATAGCGGGTAAGGCTAGAGTACGTCGACTGACGGGGTTGCATTCCTTGGTACGGGCCTGGGGACTGCGGAGGCATGTGAGAAATGTGGTGCATGTTGGACATGACGGTAGATGCTGGCTTAACAGAAGAGTATACGGATTGCATGTCGTTCATCTCATAGGCTTCGTCTTCGAACGCACTGAAGCCCCCCTTCTCCGAAGTCTGGCCAGGAAGGCCGCGGCGCCCCGGAAGTTCATTACGCTCAGCGTACTCATCCCAACGCATCATAGGAATGGATTTGGGATCAAAGCCCTCGTCGTCCGTGGTTAATACTTGTTTGGTGCCTTGTTCGCCAATGACAACACGTGTGTTTCCCCAGGAGAAATCATCCTGCTTCCAGAAAGAGTACAAGGGCAGAGCCAGCGAGTAGATCGGAAATGCGAGAATATAGATGATCATCCAGCCGACGTGTTGCCATTGTCGTTTGATGATGAAAATGAGCGCTTGCAGTCCATAGACGGCGGCAAGCATGATAATAGAGAACATGGGGAATTGCCCCTTGCCTGATGAGACGGAGTAAACCAGGTAGACAAGATACGCGCAAATGGACGGCAATACGAGCGTACCAAACAGATCAATAAAGACGACAAATCGCATGGAAAAGCAGCAGAAGCCACATAGGTCTTTCAGGAAGACGAGTTCTGCAAGATTATGGATAGTAGAATTAATCCATCGACGCCTCTGCGAAAGCAGGATGCTCCATGTTTCGGGAGCAGCCGTGAGCGCATAAGCATCCGGGATGAACTTGTAAGACATGTTGGGGAAATGCTTGGTCATTAGGGTAGTGAGGTAACGATCTTCACCGAGAGAGAGAAGATTCTTCTTGTGCAGCGTGTCTACGACGCAGTCGGCGTATTCCTTGATGACCTTGTCTGAGATGATAAGCGGCTTACCCTTGTCAGCCGTTCGTAGACGGTACATGCAAAAACTGTTCCATTGATCAGCACAAGGTTTCGCATGGTAGGGATAGGAAGAGCGCAAAGACTTACCACCCGGGCAAACAAGTGACACTGCCGAACAGACTTTCGAAAGCCTTGGACAGATGATGGGAGATGTAGTATTCATACACCTGGATCATCGTCCACCAGGACTTATCTTCATTCTCTAGACTCGTTTCTCCACAAATACCGGCAATCTTGGAGTCGTTGGCGCAACTTGCTACGAGACGGTTCAGCGCATCGGGTCTAACCATAGTATCGGCGTCGACCATAAGAAGGTACTCGTATAGCTCCGGATCTACACCAATAATATTGTTGATTTGATGGAACATTTCCAACTCAAGAGGATTCATGGCGGAGCGGTGATGAACGCGGTTGAGGAAGCTCATAAGGAGGATTTGCGAGTCCCGCTTGCCACGGTTACCAGGCTTCGATTTGTGCTGTTCGGATTCCTTGCCCATTTTAACGACGACAACGTAGGGAACCACGTTACCTTCGAATTCATAAAGACCAGAATATACCTTGCCGTAGTTGAGCTGCTGACTTCCTTCACCGACAGACCAGAAGGGAAGGGCAGGAGGGTCCACCTTGGGATCGACGCCAAGAATGTCTAACACGATCTTGGGTGTGGGGCGGTCATTACCACCTCCGACAATCATGCCGTCGCAAACGACACAAATGAGCTTGCGCTTATTGTCGTAGGCCAGGGCAGTCAGCGAATCAAGACCTTTCCTGATTTGGTCCTCTCCCTCTGTATAGGCAGGTACCTGGCAAATGACGAACTTGTCTTGGTTCGCCGGGCGTTTCCTCGAACCCAATTGGAGAGCAGCCAAGAACTTGATGACAATAACAGCACAGAGCACAATGGTGACGGCCAACAGGATGTAGTCGTTTACTTGACATTTGGCGGTTTTCCGGAAATCCGTTTTTCCAATGTAGAAGAGATTGTCAAGGCATTGCATGTTGTACGCCTGCGCAGTGTCGTTGAGCTGATTCTTGTACTCCTCGGCAATGTCAGTTCCGGCGTTGCTCTTGACCAATTCAATCAGCTTCGTGTCAAGAAACTGATATTGAGCAAGGTTGTTCATCATATCCAATGTTTTGAAGTAGTCCGTCAAATCGTAGACCTTGTCTCCCAAGGTGAACCACATGTGGTTCAAATTCGTACCTTCATCCTTGATCTTTTTGGACTCCCATACAAGGTCTCCTTTCCTGAACTCTTTCATGGCGGGGATGAACCTGTTGGGGTACCAGTTTTCTGCCTTGAGGGCCTTGCTGTCGGCCAGATTGGTGCGTGAACCGGATTTGTGGACCGCCCACGAATCCTCGAGCGTCTGGTTCGAGGAAAGTTCCATGGCGTGGTTGTCAACAGTGTCCGGAATCAAGTTTGGACATGCGAGGTAGAGTGGAGGCACAATATAAGGATCCATGTTGGCACCGGCCATGCCCAACATACGTTCTCGGGTGGCTTCCGTATTGGAGTCACTGTGTTGCTTCTTCCAGAAAGACGAGAGGTCGTACACGCTTCCATGGTGACTGACATAGTAGTCGTTTTCACCTTGATGCGAAGAGACTTCGGAGCGGTTCCACACCTTGTCCTTGTTGGGACACAAGAGTTTGCCAAACGCAACAATATAAAACACGATTGCACCGTTGAGCAGCAGAATCAAGAGGACGAGCACAAACTTCTCTCGCCACGCCATGCGTACGTCGGGTCGCTTCATACGACCCACGAATTTCAAGAGTGGTGACGGAATCCAAAAGGTCATAGCCCACACAAAGGCAATCCACATCTTGCGGGTCCCGGTGATGGGCGACTGGGTTACAACAGCGTTACCACCAGCTTCGGCGTCGTAGTAGGTAACTCCCTTGTGATCATCGCCCTTGGCACCAAGACCGTAATCGCCAGGTCCTTGCGCTGGGCCTGTGAGGTTTGTGGGTGCCATGGACTTTGCATCCATGGCGCTGCGAGCGGCCAAGCTGGCTGTACTTTGGAAGGGGTTTTGGCTTGGGGTAGCGCTTCCCATCTCAGGCAAAGGCGGGAAGAAGGCACTGGCAGTCGGGTTCTGGACAGGATAGCCGCTCTCCATCCCGCCAGCTCCAATCATCTGACCAAGCATGTTGGGAGATGCACCCATTTCACTTTGCTTGAGGTCGAGCTGCGATTCGGCTTCCCACCAAGTACCCTCTCGAACCCAAACGCGCTCATGGCCCACAACAACCTCTCCGTTGCTCCAGCCGCGTTGGAGAATCCAGTTCTGTATGCCCTCTTTACCGTCCATGCAGCCCAAGGCTTGGTATCGCTCGTAGAACTCATGGTGGTCGAAATCGGCAGTGAAGTCGAGGTGACGGTTGCGGCGGTTCGCCCACTCTGGTAGTCGCCATTCTCGAAGTTGCCGGGACACTACGCCCGCTTGCCAGGTCGAGTTGAAGTCCTGGTTGAGACTGGTAGGGGTAGTATCCGTGGGATGCAGGGCAAGTTGAAACCACACACGGCTGCTGGCCACCGTCATGGGGAGATCAAAGCGACCGTGTTTGCCCAAAAGAATACCGTTATCCTGCACAGGATACAGTACTCGTCGAAGAAAGTGGTCCTCTTCGGGCAATTCAAGAGCAATCTTGTCCAAAACAGCTTCGCGTTTCTCCAGGTCAGCCTCTTTAGCACTAAGGCCAGGTCCGCCGATGCCGAGTTCGGGTGCGCAGTTGACGAGCGCTTCCCGCATGCTTTCAACAACTGAAGTACCAGCTGAGGCCACCGGCACCCCGTCGTCACGCATCTCAGCGTTGATGCCTTCGCTGTCATCAAAGACGGTGCGGAGGGCAACGGCCTTGCCAAGTGCACGACTGGGGATTTCAATGACGGTGATGTTGACAATGTCTCCGTCGTCGGATTCATCGGGTGTCATGACGCCGCTGCCATCGCTATTGCCCGAGGAGAAGTCCCTCTTGGCAGCGTGGAGTTCTTCCTTGATGGTGGCGTTGGCACAGCCGAGGACATAGTCGACGAGAGCCTCGTAAATGCCACCAATGGCGATCTCGCGTTCGTTGGATCCGAGCTTCTGGCGAAGAAGGTCAACGGGGATGTCGAGAAGCGCGCTGGCGTCTTCGCAGACGGCGTCCAGCGCGTCCTCATCGACAAAGTAGCCCAGAGCGTTGCCAAGCTTGAGCAGACCTGTGAGACAGCTCAGGAGATTCATCAGCTTATCGCCCTTGACGCCAATGGCCTTGAGGTTGGCGCGGAAATCCTCGGCTGCGGCGGCATCGTCGGCGTCGGGGAGGAAGGAAGGAGGATCATAGGTGGCGGAGCGGTTGAGAAGGGCATAGTGGTCAAGGGGCTGGATGTTGAGGAATGACTTCTCCTGCTTGGAAGCCGAGCTGGAATTGAGGTAGTAGAAGACGTCGAAGGCGCGGAAGCCGGGCTGGGCAGGGAGCTGGAGCAGGCCCTGCTGGCCGCGCGCGAGGAAAACGACACCCTGCAACTGAGTCTGCTGGAGCAGGAAGAACACGGCGCCAGCACCCGCCAGCGCGTGGAAGGCCTGCTGGCCCTGCTCTCCGCCCAGTCCGTCGAGCAGGCGGTAGCCTCCGACGCCGAGCAGCGCCACGCGGCCAGCGTCGAGTGACGACCGCCAACGCGGACGACGAGGTGGAGGTGCTTGGTCGCCGCTACCGTTTCAAGGTGGCCGAAGGCGACCGCGCCGCCCTGCAACAGGCCGCCGCC
>Ga0182215_1000077_pt1 | contig 15872 bp, 35 predicted proteins | sample G5R1MG_24_FD_128404 | JGI IMG/M metagenome (GOLD analysis project Ga0182215, IMG submission 128404) | Switchgrass phyllosphere microbial communities from Michigan, USA - G5R2_NF_03OCT2016_LD1 MG | ecosystem: Host-associated > Plants > Phyllosphere > Phylloplane/Leaf | place: USA: Michigan... | reverse complement strand
TAGCCATAGAGAATATCCTACATTATTAAGACAGCGACTATGATCAAGTTTTGAGTTCGCTTAACCTACAATAGCCTGCACGGCTGCGACCGAAGCATTACCCGCTCTACGACCATATCCAATCTTACCCAAATCGTTAGGATGCGTATTATCAGTTCCGATCCATGCAGCACGTTCAGTTGCATTTGCAAACCAGCCTTGCCCGGCTGGGCTGCTGTCGATCCAGATACAACGCTTATTACTACCAGCAGCGGCCAAGAAACCCGCCTTAATTGCATCATGCCGACTCTGTGGAGTCGTCGTACCTAGCGTTGTCTGTGGACCCCATGCAATGATCACGGCGTTCGGCTGTCGCGCCATAACCTCGGCTGTCAGCAATTGCATTTCGGTCTGACAATCAGCATCAACTGCGGTGAAATTGGTATCGTTGACGCTTGTCTCAATGGCGATAAGATCCTGTTCACCAATGAATGCTACGTCGATATCACCGGCTAGCACACGCTCACGGTAAGTACCGTTAGTACCACCGGGATTAAGTAGACCAGTGCCACCGTTTGCACTCTGGTTCGGATTTAGGACACCGAAACGCTCTGCAAAGTAAGTAGCCCAGTTGAGTTTAACACTCTTGGTACCACCGCTCAACTGACCGTTTGCCCAGCTATCACCAAGGATAGTTATCTTTGCTTCTGTTGAAGCGGGGGCCTTGGTGATCGTATATCCGGCCTCGCAATTGATACCACGGAACGCGCCGAGGTTGGTCGTGTAGACCTCGATAATGCGGCTCGCTCGGGTTGCGAAGGTGAGACGGACATAGCGCCAGTTGCTACTTCCGAAGGTGATATCACCATCGCTGGCTCTAGCACGAACACCTGTTGCAACATCGGTGACATAGATCACAAAGTTAGCTGCCGACAAGTTCATACAGAAATCCATGTCCACGGCACTGGTCATGAACCGCAAGCCTTGGCCCGACTGCCCCCTCTTCGCGAGCGTACTACGGTTGCCCGTCATGCCCTGACCCTGATACTGGTTGCCGGACGGACCAAGTACAATCTTGCCCGACACGCTTTCAATTACTGCAAGATCATTAGCCTGATACATGCCGGAGCCATAGCTTATCGTCATGGTGGGGTTTACGAGGCTGGCGGCAAAGTCGGCACCTTGCGAGATTGTGGGCAGAGTGCCCATGACGCCATCTATTGGAGAGAAAGTACGACTAGCACTAGCAAGAAGACGAGTTGCAGCAGCAATTTCTGGGGCTACAGGACCAACAGTATTACTACGCTTGGTTGTATTACCACCTGCACCAGTAGCTGTAACCTCATATGCAATGAGAGCATTTAGATCAGAACTGGTCTGTAGATATGTCTTGGTAGTTGCACCAGCAATTGGATTTCCATTACGGAACCAAGAGCGAGCGGATACAGTGCCATTTGAAATGACACCATCATTACCAGTGAGAGTTTGACCTACCTTAGCAATGCCACTGATGCTCGGATCAGTGGTAAACGTAGGGGCAGCAACTTCTACAGGAGCACCATTGATCATAGAAATGATCTTGATACGGTGCATATCTTGGATATTGCGTGTCCTGTAAAAGATGTCTCTGACGTGATGATAGAGCCTATGATTAGTATCATCCCCTTGACCATCGAAGGGATTGCTATCATGCTCAAAGTTGCCAAGGAACACTGAGCCAGATGGAATAGCAGTTGCAGCATTCAGTACCGTAGCTACTCGTGTGATCTGGTTCCAAGCTACTTTATAGGTTGCCATATCCATCTAACCTCAAGAAAAAACTGGGGAGAGCATAAGCTCTCCCCAAATTACCTAGCTTAACGCATAGTCCGTGTCCATGATGTTAGTCCAGAGTTCTGGATCCAACTTACCAATGCTTACCTTACGGCCAATGATCTGAGAGATCAGGTCACTGAGCAAATCGCTCTTGGCGATAAGCATTAGTTGACGTGCATACTGTTCACGTAGATCATTGCCATAATTAGGGTGGCAACGGAAACAGTCATGCACACTAAGCACCTTGAATGGCTTCTCGGGCAGGCTCTCCAACAACTCCCAGATGACAACGGGATCGACATGTCCCAGATTATCAAAGTTCAGTACGTTGATGATCCGGGCCGAGAGATACCCGCTGCGCTGGTAGTGGTCCCAGAGGGTAACGACCAGCTTGTCGTCGTCGCTGTTGGTGTTCTTGGATCCCGGCTGGTCTCCGGCAAGTAGATCATACAGTGCATTGACCTTGTTCAGATCATAATCGCACCGCTCACCCATTTCACGGCAGATCATACCATCGATAGAGTGAATGGTGTTAGCACCCAGCGAACGGCCTTCTTCCATAGGGCGATTGATCTTCTGATACACGTCGAACGGCTCATTCAGGAAATGAACCGTCTCCTTCACAGAGTCGATCACCTTGATCTTGACGTGGAAGTTATCAGGAAGCACCCAGTCATGGCTGTATGCGTCCTTGTTCCAGAACGTCATCATGGCATCCTTAAGCTCCCAAGCTCCGGGTGCCATGTCGTTCATGGTATCATAGAACACATCGAGCAGAGCGCCTTCACCAAAGATCTTCTTGGGCATAGCCGTAGAAGAGTAGAGCGAGGTCATGATAGCCTGCTTGGTGTCACTACGAGTGATCTTGGCTTCCTCGCCTACACGAGCGAGCATTTCCATATAGATGCTGGTATAAGCATCGGTCCTTGCAACTTCGTTGTTGGAGCCAAGGAAAGGAACTACATTGCAAAGCTCGGCAGACTTACGGCATCCAGTCAAAGCAGCAAGAAGCTGCAAGCCTGAAGACGTAGCATCCAACGAGATCATGTAACCCGAAGGTACACCTGCCAGTGCATCATTGTATGCCTTGCAGCCTGCATAGAACATAGCAGGCTCATCTGCCTGCTGGATCAGTTCAGCTAGGTTGCTGTCCTTGATAGAGTCGAACCATTCTATTCTCTGGTTCCATGTCAGCTTGTCATGACCAAACGAGTTGGCGATGTCGATCTTGAGATAGTCAAGTGCCTTGAACTTTTGCATGTTAGTCTCCTGCATCTAGCATCTTGGAGTTGATGTTCAGATTAGGGTATAGCTGATCAAAGGTCAGCTATACCCATTTCCATAATCTTCCTTTGTAGGTTCTAGGGGTATAAGAAGTTCCATCACTCTTTCTAATGGGAACTCCGTTAGCCACTCCACTGATACCGCTCATGTGACCTTTCACAGATCGGGCAGCATCCATAATAGAGTGATATGTTTTGTCAGGCATACCATCCAAAAAAAGAGACATGACTCTTCTCTGATTTGCATTAACCGTACCAAGCCTCTTACCTTGAGCACCTTTGGCTCGGTTTTCTGCCCAAGTCATAAGTTGAAGGTTGTTCAATGTGTACGGTTTGAGATCATCAATACGATCTACGCTTGGAGCTAAGTTCTGATCGTAACCAGAGTTTACATAATCATCCCACATGATGCTCAGTCTGGCCTGTTGATCGGCCCAATACATGAGATCAATTACTGTATAGTCGGGTAATGGGTGGCCTCGATTTATTGAGTTAGTGCATTGAGAGTTATAGATCTTTTTGAAAAAGAGATCGATTGTGCTCTTATTATATCTGATGCTTCGGCAGCGTCTGCAACGAGGCTCATAGCCGTCTTTGCACGACGCTTTAGCTACGAATTGGTCATAGGATTTAGCCTGACCACAGTCCTTACAGGTTTTCATAATGTCTCCTTGATAGGGTACGAGTACCCTACTAGGGATTACCCGTCAATGAGTTCCTTATCCGCTAACTCAATTACTGCTTTATTCCACGGTGCCCCTTGGTATGAACAGTGATAGCCTTGGCAGTAGATACGGCCACGCTTGTCATACTTATGGGTGAGGTAGAACTCATTCCCATGTTCAGTTAGGGTCTCGATCACATCATGGCAGGTACGGTCGTACTTGTTGAAAGCACGCACACGCTTCTCAAAGTCATCCTTGGACTCACCATCCTTTGGTTTATCCAGATTACGCCAAGTGTTCTTTACCATCTGAGCCGTGTCACGGTTGATGGTCAGCTTCACTCGGTTCTGACGATTGATATGGCCTAAGCACACATCATCGTTGTGGTGGTTCTTCTTGAGGATGATAGAGCCACGGCTAAGCATGTAGCCAGTGTCACGGTTGGTCTTCACTTCCATTGGTTCAATGACCATAGGAAGAGGAAACTGGTATCGATCCAGATCAGCCTGCACGTCATCACCAAGGGTAATGGCAGTGATAAACACACGCTGTACTGGGTTCCAGTGACAGAGGTCTAGCTCACACATCTTGATGACAAGATCGACTACCTCTTGGGCAGTCTGACAGTGAGACCTGAGCACACCTACGAGAGTAGGAAGATCGGCACGCTTGTGCAGTGCCATCTGAACCAGAAGAGCATATCCAAAGTCCATTGGAATGCCGTTAGTCTGAAAGATCTCAGTGAAGTTGACTTCCTCACAGGAAGCGAACTCAGCCTTGATACGAGGGAGCAGTTGGTTCTTGGAATACAGTTGTTCCAGTTCCATCTGCTTGTTCTTCATTTTGGGATCTGCGTCGTGCATCTTGATCTCCTGTGTATTCGATTATTTCCAATTACCCGTGAATTTAGCTAGGATCACATGACAAAATAAAACGCCTCCAAAATTACCATTAGAAGCGTCTCTCCATTTCATTTCTTTGATCCACTCTATGGCTAGAATGTCTTCCATTACAGCTTCTCAGTAATCGTAGTCACTCGGAACACACTGAGAGGTGCTACCTTGTCTCCGTGCTTAGCGATACGCTCTTCGATAAATGTACCGACACGTTCCTCATCACTAACAACAGCAACAAGCTTCCCACTCTTAGTCTTGAGGTGGTATTCAGCTTTGCTTTCATTCTCAGAGCACAAGGGAAGTCCTTCCATCTGACGATGGACTAGATGTTGGTTCATTTCCATTCTCCTAGTCTGGTAGTACGATTGTGATTGGAACTATTTCCATGTCTTCAGCACGACGATGAGGCATTGTCTTATTCCAGACATCACCATCCTGATCCCCATAGAAACGTCCTAATAGCCAAGAGCCTAGAAAGATCTTGGCAGCACGTTCTTGTGAGAATGATCGTATCTGCATGTTCTGTGCGAACATGGAAGAACCACCACGTTGATGTGGTGGTAGGCTGAAGTCCATTGGTTCATACCATGAACCGCCTCTGCCATCACGTCTCTGAGGACGAGGTAGATACTTGTGAGTGCCTTTGACCCTCACAGCATACTCAGTGAGTGTTACGGGCATAAGCCCTCCTATTTTAGATCGTCTAAGCTCCTCTCAAGATGCTCTGCGATAGCGTCTAGATCATCTGCTAGATCACCCATGAGACGCCATCCGTTAGGATTGGTAGTACAACCTTCCCAACGTAGTGGCTTGTTTTCCAGAGGCCCTGTACGGTCTCCATGTTCACGGATGCGCTTGGCATCCTGACGGATGCGAACCAGTAGGGCTGGATCTACCATCAGGCTTCACCCCAATATTGGTCATTTACTCGACCAGTTCTCTCAAGCCAAACTTTCCACTTCAAATCAAAGAAGCAGTTAGCAGGAGCTTGCTCAAACATTGGGGCAATATCTGCGTGCTTTAGACCAGCTAAACCACAGCCAATACATGTCACCTGAAACTGAAGTTCAGGATGACCTTTAGCGTAAGCTAGGAAGCCGGTTACATAATCTCGGATTTGATCCAGAGGAAGCGTATGACCTACTCTAGCTTCGTCGAACTGACGTTCACGAATAATGCCTTTAGTGGGAATAGCAAAGCTCTGACCATAGTGACCATAGCTGTGTCCCCAACGTGCTCCACGTTCCTTATATGCAAATCGAGCGGCACCAGCACCGTGGATACCGCCTTCATTTGAACCAAAGACAAAGACTATCTTCGATGCGTCGATGTTACTCATGATGTTAATTCCTTAAAAATACGCTGAGCATTGAAACAATGCTGCAACGTGATGGACTTTTCTCCAAGCTGGTACAGGATATCTTCAGCCGGTCGATCTGGGCGATAAGTGTTCTGATTATCAAACTCATCAGCAATTTCAGCTAAAGGTTTCAGGGCTAGACAAATGTTGAGCATGAGGCCAAAATCGCCTTCATTCATCTCCATTATGCCCTTACCTGTGCCCATAATTACCTCCTTTTAAGTGATTGAATACATTCCACGAAACATGGTCTGTCATCGTCTGTTGGGGTGCCGACAGCATCTTCAGGGATCCAATGCCAGAATAGTGTTTCTGGGTCTGGACTATGAGGACTACCGCCTATTCGGCTTCTGCGGTCTATGTTGTGACGGACATACATAAGTAGTCCGTCAACAGCATATGAGTCGTCAATGGCTATAACCTGACCATTGAAGCGATAACCATGTATTTGGCTATCCTGAGTGATGAGTCTTATCTCATCTACTCTACCACTGTACTTACAGCGTATATGAAATTTGCCTATATTTAGATCAGTACCTAATGGCTCAAACCAGAAGTCGTCATCAGTTAAATGTCTGACCCATCTCTCACCACGCTGTCTGAAGTCAGCTACCAAAGCATGTAGCATCTCAAGATGCCAGTTCCATGATGAAACGCTTCACTTGATGAGCGTGGGTTATGTATGGTGAGGGTACGCAGCGAGTAGTCAGGATTACTCCAGTCTTGATCGCCTTGTTGTAGATGTCATCTAGTGCCCGCATAACAGCATAACTGTCAGCCTTGACCTGCTCTTCGAGCCAGACACCATATTCGTCTACCTGATCACCATAGCTTTCAAGCTTGTGACCATCCCAACTCTTGGCTCCGATCTTAATATGCTCAGGCATAGCCAATGGGCCTTTGTCCATGTCATATCTGGTAGCTACAGCCTGAGCACCATCGGCGTTATCGGAATGATCAATCTCGATGTGTGGACCATCTTCACGCATTATATGATCTCCTTATGTCTACGAGCATATACATTCTCGTAGAACCAACCTGACCATGAAGGCTTCAGATCGTCTTTCTTGGATACCTCACGGGATCCAGAAAGAATGATCCTACCTCTCCAACTGAAGCGTAGAGGCTTCTTCCTCATCGGTTGTTCTCCACATTACGATATGCTCCCCAGTTGTTGAGCATCTCCTGTTGGATATTGTTCTGCTCTTCGAGCCGTTCATCTATACTCATCAGAGCACGAAGGATGCTGTACTGGGTAGTAGCATCAGATATACTGTTGTTGACCAGCGTATTTCTAAGCTTGCTATCGAGCTTATTACTCATTGAGTTTATCCTCCAATATATCTTTGATAACATACCCATGACAGAAGTCTGATCTGCATGGGCATTTGAGGATGAGATCACCATCCATAGCTCTGAACCCCAAGTTATCTAGGGCTTCTATCACTACAGGGTTCTGAAGTTCTATCTGCCAAGTGAGCCACCAGCGGTATGCCTGCTGGGCTTCTTCTTGGTTCTGGATAAGGGCTAAGCCCTTGGCTGGGTTCTGATGACCAAGCTTGTATGGAGTGTGGAGACCAAACTCTAAGGCTCCAATGGGTACTCCATCTGGATCACCAAAGAGTCTGGTATCTACGGTAATCATGTCAGATGAGGAGGACAGCGTACACGATCATGGATCCCATGACGTAGACGCCTCCAAGTACCTTGTTGCTGATGACTGCTAGTGCATTGTTAAGAGGCATATCGGTTACAGAACCAGTCCTACCAATCGCAAGCTTCAATCCTACTAGGAAAAGCCAACTATTGATCAGGACCAAAATGCCTACCAAAATAGCGTGTACCATTGTTTAGTCGTCCTTCGTCTAAAGTTAAAAAATCCCAACTTATCCTCTTTAGAAAAGTAGGATTGAGTTGGGATCTAGTAGCAGTATGTTGGGGGTTGGACTGATAGCTGGACTATCGTCCAAATGTTCAAAGGGAGAGCCATAAGGCCCTCCCGATGAATTACGGACGCATTGCACCCGGCATCTTTTGCTCAGATGCCGATGCCTTGTTATTAGTATGCAGTGCCTGAGCACTCTTCAGTCGTCGCATTGCACGACGAAGGGGACGACCACCTGCATACGGCTTACCATCACGCTGACGTGCAGGCATGGTGCTCTTCTGACCACGATAGTCAGCATTGTCACGAGCATCACCGAACTTCTTGATGTTCTTAGCCATGTGAATAATCCTTTGTTGAATGTGTGAGGTGCAGGCTTCTCACCCTGCTTGTACCGTTTAGTCGCTCTAAGTCGCATCAGAGATGTCATACTAGCGCGCTCAAGGACGTAGACCCCTAAAGCTTTATTAGTTAGCGAGATTGCTGAGGATGCTGCTGGAATTGGATCCAGCAGACACCTTAGAAATCAGTTCTTATAGCGAATGATGTTCTTGTTTTCGTCAGTGATATAACCAACGTTCTTGCCATGGTGAGGCATGTACTTGCTGCTATAATCACCTTGACGGGTTGAACGCATGAAGCGGTATTCACCATACCAGTTATAGAACATCACACGATTGTTATAGCCACGAGCACGGGCACGGCGGACCTGACGACTTTCAAGCATAGTCATATTCATTCTCCTTGGTTCAAACGATGAAGAGTGGTGGCATAGTCGTAGCACGCTGTCCAAGCCCGTACGATCTACATACACTTGGCTGTTAGCCACCACTCATCAAAGTGCCGGGAATATACCGTCCCGGCTCGGTAGTGGTTCTAACGGTAATTATGCATAACAACCTCTGGGTTTTATACCAGTTCTACTGCCAACTGGTGGAGCAAGGTTACACGAACAATACAAATAGGCAGTTACCAAGCTTGCCTAGGCTACCCCTGTTTTATTCAGGGATTAGAGCTTCAGCCCCTTAATTCAGCCAAAGCTGAAGGGCAGAGGAGCATCATCCTCTTCAGCGATGGGTTCAGCAGCATTTCCGACACGACGCAGTTCGACGCCGAGGTTACGCTCATTGTCGAACGAGATGATCTTCGACTGACCCGGCTCAAGAGCCTCTGCTTCAGTCATGATGGCTGCGAGGAACTTGTTCTGGTCACGGCGAAGCGTAGCCATGTTGGTGTTACGGATCTTACCGAGATCGAATGCTTCGACCTGATCGACAGGAATACCACGAGCGAGGGTGACGAACGTCTGATCGTCTTCACCCTGTTCGTTCTTGAAATTCTTGATGTAACCGAAGTTCAGCCAGAACTTGGCTTCTTCACGAGGCTTACGCTCGGTGCCCTGAGGAGCAGTGGTGATAGGAGCAGTAGCCGAACGAGCGAAATCAGCGAGATTGAGGGACATGTGTATTCTCCAAGATTTTGAGTGTTGAGTATAGGTTTAGGAACAAACCCAAGAAGGCCGGAGGCCGAGATTAAGAGATAATGCTCTCAACCTTTTTCTTGATTGCATACCAGAGAGTACGCAGACCAAGATAGACGAGATACAGGACTGCTAGAAGCAGCCAGTGTCCGGGTTCACCGACTTGCATCCATGAACCTTTCATCGATCTTATCCAAGAGCATGAAGGCAAAGCACATACCGGATATGAAGATCATGAGGCCAGCAAGGAACTCACGTCCCGTGTTAGGCAGAGGATGGTATTGGCACCAGATCATGAGGCCAATGCCGAGCAGGAGTGGCACAAGCCACAGGATATGACGCATGTTGATTAGTCCTGTTTTGGTTGAGGGATAATACCCTGAGTGTAGATTTGGTTAATGAAGGCCAATACCTGTTCAGGTGATTGATGTCCTTCAACAGTATCTTGCCCAAAGCAGTGCCAGTTATTGTCTTTGTCCCATGCTGCTATTTCAGCATTAGGAGACTCCCACATATCATTGAGTTTCTCACTACCGTATTTAGCATCGAAGCTACGCTTTTCGCAGTAGTTACCTGTACCAAACTGGATACTAACAGTACAACCATTCTCAAAAGTGATTTGGAAGCCTTTACCTTGAGTAATGTTAAACATGTTGATTATCCTTTGTAAGGATGGGTGAGACCATACACTGCTAGGAGTATGACCAATGCGGTCATGCCTAGAGTATATAGGATGAGGGTAGTTCTCTGGTTCGCCATTAGGCTACAAAGTAGCCAATGATTGCACCAATGAATGCTAGGCTAACTGTCTTGAGAAAGAACATAGACCAGTTGAGGCTTATAGTCTTACGCCCGGTGAGGCGTGCCATGTATGAGTCGTTGTATTCTTGGGCATCAACCAAGGCTGCACTATATACAAGAGTTGTCCAAAGGGTTGAGATCCCTAGTCCAATAAGTGCTCCGGTGAGCATGATGTGTTCTCCTAATAGTTGAACACCCAACAAGGTTTGTTGAGCATAGCCATTTGGCTGATCATGTGTGATGTGCCTCGGGATTGTTGATCCCAGAAGCACACGGCTGCATCTGCGAAGTGAGCCATTTGTGAGTTGCGGACAAAGCCAGCACCTCTGCCTGTGGACCAGTCAGCAGGGAACTCATGGATGATTGCATCACCCTTCGTCCATATTTTGTGTGCTGTCATATCAGCACCACGAGCCATACCGCAGACCAGTTCTGGCTCTTCTGGAATGACACCAGATTGTTGAAGGTTGAAGAGACACTGACCCATGTAAAACATGTCAGTGAAGTCACGACCACCAGCTACAACGAGTTTCATAGCAATAGGTCTATTGCCACTGTCAGCATTAGGACAGGGACAATGGCAGCTATCACTATATAAGCCATGAAGTGGACTGTGGGTGTATGGTCTATGTCAATGAACTTCGATACGAAGTCATAGACAATGTTTCCCCATACTATGATGAACCCAACAGCAAATGCTATTATTAGTATGGCTGTTAGAGCCATAGAAGTAGCTTCCATTGTAAGCTCCTTGGTTCAGAGATGGATCTCGTCACGCCTGACACGGCTATACAGAATGTTCAGAGTCTTCAGGCTGTAATAACCACCACTGAACAAAAGGAATGATCCTAAGAGCATCAGACCTATGTTTGAGAAGTGCTCACCTGCAATGAACAGGATGGTGCCTAAGAGCATGAATGTGAGTGGAATGCGGAGCATGTTATGTTCCTTTCAAAAGCTGTTCCTAGTCTGAGAACCATTCGTTGAGGATCTGTGCCAAAGCTCTAGCTTGGTTCACTGATCCTGCTTTGGCGAAGGTGTCTTTGAGGTGGTTATGATTGGCTTCAGCATGTTGCTTCAGTTCAATCATAAGATTGGAGTTGTGTATGGCCCATAGCCTCCAGAGGCTTAGGTACATGTCGTATAGCTGTTCTTTGGTCCAGCCGATTAAAGGAGGTTTGCCTTTACCGAGTCTCCAGTTGCGACCTCCAAGGTTATAGCCCTTGATGTCACACTGGTACCATTGTTCGATGGTACGACCATCAGGCATAGTTGCTACGAGTGCGCTGAAGCGTTTGTCACCAAGAGTACTGACTTCATAACCATTGCTGATGCTCTGGGTGAACATTGTTCATCTCCTATGAGTAGCTGGTGACTATCCTTGATCTATCGCCTATCTATAAGATAACTATGTAGAGCAGTTATCTATCGGTTGTTTAGGATGACCCTAGCTACAAAGAGCTAGGGCCAAACGTTTAGGATTAGTCGCCGAAGATGTTGTCGGGAAGATATTCTTCAGCTTGAGCATAAAGTTTAGCGTTAGCTTCACTCTCTGCGATGAAGTCTACGACTTCCTTATTGCTCTGTGCGATGTTGATACGGCTCTCACGGAGGAGAGTATCACGGAAGGTCTTCCGATGGATGAGTTGACGATCCTTCTGATCGACAGATGCACTTTCGATGAAGCGGTTAGCCATGCCAACTGCACCAGAGAGAGTCTGAGCAGTGTCACTGACAACCTTGGCAGTGTTAGCTACGGTATCGAGTACGGTACCAGCAGCGAGCTTGATGGAGGCCATGATATATAGTCCTATGTTGAATGGTTAAGCAGGATGCTTGAACCAAGAGAAGGGATTAAGTTCATCCACTAACGGGATGATCCAGATAGGCCGGAGGCCTGTATTAAAGAATGGGGGTACCCCATTGTATTAATGTATTAAACCACCGGGGGGGTGGTTTGTATTAAGGGGGGTGCCTCCGGCAAACCCCCTGCCTTCAGACCTAACTATGAAAAAATTCATACTGCACCCCAAATATATATTGGGAGTAACCCTCTTACCAAGGATATGTTGGTAGAGGCCAGTCATGGAACGTGATCGTTTCGACTACCTTTTCTTCCTCTGGTTCAGAGGTACCGGCTTCAAACTTTGCAGCCTCAAGCCAATGCTTATCGACTTCCTCGAAGGAGTCTTTGACATGATAGGTGTCATTGGATGTAACGATGACTGTACCTGTACCCTTCTGAAGAAGGGCTTCTATCGTCATCATGTTGATGGCTAGGATAGCATCATCGATTGTGGTGAAACGACATACATACATATTATATTTCTCCTTGGTTCCGAATATAAGTTGGTAGGGGGAAAGAGGTCAAGAAAAAACCCCGGAGGAGATTGCTCTCAACTCCGGGGTTCCCCCTTGTCGGGTGTGTCAAGTCACCCTAGCGTTTAATGCACGCTCTGCCAGTAGATCAGTCACTTGCTGCTGAGCAGCGCCCGGTATCCCGGACAAGGAGGCGTGACCTCTACCTGTAGCAGTTATATCCCCACTAGCTACTGGGGTTTCACGACACATCCAAGTCCACCGGACCAGCACGCAGCAGTCTCAGGCTAAGCGAAAGGTTCAGAAACTCTTAGCCTGTGAGACGAGAGATATGTTGATGATGCTTCTATGTCAATAGGGTTTGGAGAGAGGGCTTCCTCTCCTTGGTTCCTCGGAGGAGCGTAAGCGATACCGGGCATACCTCTCCCATTTCCTTCCTTCTATATTTTAAGAAGTGGATCCCCCGCATGGGTGCTTGGAACAGAGAGGTCAGTCCCCGTATTGTCAGACGGCTATATACAGCCTAAAGCATGATTGCCAAGACGGTAAAAGGAGATCCGTATGGAGAGCGTATTGTTCAAGGTGATGGAGGCCAGTCAGCTAGCTGCTGAGAGGTTAGCACCAAGTAGGGAGAGGAGTATGGTCCTCACCAAACTGGATGAGGCTCGGCTGTGGATCAAGGAATGCCAGCCGATAAACCCCCCACTCGATCCCAAGGATCAGATCCCAGACTTGGATGCGATCCTGAAGGATGCCCCCTCCGAGATTAAGAAGGATCTCGGTTCTACCCCCAAGTTATAGAGGTGAAAAAGATGGAACCCGTTACCGAAAACGAACTGATTGAACGTAGCAAAGCCCCTCGTGTGACATACGAAGCTTTGTTGGATAACATTGTGAAGGAGACTTTCTATCAGCATGATCTGCTAACGATCTGTGTCCTCGATCTGAGTAATGGCTTTACCGTTTTAGGGCAGTCAGCCTGTGCTGATCCTGCAAACTTTATGGAAGATGTAGGCCAGCGTCTCGCCCGCAAGGATGCCGAGAACAAGATCTGGATGCTCATGGGATATGAACTCAAGAGCAAGGTTAAGTTGGTAGAGGCAGGTATTCCACCGAGTCGTAGCTCATCTAAAACTTATGTCGGCACTAAGATCGTTCATGCTGAGCTTTGCACCAAGCGAGCATACTGTAAGGTGCGTAAGTGGGATGTTCCTACTGATGAAGACCCCAATGAGATGGGATACATTATTGAGTACGCTGATGGTCAGCGGCCCAATGTCAAAGGTTATGAAGGATATGTGAGTTGGTCTCCGAAGGATGTCTTCGAGAAATCCTACTCCCTTTTCTCCTGAAGCACGTAGGTCGAGCCGAAGACCGAAGCCCCGCGAAGGCGTGAGCGATAGCGAACGACGAGTAAGGGGCGAGAGGTCTGTAGGCGAAGACCGCATATAAGTTGGGGCAGGTATCGGACGACCAATCCACCTGCCCCAACCAATTTGACTAGGCTAACCCATAAACCTGTCTCTGAACCAATGAGGGCATGAGCCTTCATGCACAACTCTAATTATCTAGGATCTTTGTCGTGAGTCTGACCCGTGAAGAAGTCGAACGTGCTTTGCCTGCCAACCTGCGGTCATCTGCAACTCAGAACCTGACAGATACGATCAACAATCTTACCAATGATCCTCTGCTTGGCGAGCAGATCAGAGACAACTTCATCACCTACAGCCATGTGCTGAGTGAAGGTAAGTGGAGCACTGAGCAGTATCTGAACGCAGTTCAGTATGTGACGCATAAGCTGATGGGTCGGACCAATCAGGATGCTTATGCTCTTACATTCCCTCAGAGGATGCAGGATCTGATTGCTAAGGGCACGACCAGCAAAGACATCTCGGCTTACGTCTCTGCCTATCATAAGACGAAGCTGGTCAACTCCATCATGGAGAAGTGTCTGATCCCTGTGCATGTCCAGTTCGTGGATGTGTACCATAAGGCTATCAGCGTTCAGGCTGATCTTATGATGAATGCTCAGAGCGAGAAGGTACGAGCAGAAGCAGCTAACTCAATTCTCACTCATCTGTCTAAGCCAAAGGATCAAGCACCTGCTGTTGCTACTCAGGTTAATGTGAATATCGAGCTTGATGCTATGAAGAGTATGATGGGCAATTTGGCACAAGCCCAACTTGATGCTATCGAGCATGGTCTATCTGCCAGAGAACTTGCTGGTCAGACCCTGATTACAGTAGATGCCGAGGAAAAACGGGATGCCGTTGATTAAGCAAGACTTGGATGAATGGTTGGATCAGGTAGATTATACCTACCTGAACAGCCTAGCATTTAAGCCTAGTGCATTCTCATTGAAGTTCATGAACTTCATTAAGATGGTCAACGGTTCTGAGGGGGAGAGTCATAAGACCCCCCCTGTCCATCTTGCTATGTTGGACAAGATCACTGGTCCTAGCCAGTATATCGCTAACCTCTGCTTCCGTGGTGCTGCTAAGACCACTTTGTTTGCGGAATACTTCTTCCCATTCGTAGCCATGATGGGTGAGATCGAAGGCTTTGGTGATGTCACCGGAGCTATCTATGTCTCTGACTCTATGGACAACGGTGTTAAGAGCCTTCGTCGGAACATGGAGTTCCGATACAATAACAGTCCATTCCTTCAGAAGTGGTTGCCCAAGGCAACCTTCACTGATGCCTACATTGAGTTTGAGAACGTTGCAGGCCATAAGTTTGGTCTTAAGATGTTCGGTGCCAAGACGGGTCTACGTGGTACCAAGATTTTTGGTAAGCGTCCTGTGCTCTGTGTGCTCGATGACCTTGTGAGCGATGACGATAGTAAGTCTCAGGCTTCCATGATCGCCATCAAGGATACAGTCTATAAGGGTGTGAACCACGCACTCGATCCAACTCGACGTAAGGTTCTGTTCAACGGTACGCCGTTTAACAAGGATGATATTCTCATCGAGGCCGTCGAGTCCGGCGCTTGGGACGTAAACGTCTGGCCCGTGTGCGAACGGTTCCCTTGCGAGATGGATGAGTTCTGTGGAGCATGGGAGGATCGTTTCTCCTTCGAGTATGTGCAAGCTCAGTATGACATGGCTGTCAAAACTGGCAAGCTCTCTGCATTCATGCAGGAGCTTATGCTTCGTATTACCTCTGAAGAAGAGCGTCTTGTTCAGGACAGCGAGATCCGTTGGTATAATCGAATGAACCTTCTGACTAACAGAGGGTCTTTCAACTTCTATATCACCACTGACTTTGCTACGTCTGCTAAGCAGACTGCTGACTTCAGTGTCATATCAGTATGGGCATACAATGCTCAGGGCGATTGGTTCTGGGTTGATGGTGTCTGTGAACGACAGACTATGGACAAGACCGTAGAT
>Ga0182215_1000076_pt1 | contig 15930 bp, 18 predicted proteins | sample G5R1MG_24_FD_128404 | JGI IMG/M metagenome (GOLD analysis project Ga0182215, IMG submission 128404) | Switchgrass phyllosphere microbial communities from Michigan, USA - G5R2_NF_03OCT2016_LD1 MG | ecosystem: Host-associated > Plants > Phyllosphere > Phylloplane/Leaf | place: USA: Michigan... | reverse complement strand
GGGGGGGGGGGGGGGGGGAAAGGCGAGGGCGAGGCTGCGCTAGGTAGGTTGTACAGTAAGTAGGCGGCGAGGAGCAGGCGGAGCAGGCGAGGAGCCGTAGAATCATGTACATAGTATGCAAGCACCATGCAAGTAGCAGCCTGGGCCGCGTGCAGCAGGGCCAGGCGAGAGCGTGCGAATCCATCGAGATACGATACGAGCAGTAGCACAGAATCGAGATGCTGCGGGCCGGAAAAACGTTCTGGCGGCTTCGCGACCGCCGCTTCCCCCCGTTTGGAGTAAGCTGACCGAGCCTTCCGAAACGGGCAGCGGCCGCTGGGGGCTGGGGGCGCCTGCCACATTCCCAAAATTCCAAATCCACCCGCGCCGCCCGGACCATTTGCTGGGCCCCGCACCCGTGGAGCCCCCCGCTCGCTCGCTTGTTCCCTCCGGCACATCGCCAACGCCAACGGCACTGCCAGCATCCAACCGTCTCCCGACGCATCCAAGGAACACCGCCCAGCGCGCCCGCGAGAATGCAGTACCCTCGCGGCCACGCTCTGGCTTGCCGCCGCCGCCGCCTCTCTGCCCCCACTTTCACCCCCCTCTCCCCGGCCGAGCCGTCCATGACGGGCCACCGCACCGCCGCCACGAGCGCGCACGGCCACCTGCGCGACCAGGAGCATCGGGAGAACGACAGGCCCCCAAACCGCGTGGGTGCTGGCCAAGCCCACCTCGCCGACCTCGTGTCCTCCATCAGGCCCGTGTCGATCGCACTATTCTCGGTCCGTCCACAAGCCTCAGCACCCGTTGGATCGACGACCCAGGATGGCCTGCAACGTGCATCGTGCGCCGCCCACCCGTCTGCCTGTTAGTGCGCTCCTCGCTCAACCACCACAAGCCCCCTCATGGCCACGGCCACGGCCACGGCCACGCTCGCCATGCCGTCGGCCACCAGGTTGTGTTCCGGTTCCACGAGCAGCTGCACCACCTCGGGCCATTCCCACACTGTCCCTGCCTGTCTCTTCCATGTGCTTACCGGGCTGACGGGAGCCAACGCTGCCACCACCACAGCGCTTCGTTGCGATGGCTCCCAGGCTGAGCCCAAGGCCAATGCTGCAACGCTTGGACGCTGCTGCGAGGGCTTGACGTTCCTGAAGCCCCCAGGTGAGTCCATGCTGATTTTGCCGTACGCAGGGCCCTGCCGTGTACATGGTGCTAGGTAGGTATTTCCCTACCTACGTACGTCGGTACCTACTCGTACGTACCTATGTACCTATTGTACCGGTGGGGGTGCTGTCGCCACAACGGTGCTCTCTTCAGCGTCGCCATGAATCACTAGTCAAACGGCCAGGGGCCTGGTTGAGTTGCGGGTCGCGACTGGGGACAAGCGCCCCTTCGCTCACGCAAGGCAAGGAGTGTTGCAGGGGCCCCCGTTCACTACTGCGCTTCCAGGATTGTAACGCGAAGCTGGGTGTGCGCTTTTGTTTTTCTGCCGCTCTGGGATAGCGCCGGGCGAGCCCCATACGCCATGCCACGATGTGATACAGGGAACTTGTCGAATCCGACGATCTGGGCAGTTTCCAGGTTCATCGCTGTTCATCCGCCTAGTCGCCTGCGATTACATTAGCTCATTGCTGCTCAGGGCCCAGCTAGTCACTTTGAGCGCCGCATGACGCCTCAGCGTTCCCGACCACCATTTCAGAATAGTCCTAGCCGCTCCCCTCAAAAGCAGAATCCTCGTACACACCCTGCCCTGCCCGTCCCGAACAAGCCAATAACTCTTCGACCACCTTGGCATCTGTGTACCCTGACTATCCTCCCCGCGCCTCTGGGATATATGTATACCAGTGCTCGCCTCTGCACGTTACCGTTGGTTCCTGGTTACCACACTCACTACACACGCTGACCCCAACCAACTCCCACTAATACTAACCTCCTCTCGCTATCTGCTTTCCCTGATCAACGCAACGAGCTATGTGTGTTTCTTTCCTGTTCTCGTCATATTCAATTGCCAACTCCCATCGATCTTCGCTCTCCCTTCCTCCTCCACCCTTGCCTCACAAGGCCGTGTGGTAGACACCAGCCCTCCCCCCCCCCCTCTACCGCCCTCCCAACACGTCCGTGTCACTCCAGCAATCAAAGACTGACAGAAAATGCAGCAAAGCCTACCACTCAACTCTCATCGTTGCATGCAGCAAGGCCAATAAGAGGGTCGCTCTTCTGGCTCCTTGTGAAGCGGAGTAGTCTAGAACGCCATCTTTCGGTCGACCTGTCCAGCGCTGTCCCTTGGTTATCGTCCCTCGAAGTACTTCATTATGGTTGCTCACCGTCGTGGTCCGTGGTCACAGCACGAGGATCAATGGCTCGTAAATCTCGTTGCACGCAACGGTCCCCATAATTGGGTTCGTATCTCACAAGAGATTGGATCACGCTCGCCCAAGCAATGTCGCGAACGCTACCATCAAAACCTCAAGCCTTCGCTGAATCATGACCCTATCACCGCGGAAGAAGGAGACCTTATTGAGAAGATGGTTGCAGAGATGGGCAAGAGGTGGGCCGAGATCGCAAGACGACTCAAGGGTCGAAGTGACAACGCAGTGAAGAACTGGTGGAATGGCGGCCAAAACCGACGCAAGCGCAACCCAGATTGTCTTGAACATCATGCTCGCGATCACATGCACCTCGAGCAACCTGATTACGACTATCCTGTGTCTCAGAGCCTTGCTCGCCATGACGAGCACCTCCTCCAAGCATTTCATGCCTCTCGGCGACCGTCACTCAACCACACAGTGAACACCTCCCACTCCATGAAGCTACCCCACCCACAACGCTTCGAACCCTATCCAAGGTCACGGCCTCGGCCTCTAGACGTCTCTGCCTATGGAGCGCATGGTTCTGCACGAGCGCGAGGGTTTGAGACGCCCATACCTTCGCCATCGGGCTACTCCATCGTTTCAGCTGATGGTGCCCCATCACTGATCACAGATACCGGTTCCGAGTCGAGGTCACCACACGGTGCAGCTTCGCCCCTTGACATCACACTTGCCCCGCTGGTTGGAAACAGAGAGGAGCGTAAGAGCTCGAGCACTCGCTATCTACCACCCAATGGCTTCGCAACCGAAGATGATGTGCACTACAGTCCCTACAGGCGGCGTGATTCGCTTCAATTACCTCCCATGCAGCACGCTGAAGTCCTCACCCTTCATCCCCTCTCATTCAAAGACCCAGGCTACGAACGCCTGGAGCCACCCCAGCTGCTTACCCAGTCGACACCTCAGCTCACACACCACCACCCTCTCCCTCACTCAGTACCGACAAGTGTTCCACAGCGGTCACTCCCTCCCTTCCATTCGCTCACCGAGCCAACACTTCCCCTGCCGAAGTCTGCGAGTGCGGCATCAAGTCCCTCAACTCGACAGTTACCTTCACCCTACGCACTCCCGGCGCTGCCATCGACAAATAGAAGCGTGCCAGTCTCACCCAAGGACAAAATGAGCCTCCGCAACATCATCTAAACGGTCCTCATATCACAAACGCTTCTGCATACCCCTTCTTGTCCGTACGCCATGCTCTCCTCAGCATTTACATTCATGTTTAGCTGTATTCAACCGTCTATGACCGACATGTTCACTGTCTCATCGCGATTTAGTTTGTATTTTCGGGGTTTGTACGGGCCAGAGAGTACGCCAGCCATAGGACTCACAGTACTCGTCTGGGGAAAGATATGCGGTTGGGCCTGTTTTGTCTACATTCACGATTAGCTTGGCATTTATGTGTGACCGAAGGTTCGACGGATTCCGACCTTCAAACATTATGGTTTCCTCAAGCGCAATACCCAACAGTGTGAAATGCACTCGCACGTCGCCATTGAATAATTTTAAATCTAAATCACAAGTACACGAACCTTGGGCACCATCTCGCCTCAGCATACTCATGACTGTCGATTGGTTTTTAGCTACTAGTAAACTTGCGTCCCTGTAACACTTGTTTTTCTTTCAACATTCAATGCGATCCCGTTGGACCCCGCCGATGAATCGTCACCAAAAGGTGTCCGCCATTGGCTTGTTGATGATCATACCTCCTATCGACGCCAAAACCCTCGTCCACAAGATGAATGATTGGTAGCCTCTTCTCGGCTTGTCCCACTGTTGCCTAAGTGGAGTAACGCAGTATTGATTGTCACCGCTACCGAGTCAATTGCAGCTACAGCCAAGTCACTAGTAGTAAGACGCATCAGGGCACCGCGCCATACCAGCTTAGTCTCAGTGATTGATCCATAATGCACTTGAAACGCACTGCAGCAAAAGTTGAGGAGAGGGGGGTTCAGCCTACTGCACCTTTACTTAACAGACTCTGATGACATTACAGGAAGCAGATGGCAATAGGTGCAACACACCATGTTCCCAGCCCGACCCATGAAACTTCCTCATCAAGTCCCCCCCCACAATATCCTATGAGCGAGTCCAACAACGGTTCCAGCGGACAAGAACCCAGCGCCTCCAGATGGGACCGGTCGGTGCGGCACGTTTGTAGCCACCGTTGCCAGCAAGCGTCACGCGATGGGGTTTAACGTCGACGTTCGCTCCCCCAATCCACTATTCCAGGCTGACAGTCGCCGACTTCAAGTGAGCCACCAAATAGGTAAGGCGGTCTGCTTGTTCTCGATCGTGCGGATACGTATAACTCAATGTTCATCGGGGGAAAAAAAAATTTGGCCTCGCCGATTCGGTGAATAGCGTAGGAATAGAACAAACCCAAGATTATCCACAATCGACGCAAACTATAGTAAAATAACAGGCATGGACAGGCTATCCTGCCAAATCAAGGGTAGTGGGTGCTGCAATTGGGATAGGTATCGGATACTGTCGATACCATGTGTCTTGATTCAGGTGACGAGCGGTTCTGGTCATAGTAGCGCTTGCGTTTTCCACGCCGTCATCTGTAAGGGCAGGCGAAAGCGTAACAAGCCCGTCGACGCTAAAGCAACGCGCCGTTCCAGTTCCCTCATGTGGTGAGCAAACTTTTGTAGATGGGTATTTCAAATCGACGCTTTGGGCGACGCGCCCAAGCGTGATTATGGTTCCGCAGACGGTTGGCAGCGTCGCTGCGCAGAAGCTACATGGCGGAGCTGGGAAACCACGAGCCGGTGCGCATAGGGACTTCGGATGAACGTTGTGAACGATAATATGATCCATCGTAATTGCCCACAAATAGCCTAGCTTGGCCCTCACACGACCCCGATCCCCGCCCAATGTGCCAACGGTGAATTGGTGTGCGAGGAGGAGGAGGGGGGGGATATACAATTATCCAGCGCCAGTATCGACTCGAGGAAGACAAAATAGGAACGCGCTGACTCCATACACGTTAGGTCATACACGTTAGGTCAGCTGCCCCGGCTGCCGTTTGCATGTACCGGAGTGGCCACTCCGCCCAAACTACCTACCTCCACCCCGTCGCTTTCGATAATGCACGCTCCCAGCGCAAATCGTACGATGTACGTTGGAACAACGTTTCTGGGTGACCCCTCCCTCCTTTGACCGTCGTGCCCGCCATGTCCATGCTTTTTCGAGCCATGTATAATAGGAGCTGCCCCGTTTCCGTAAATACCTAGGTGTGTACCTAGATACTACATGGGTAGTAGATAGGTACCTATGCAACGGCAACAAAGAGGATCATCCAGGTTACATTTCTTCGCTTCGTTTTCCCGCGGCGTCTGGGCCGTAGAGTACCCCCTGGGCACAGGGTAGGTAGGTGGGCTAGGCCGTGGTGATCGCCGGACGTGCGTACGACTGGGCGTGTGTGTCCAGGCTCTACACGGGAGACGGGTCGGGTTGCATTGTTGAGGCCACGGGCTGTGCTTTGCTGCGGCGTGCTAAAGTAGGGTGGATAGGTACATATCGACTTGGTAGGTATGTGTCTTCATTCATGGGGACTGGAGTACCAACTATCGGTCCGAGCAGCATCTCCACAACCCTTCCCAGTGCGACGTTGTGTGGAAACGTTTTGGACGCACCGTGCAGGTCTTGCTTGTCGGTCGTTTTTGGTTATGATTGCCCTCCCGAGGCTCGTCATAGCGTGAGGCTGCTGCCCCGGTGTGGAGCCAGCCGCCTGGTTGAGGCTGAAATAGAAATACTCCAACTTACGTATGTCCTCATGACGCGAGTTTTCCTATCGTTTTCTCGGATCCTGTCCGTTGTGTGCAATGCCGTTGCGAAGTCTGCAGCCGCTTCGAGAAGGCGGGAGAAGGTGTGCCGCAAGCGTCTATTTCGAGTCGTCACCGGCTCATCGAACTAGGTCCTCATTCGTTATATTTTGCCTGCTCTTGAAGTGTGGATCCCACGCAAACAGGCGGCCTCCTTGCTCAAATTTATCGACTCGTGCAGCGATGCAGGTACTGACGGACCGCAGTTACCTGGGCGTGGATCCTTTGACCGCAGCCCAAACGGGCAGATCTCCATCTCGATGTTTTAGACACTGCCATGGGGCCTGAGCAAAGTGAATGCCCCAGCATCCACCCTGTTTGTGCACCTTCATACAAAGACTGGCAAGTCTCGAGACCGGAATGGGACCACTCTGCCGAATTCGAATACCTACCGCATGCAAGACGGGGTTCGGATTTTTCTGCCGATCTAGGCATCCTCGTCAATCGCCTACTATACTTAGAATCAATATTTCATCCTCCACCTGCATACCAACGGGGAAGGTTTTGACAGCGTGGTATCCCGGCAAATTCCTTAGTGGGTGGTAGCTTCCACGTATGCAGTACCAATATGCACCTTTTCGTACATTGAAAGACAATGACAAGTCGTCCTGGAGATCGGGAGTGTTGTTTGCATTGAGTGAATATAAGCGTGAACCTACACGACCTCCGTTGCGCTGTCCGCATGAATCAATGCAGGCATATTTTCGTCTATTCGGTAGCCGTGAGGACAAACTATCATCTATTCCTCCACGTAAGCGAATACCGGTGCACATGTTCCCACATCTCTCGTATCAGGCCCACGCAGCCATCCAAGACGTACAGTTCGTTCATGTCCCTCCTGCCAACGAGTGACAAGTGCGTAAGCATCCTGTCGCATCAAAGAGGAAAGGAAATCAGGAAGAAATGCTATGCCGCGGGGTAATTCGCAAGCTCATTTTCCGATTGCACGCAATTGATTGATGGGAATGCTAGCGCAGCACGTGATGCAACAACGCCTTCCGCCCGAGACGCGTCGCGTCGATCATCAGAAGCGGCATCATTTGGTCTGGCCTCACGTCATCCATCACTTCACTGTATTGCCTTCTCCTTCTAATCTGTCTTGTATTCAGAGTAAATTCCATCCTTACACTGCCTAATCGTCTTGTTGTCGTGCTTCGCCCGCGAGGTGTGTGCCCCAATGTTTGGCCTCAGGAATGGCGGGAAACAGTCTGTATAGCCCGACCCAAGCGGCTCTTGACACGCGTTGGATCCAGCCGTGGAGCGAGGCGTTTAGAGTAAGTCGGTTCACCGAGCGCCATCTTTGTGCTGCGGACCTTGAACTGGGAACACTTACATTCATGGCCACGCCCTGTTTCCGCGATATTCTCGAAACGCGAGCATATACTTCGCTCCAGTGGTAGCCCATGATCGTACCAATTCTCTGACCTCTCTGCTAGGCACAGCGAGATGTTGGGCTTCGTGTCCCAATTAACTTCCAGACTGTACCTGCTGTGTCGCTGACACAAGCATGCTTCAGCGGCAAACAATATGAGCACGGCGCATTTCAGAAATGTTTTTCAAATCTGCTTGCCGTTGGATTTCGCCGTTTTACTGTAGACACATATTGGGATCCACTGCGCTTGGTGTGGAGTTTGTGTCCGGTCGAGCTACCTCAGTCGGACGGAAATAATGTGAATGTACCTGGTCAGCCTAGCCAGACAGTCTCGGTCTCAAGAGATAGTGAGAGTGCAGTTCTCCCGGAGTCTACGGTCGCAAGATCAACCAACCTAGGATTCGAACGGCGTCAAGACACTTCACAAGTTGCTGCTTCGACCCCAATACAGGCGTCGGTGACTGCCTCAGTGGCCCTGGCTAGCTCGTCGTCTCCAACACCAGCTGTAGCTAGACCGTCCATCAAAAGCTTTCCGGTCACTGATGGCCCGCCTTTGCTGCAGTTTGGTAGCTACAAATGTACTTCGCTGATGACATTAGATCTCGTCACTGGATTGCTAGAGGACTTCCTAGATTCTACAGCTACTACTACTGGTGCAGCTATCACCTCGCTTATCTTTAACATACATGCTGCATTTTCCATATCCAATCCTGATGGACCGGCGCCATTACTTTCTTCCGCACAATTACCTGTCACTGGTTCTCTTCTCAGCGATGTCCTCAGAGGAAACCTATCAGATGACATGTATACACCAGCTCGGCTCCAGCTCCAGCGTGTGAACCTCAATGCATCCTGGTACGATGTTTCATGGCCTAATCGTCCACTGCAAGGCTACTATTTGGATTCGACAAATGCCGATCAGAACTTGCTCACAGAGGATGGGTGGCCAACCGAGGCTTTTATGGAGTTTAAGGAATTCTATAGACTTGTGTCGGGTTATGGGACTATTGATCCGCAGATGCAGTACTACAACATTGGCCCTGACTTGGATTACATATTTCCACCTGGCATTCTGGGCAATGCTAGTGGACGTCAAACACCAGACTGCTTATTTGCGGCCTCCGACACCATTGTCACCCCCGAAAGAAATTCTTCGTGGGCTGTCTCTCTCGCACCACCAATTGAAATCAGCTCGGCCCCTGATCTCATGATCTCAATCCCATCGATTGTCAATTCAACGTCTTGTGGTTTTACATCATTTCTCAATCAGACTCTGGCCGACACAACGGCGGATAAAAACCCATTTCCATATGCCGCGTATGTCCATTCAATGCTGTGGTCATGGGCGCCCGGCGAGCCTCTGAATTCCAGCTCCAGCCCCAGCAGCACAGCTAACCGCTGCGTCGTCATGACTGCATCTCCCTACGCTGGGCGCTGGAAAGTGGCAGACTGTGACCACACATATCACGTGGCATGTCAAGTTTCGGATCAGCCTTACAACTGGCGTATCTCTCAAAACACTACCCGCATTTCGAGTGCCGACTCAGTCTGTGGCTCGGACGCCCAGTTCAGTGTACCACACACTGCCCTCGAGAATGCGCATCTCCTCGCAGCATTTCAGGAACATCGGCGAACTTCACAAGACGACGATGCGATTCTGATTGACCTCAACAGTCTAAATACTCCTGATTGCTGGGTTGTGGGGTTAAATGGCACATGCCCGTATCTATCGAGTACAGATACAAACCGCACGCGTATCGTGGTGGTGCCGACGGTTGCTGCTGTGATTGTATTTCTCATGGCGGCTCTGACTTTCTTCGTCAAATGTGCGGCGAATCGAAGAGCGGACAAGAGGGGAAGGAGACGGAAGCTAGTAGGGGGGTGGGAGTATGAGGGAGTGCCTAGCTAATGGGGCAGACATAGGGCGCATAGATCATAGCTGACTTTGGTACAGATTATCGTGGAGTAAACTCCCTAAGGATCCAAATCATGATTCAGACTGATATGCATATAGTCCAGTGCGCCTTGCTCTAGGTAGCTTTGCACGAATACATTTGTTTAACCCAGTAAGACAGAGATGTTGCGACTGCTGATTGAGAAGCACATAATACTATAGTGGCATGTCCTTCATTGGGCCCACGGTTGGGTTCTTCAAGAAAAGTATGCACGTACAAAACCGTCATTTGATTGGAAAGACTCGGGCTTCGCAGAAGGCTTTTTCGTCATCATTCTTTGGGACTTTGCGAAGAAATCGCTGCAAAATCGGCTGTACTACCTCCTCGCTACGAAAACTGACAACATCAGCGAACTCAGCAGTTTCTCTGGGATCCTCCGCGGTCAAGAATCGTTTGGACAGGCAGTTTCTTTTAGGCTGATCTCCCACACCATTTTGCTCGGTCAGTACCTTGGGTGAAATTTTGAGGGTTTGGTTAATCCTTAATGGATCAAAGTTGGAGTAATTTATCCTACCTGGCTCGTCGTGCGGGACCATGTCCCGATTGAAGTGGTAAGTGTCCCGGGAGTGAAATATTCATGAAATTCATCATTCAGCAATGCAAACATGTCTCGTACATGTATATTGCACACTCCAGGTACGACGGGTTTGATGTCATCGGGATCAGATCGGCGCAGGTGCCGTTCCCCACACTTTTGCCCCGCATCTCGGTCCCATTCTTATCGAAGCTGGTCCGCAGTATACTCATTTCAACGAGGCTATATAGGTTGGGCTCTTTTCCCAATTATCGTACATACAGATCGTTAATTCCATTCAATTTGTCGCATCCAGAAAAGTGAAAATGAGAATACTCGTCACAGGCGCCAGTGGCTTCGTCGGTAAAATCCTCGCGAAGAAACTCATCGAAACGAATACCGCTACATCCCTCATACTTGCCGATGTCAATGAACCCTCAAATCCAACTAGCTCCAAAAGTGTTACTTGCAAATCATCTGACCTTACCCAAATATCAGCTTGTGAGGAGCTGATTGGCCAATCTCCGGATGCTGTATACATTCTCCACGGCATCATGTCTAGCGGTTCCGAGGCGAACCTGGAACTAGGCCTCAAAGTCAACTTTGAATCCGTAAAACAGCTGCTCGATGTCATCCGATCCAAGCGTCCTGGGATCAAAGTCGTTTTCACGTCGTCATGTGCGGTGTTTGGACGGAAGGCCGTGGAAAATGTTGCCACTGAAACTGATATTGTGCCTATGCCTGAGTCTAGTTATGGCACGCAAAAACTTATGATCGAGTTTTTGCTTAACGACTATTCACGTCGTGGTCTGGTTGATGGACGTGTCTGTCGTTTGCCAACAGTATTTGTGCGAGCTGGTGCACCGACGGCTGCGGCTTCATCCTTTGTATCAGGCATTGTGCGCGAACCGGTCCATGGCAAAGAGGTCGAGCTCCCAGTGGATCCCGGCATTGGTATATGGCTCACATCTCCACGAACGCTAGCCATCAATTTGGTGCATGCTATTCACGTACCAGCAGAGAAACTGGGGCACTTCAGGCAAATTCTACTACCAGGATACACGGCAACTAGTGGGGAAATTCTGGATACTTTGGAGAAGATAGCTGGAAAGGATAAGAGAGCATTGGTCAAAGAGAGGAAAGACGAGAAGACGCAAAAGATCGTACTAACTTGGCCGGCAAAGTATAACACTGCGAGGGCAAAAGCACTTGGGTTCAGTGAAGATGTGGGGCTTGAACAAACTATCCGTGACTTTATTCAAGGTGAGATGTAAGAATGATGAGGCCTGTGCAAGTGTAAAGCGTGCCATTGAAAAGAGTCAATGTCAGCTGCGAGGGTATATAATTGCTGCCAGACAATGCGCCGGCAAGGGCCAGAGAGGGCATCAGAGGGGAACAGATACTATTCAATCCCACCATCTACCAAGTTGGTAGAAGATCGGGGACCTTTTGGCCATGGAGGCGGAATGGGGATTAGCACCACTTCCTGACAACTGTTATCATTTCGTCGTGATGTGTTTCATAATATACACACAGCAAGGCTCATTGCTCAACCTTCTTTGAAGAAACTACAGCCTAACCATATACGGGATTCCTAGTGTAACCAGGGAACTGATTAAGCAGTTTCGCGTCCGTAGCCTGCAGCTTGGGACATCCGAGGCGACCAATGACTCCTTCAATGGCACTGGTCAACTGGTTCAATGCGCCTAGTAGAATATCAGGCTTGGCCTGCGCTGACAACTGATAGACGTAGTAAGCAAGATTGTTGCCTTGAAGTAATGAAGCATTGTTGAATACTCCCCCTGAAAGATCTTCGGCATCAACACCAGTGAAAGAGTTTGTTGTGCCGGTATTGCTAGAGATCTTATCAGCCAGAGAATCTAATGTTGTTGAAACTTCGATGAGCTTACCCGCCAACGCTGAGGAACTTGGGGTGCAGAGCAGCAGCATTGACAACATCAGATAGGAAGTATTCAAGTTCGTATGGGTATTCGAATGCACGACGGTACTATGAAGGTGTTAGACGGCAATTCTCAGGTGTTTCTGGGGAAATATCACACACCCAATTTTCAGGAATACGCTCGCCTCCTTGTGTAGCTTGGAAGTTTCCACTCTGGCCGGTGATTCCAAACCATGACATGATGGTGGAGTAGTCCAGACGTCCAGCAGGGAATTCCGCACTGTGGTTTGCCATGAACCTATAGATGAATGTGTAGGCAGCGGGCTGAACTAGGAGACCGCTGAAAGGCCCATTGAAGAACGCCGGGTTGTTGCGAATCTGCGTGTCAAATCGATCCGAACGGAATGCTGTCAATGAATCAAGCGTGACTTCACCACCGTGTGAAACGTCAATTAGCTGTTGGAACTGAGATGGAACAGTTTTGTAGTTGTTGCCAGACTCGTAGAGATCAGGTCGAGTAGGAGAAGCATCTGTTTCGTACTTGTTATGTGACCCGACTAACCCATTTCCGAGAACACCAGTCGCTCCACCTTGTGCGAATGAAGGTGTGCCTCCGATTGACCAGTTGAGAATGTCACCATCAAGAGCGCCTCCAAGTGCCGAAAGGAAAACAGCCAGACGGGGGCCCATTCCCACTACTTTCTGGGTTGCTTCAATGTACTGCAGAATATTGGCATAACCGTTATGAGGCAAGAAGTTCTATGATGGATTGTTAGATACTATAAAAAAAATAACACCATTTCTATAGCACTCACGTGGTTTGCCAAAGCATTCAGACCTGGACATGGTCCTCTGAGATCATTAGGCCCGGGTGCCACATACTCATGACCACTGCCCTTGCTGACGTTGACCAACTGTCTTTCACTGAAGGTATTTATCGGCTCGAAAAGGGGTGTTGAAGCACCTGCCCCAGCCAGTCTACGACCAAACATCTTTTCAATCTCCGCTGCTCGCGCCTGTAGAGCTGGGTCGCCGGCAGTCTTTGCCAGCATCGCGGCAGGGAAGGCATTCGCAGCGATAGGCACGATGGCCAAGATGAATTTGGTAGAGGAAAAGTGCATCGTGGTAATATAGATGATACTATGCTTCCAGAAAACCTGTGTGAACTTCCTGTGGGCTTACTTATAGCACCCCTGCGCAAAGCCGCCATGCCAGACATCACATTGCCCCTCTTCCAAAAAGCAGGAGATGCATCCATCCATAACAATAATCACCCCACCTATAAAATTACAGATTCCAGGACTAGAGACGGATCACAAAGTTTCCGCTAGCTTGGGCTCTTGCTGAGGTAGTTGATTCGTCAGACCATTTCCAGATGATCTAATGGGGAGAAGTACTGTCCCTAAAGGGATCACTAGAATTAGATAACCAGAATGTGGTGTGGCATGGTCAACATGTCGAGGCCAATAGTGGTTGGAAATTACTCATCGGCTCGCCGCCACTGCCACCATGCTAACATTCCAACCATCACAGCCTATGACGTCATCTAGGGAATGGAAACTGCTCTCCAGATCTTGGACCAACAAATCTGACGGAAAATCATTGTGCTGAGGCAGGATAAGAGTGTGTATTGTTGAGAGGATGATACGGGGTAAGTATTTCCCCACATGCTCAGTATACTCTCTTCGTGCTCGGACGGCAAAATTCATATGGTGTATACATGAAAGGGGCAAGCCGCTTCATAGCTCAGCGCCACCTAAACGCTATCATGGGCATATGGACACAACTGGCTGCCTCTTAGGCTCTTTCACCATCGACATCAATTGTCCATGGAGTAAATGGCGCCCGTATCTGTCAAGTAGCCGCCAACATGGCCGAACTTTGCTGCTTCCAATTTCCGAGCGACTAGAACCAACCAGTCGCAGAATTTCTAATTCCAAGGCGAAACTTGTGCGGGCACGCAAGATCTCATCCAAACGGCTCTCCGGCACATCGTCCGGTGGAGTGCACTGGCGAGATTGGTCAAAAGGGACCGAGGATGTCGCGCAATATCCTGTACGAGCTAGAATACATACTTCCAGCATTCGCCACGAAATTTAATGAGACTGGTTTTCCCCCTGCGGCATTCACTGTCTTGGCAAAAGGAAGTTGGGAGCCAACGGCGTGCTGACAGGACTTGCAAATGTTCTTAGCATCGCTACGTCCAATAGTTACCGGCGCCACCACTCGGAGTGACTTGCAACAACGTATGCCATAACTTGGTAGGAATATTGTAGGCTACAGAAATAGTCAAATCAGGAGGTACAGCGTGATTCTTACCAAATCTCTTAGATGATTTACGGTGTCTTCCGTCCATGGTTGACCAAATGGGTGACTTTGAGCCGCTATAGTCCCGGCGATTCTTCTAAGAATCCAACAACCAGGCAGCATACACGTACATGTGCCAAATTCTGGTCTACGGCCCCGTGCAATATTCTAGTTCGCGATGAGATGTATTTTGTAGTACTTGGATGGCTTTGATGCGATTGGCGATCTTGTTGAATAGGACCAAAGAACGGTAAGTCGACGGAGGAAGCGGAAAGAGCGTCGCAATGACCCTCATATCTGGCTTCGCATCCTTGTCGCCGTGACAACATATGCTCTGGTGAGAGAGACTTGCGTAGAAACATGCCCCGCTAGCACTCGTAACTTCAAGCTCTCAACCCTTCCATGAGTGCCCCTTCCTCCCTCTTCCCAACAGCCTTGAACACCGATCCGTCACCACCAACATCCAGACCTTCCTCCGCTCTGATGTAAGCATCGTCGCTCCTGTCCAGGAGAATTTCAAGCTCTTCGCTTGTCATCAGCTTGCCAAGATTGGTCCCTCCAATATCAAACTTCTCGCCGTCACTGCGCCTCAAGAGTTTCTGCAACTCTTCTACCTCTTGCTCTTTCTCATTTCCCCTTGCTTTACCTTTATCATTTCGGACGCCACCTTTACGGATAACTAGCTTCTCCAGTCGTCGCTTCGCTTCGGCAGATTCGAGCAACCTTTGCTCCACAGTGTTGCGTGTCGCAAAGCGATAGACAATGACATTACGTGTTTGACCAATTCGATGAGCGCGGTCCATGGCTTGTAAATCCTGTTGTGGATTCCAGTCGCTGTCGAAGAGAATGACGGTATCGGCGGCTGTAAGATTGATACCTTGACCACCAGCACGAGTTGATAGTATGAAAATATTTGTGGCGTTCTTCGATGTGCTTGGTTTGTTGAATGCCAGAATCTGTTTTTGGCGGTCGCTTTGCGCGACGGAGCCGTCAATCCGAGCATAATTCCAAGATCTCAAGTCCAAGTAATGCCCCAGAAGATCAAGCATTGTGGTAAACTGGGAGAAGATGAGGACCTTATGTCCCCGATGGATCAGTTCCGGCAACAACGTGTCAAGCAACAACATCTTCCCAGATGTTGATACTAGTGTTTCATCCGGCTCAGTTTCACGTGCAAATGTTTCGACTCCCTCTGTCTCTGCCTTGAGGAATGGATTGAAGAAGTTGTATGGCGAGTTGCAACATAATCGAAGCTGCATTATGGGATTACCGAGCTTCTTCTGCATTAGCTGACGCTTTGCAATCTCGAATGTTGCCGTGCGGACACGCTCTTCCTTGGTCTCAGAGTCCAATTCCTCTTCCTGCTCTGATGATGTGCTCTCGGGGTAGTCCAGGCTTTCGAAATATTCGGAATCACTGACTTCTTCATAATTCCTCTTTGGCTTTGAACGACTACGGGAGGATGTGACCGATGCAGGTGTCCCTGCTCGCGATGTCTTTGAACTCTTGTTAGGTGTGCTAACACCGCTCAACGCTTTTCGTTTAAGACTTCCATGATGGCTGCAAACACTCATGGGTGTCCCGGCTCGGCTGACGAGCCCAACACTCAGTCTCTCAACAGCCTTTTCCTCGAGATACGCACGGCTTGTACCATCGAGGATAGCTTGGTACAACTCTCTTTGCATTGCAGTCAACGGT